>Ga0222717_10003207_pt1 | contig 12385 bp, 23 predicted proteins | sample C33_18DmetaG_FD_165053 | JGI IMG/M metagenome (GOLD analysis project Ga0222717, IMG submission 165053) | Estuarine water microbial communities from San Francisco Bay, California, United States - C33_18D | ecosystem: Environmental > Aquatic > Marine > Unclassified | place: USA: California...
CAAAGTCACATTCAAATTGATAACCCTTATACTTACAATAATTTTTCACACGATGTACAAGACCTAATGGCATACGATGCCGCCTTGAGTCAATCAGTCTAATTTTACCATCCCATTTCTTAGCTTTAAACTTAGGATGAAATTTTGCACTTGGTACAAAATATGAGAATACATCACTCAACTCATGTACAATGCCAGCATCTGTCTGAAGTTGGCAAGTACTCCAGTTGAGAAACTTTATAAAGATCTTATTCATTTACTCTTTTAAATAACCACTGTTAATTCGATGCATCTGGGCGAATTCCTTTTGATTGAAACCCCATGAGGTAATAAACTTAATGCATCCTTCAATTCTTTTGAGTAAAGATTCTGTGACTTTAATTTCACCAATCAATTCACAATATCTTTCATCTGCTTTAATTACGGAATCAATTTCTTGTTTTGTGTATGCAATCTGCAAAGGTTCAAGATTATATTTTTCTTTTAGCCGTTCAGAAATTGGTTTTTTTGTATAGTATAATTTTAAAATATTTTCAAGAGAAGTCAGTTTAGTATTCAATTGATTCAATTGATATTGAACTTTGTAATAAAAATCCCAATACTTGTTATACTTATTCTCAAGAGTGAGTGTAATTTCTGGAAGGTTTTCGAGATTTCTTGCAACATCCATTGGTTTAGGATAGTCAAGTTCCCATTGTTCAGAGACCATATCATGTGTAATCATAATGCTCCATAATATTAATAATAATCATGTGAAGGAACTAATTCTCTCTTATATATAGTGAAGTTAAAAGAAGCAGATGCAATCAATTCAGAAGCATCTGAAGTCATTAAATTTAATCCTGTCAGTGAGTTAGGCATTACATGATAGAAATGAAAACGAAACAGAGGACGATTGTAGCTATTATTCAGAGTTAACATACCATAACTTTCATCACCCTCAAATCTTTTTAGATCATTACGATCTTCGAAGCTATGTGGAAATGATATTGCTCTCATCCAATCATGCATCTCAAAGTAGTTCGATAGGTCTTCTTGAACAATGAAATTAATATTCAACTGGTCAAATTGTGCAGAGTCTGCACCTTGATATGTTGTATTGAACAATGTGGCAACCTGAGGGTTGTTGATGTTCAACCCCGGTAAATTTACTTCATTCAATGTATATGTAATGTTCGGCAACACACTGAAGTACATTTCAAACCGGTTGACCTGGCTGAAATTATTATCTAAATTTCCATTGTTTACTGAAAGTAGAGATGGTCCAGACATATTGAAAAAAATTTCTTGACAAAATTAGAATTGTTTGATATGATCTTTACTCTATTTATTCTCTCACGTTTTCAAGGAGATGCAACCATGAACATTTTTTATCTACATCAAGATCCTGCCGATGCTGCCGTGATGCACAATGACAAGCATGTAGTAAAGATGATCTTAGAAACAGGTCAAATGCTAAGTGCTGCTCATCGTGTTCTTGATGCAAAGCAAGTTGTTGTAAAGATAAATAAAAATGGTAACAAAAAATTAAAATATGAATTTGAAAATGAGCAAAAAGAAAGAGATGTATATAAGGCTGCATACATCAACCATCCCTGTACAGTATGGTGTCGTCAAACAAAAGCAAACTACAATTGGCTATACAACCTATTTGTAGAATTATGTAAAGAATATAATCATCGATATGGAAATACTCCACACAAATCACAGGTGAGACTAACCGAGTATATCAAACATCCACCTGTAAACATTCCTGATGGTCCTTTTGAACAGCCACCTCAGGCAATGCCCGACCAGTATAAAGATCCAGATTCAGTTATCGCCTATCGCAACTATTACATAGGCGAAAAAAATTACGGCAATTTACCCAGATGGACAAAAAGAAATCCACCTGAATGGTTTATATTTGCAAACACTAACGATAAATAATTTTATGAAACCATTTATTAATTACGGCTTTGATATTGATGTTGAACTTGAAGAACGAACTACTGACCAAAGTATACCAGTGATGGTACATACGATCAATAGTGATGATGTTTTCTTCTTTGAGCATAGTAGTGTTTCGAAAAACATGAGCAACAATCAACTCAAAGTGGTCAATGTTGATGAGCATTTTGTATTTAATGCTCCCGCAGTCATGCAAATTTATAAAACTTTTAAGTAGAGGTGCTGAATGTATTCATCTAAGATAGCTAAAATTACAAATGAGCTTTTGCCCTCTTCTTGGGAAGGTAAGGTTGATGAAAATAAAGTTGTTGAGACAATCAACTATGCAGATGGCTCAACATTATCACTCACATTTGAAATGGAAAAAAGTGCCGCCGGTGAAGAACAAATGCATCCTTTTTCATTAATACATGAAGTTGATGTTGACGATGAATACTATGATGATGAAGAAGAAGATGATTTATATGTAATGGTTGGTGATGAGGAGAATGGTTTTCTAATTCATCGTGACGTTGTTGATGTTTACATTGCAATGCAGGAGGAATCAGAATAATATGTCTGCAGTAGATCATGAAGTACTAAAAGATTTAATTGAGATTAAATCTCTGTTGAAAAGATTAAATTCGTCCGTTCATGAAGAAGACCCAGATTATTATGATGAACAATCAAATCTTGGGTTTTTTGAGGATACAACTATTGTAGAAGATTTAGGTCTAATAAGTACAAATGAGGATAATTTAAATCCTGATATTAATATTTTTGAAAAGGTTGAAAGAGAGGCTACTATGTCAGAAAAAGAAGTTACCACCGATGAAGTTGAAATTCAACTTGAACTTGAAGATGAAACTTTTTTAGGTCTAGCAAAACTTGCACACAAGAAAAACATTACGTTTAATGATCTTGTTGTACAGATTATGCAAGAATATATTGAAGACAGAAAAAAAGATAAATAATTAAGTGTAGTTATATATTTTTTAAACAATTTAATCTGAGCAAATAATGGCTGACGGTCCTACTATAAAAGGTCCCGATGAATTATATAAATTTGTGAATGATTATTTTATGCAAAATCAAAAACATAATTTAACAAAAGAAGAATTTTATCAGTGGTTGGCAAGTTATGAAACAAAGGACTTGCAACGGCTGAGTGAGCTTGAAATCAAGCTGAATAATTCAGTACAAGAAATCAATGAAGTAAAGAATCATGTATTTGATGAAGAACATTATCATCGAAAATTTGATTCATTCTTCTATCGAACAATTCTTCCCAAAGTTGGCGAAATTGTTGATCGTGAAAAGGCTCGTATTTTTGAGTCTATTGAACGAATTCGAGGGACTGTTAACGCTCTTGATAATAATACTGTCAAGAAATCAAACGTAACAAAATATATTGGTGCTGCTGCTGGCGTGCTGTTTGCTGGTGGTGTTGGCTCGACATGGAATGCTCTGTTCGACATGCAGCAAAAACTTGATACTGTACCTGTACTAAGTACAGCAGTTGAAGGACTACAAGAAAAACAACGTGAATATGAACGAAACTTTTTTGTTATTGATGGTGCTTCAACTACTCTTAAAGATAGAGTTGATACATTTGAAAAGAATCAACTTGAACTTAAAACAACTGTTTCCGACCAAAATCTTCGTTTGACAAATGTTGAATCAAGTGTTGAAGATGTCTTTGGAGCAATACGAAGTGGCGGAGGACCAGGAACATTATTCCCGTAAAGTATGAAAAAAGAATTTAATGTACTCAGCGATAGTGAGCAAAAGAAAGTTTTACCATCAATTACAACATATCATTCAAGTATTTTCACAATCAATCGTGAGTATGTTGATGAAAGAACCACACAATATGGAGAACATGTTTTTGTAATTGATGATTTCTTTCTTGACTTCGAAAATATTCAAAACCTCTCTAAGAAAATTCCCTACACATACGATAAATTCGGATTGAATTTTTCTGCATATCTTTATCGTAGTCCAATTCATATCGAACATACAATTGCTGAACAATATATAGACTTCTTTAGTGAATTGTTTCAAACTGATGTAGGTATTTGTCCGAGAAAATCAAAAGAAATTTCAGATCTTGTTACTGAAAATAAGGAAGATTACCCAATTGTTTTAGATTCTACATTTTCTTATTTTACAAAAGATTGGTATGATTTACATTTTATGATGATGGATCCACATCAAGATGCCGATCATTTAAAACCTGTTGATCCTCGTGACTATATACTTAGTAAAGAGAAAGAACAATTCTATGTTATGATTGTCTATCTTAATGATGGGCCTGGTACTTCTTTATACGCCTATAAAAAAACTCGAAAAGATATCGAACACTATTCAGCTTCAAAAACATTTAGTTGTATTGCTTTTGAACATGAATTAGGTTATAAAGAATTTTATGATGAGATATTAACAATTGAAGGTAAGCCAAACCGAATGTTAATTTATCCAATGAGTTGTCCACATAAAGTATCAAATTATAAACAAGGAATTGATTATAGTGAATTCGAAAAAGAAGGTAGGTTTTACTTTATGTTAACACATATATTTAAGAGGTGATATTATGGAAGAATTAGATTTAGTTATGGAGAAAGACTCGGATTTAAATAAAGAATTGGCACCATATCCTTTACCACTGACATATTGCGAAACAGCATTTTTGTTGAATATGCATGATGTAGGTGATAGAGTTACAAAATATGGCAATTTTTGTTGGCATGTAAAAGATATATTTTTAAATTTTGATACTGTATATGATTTTGTTTGTAGAATTCCATATACTTATAATAAAAACTTAAATAATGCCGCATACTTATATCGATCTCATTGGCAATTACCAGGTGACTATACTAGTCATGTGGCATCGTTTGTAACAGAAGTTACTGATTTACCAAATGACCTTGTAGCACATCACGAAAAAAGAAATCAAGAGTTTCATTTTACATCATCATTTTTCACAAAAGCTTGGTATGATATGCATTATATTGAAATGCAACCACATCAAGATGACGAAGCTGGAGGTATGTTTGATTTAAATCAACCAATACCTCAAGACAGATCTATACCTTTTGTTATGCTTGTATACATGAATGATGGATTTGGAACTTCTCTTTATAATACTACTGAAAAAGATCGCAGACGAAACTCAAAGGTAGAACTTGAAAAAATGCTTGGACGTTTTAATTTTATAAATCTTGAAACACGAAATGATTGGCAAGATTCATATACAGAAATTATGACATCACCAGGACAAAAAAACTCAGCATTTATATATCCAGCGAACACACCACATCGTGTTTCGAAATACAAAGCAAGCACACCTGTGGAAGAGTTTGAAAAAAACGGTCGTTTTTATTTAATGAATAGCTTTAGTTTAAATTTTATTTGATAAATATAAATATACCATAATTATATAACTTTATCAATTATACTAAGATTTCAAATGAAGACATTTAAAGAGTTCAAAGAAGAAATATTTGAGGGCGTTTTTGATCGTTTAGGCGCAAAGGCAGAACCAAGTAAAGAAGAATTGGCAAAAGAAAAGAAAAGAGAACGTGCTGAAAAAATTCTAAAGAAAACTGGTAGTTCACGCCTAAGCATGGACCTCGACGGTGATGATAACCCTATGCATAGATATGGAAGATGATATCTTTTAAACAGTTTAAGCAACAACTTGAAGAAAAATTTAGCTTACTTTCTTTACAAAAAGATGGACCAGATCTAAGACCAAATCAAATGCAACTGGCCAAAAAGATACTTGAAAAGGCTAAGAAAATGCAAGATACAGACCGTGCAGAAGCATGGGCTAATTTGCAATTAGACATCTACAAAAGGTCACATCCCGAAATTCCGTCAAAAGAAATCGATGGTATGAAAAAACGTGTTGAACTAGGACTTTCGAAATAAATGAAATCATTTAATGATTTTATTCATTATATCGAAGAGAAGGCTCTTTCAAAATCACAACAACGTTTATTTGGTATGGTCCATGCTTATCAAAAAGGTAAGCTAAAGGACCCACCAGATGAAGTGAAGAAGATTGCAAAGAGCATTAAAAAATCAGACGCCAAAGACTTCGCAAAGACAAAACACAAGGGCCTACCCGAACGAAAAGGATAAAAAATGAAATACTTAATTGTATCGTTAATGTTGCTGGTATACATTTTTATACCTGACAATGTATTGGCAGGTAGTCATGAACCAATCAAGCTCATGCTACATCACTTCTTTTCACCAAAAGAACCGGCACAAACAAAAATGCTTGAGCCTTGGGCAAGAGAAGTTGAGAGATTGAGCAAAGACAAAGTAAACATTGTAATTGTTCCGGGCATGAGACTTGGTGGAAAACCAGGCGATTTGGCAAAACAAGCAGGTGAAGGTAAAATCGCCGACCTTGTTTGGACAATCAATGGATATAGTGGTAAAGATTTTCAAAGTTCAGAAGTCTTTGAGTTGCCATTTGTTCACACAAATGATCCGATTGCTACAAATTTAGCAATGAAAGAGATGTTTGACAGTGAATTGAAACAAGATTATGACCGCCAAAATCTTGAAGTGATGTTTCTACATGTTCATCAAGGTCAAGCAATTCAATCAAAAGGATTTCCTGTTCGCAAACCAGAAGACTTTCGTGGCAAAAGAACTCGCATTCCCAGCCGAACAGGTGCTTGGGTGATTGATGAGTTAAAAGGAGTGCCAGTGAGTGTTCCCGTCAACTTAATTCCACAAACACTTCAAAGAAGAACAGCAACGATTGTGTTCATTCCTTTCAATGTGAATCCTTTGCTGAAACTTGAGCAGCATGTTTCACATTTTACAGAAGGTCACAATCAGACAAGATTTGGAAGTGTTGTCTTTCAAGTTTCAATGAACAAAGATAAGTGGAACAGTTTGTCTCCCGACATCCAAAAAGCGTTTCGTCAAGCATCTGGAGAAAAGTTTCTGAGAGAAATTGGTCAGATGTGGAAAGATGATGAACAAAGAGGTATTGACTTGATGAAGATATTTCGAAAAGAACATATTGTTTTGACTGAAGAAGAAACGGAAGCCTTTCGTGTCAAACTTGAACCTGTTGTTCAAAAATGGATTCAAGAAGTTGAGAGTGAAGGTATTGATGGTAAAGCATTAGTCACGAAAGCTCGTCGATTAATTGCTAAACATTCATCTAAGTAAATAGAGTTATGAAGAAATTATTTTTATTATTTGCGTTAATAGTATTACCATATCAATTAACATATGCTCTTGTTGATCGCCAAATCATTACAAAGACATATGCAACAAATTGTTTTATCATGGGCTACTGTACATTTAAAATTCCTGAGAGTCAAACAGGCGTCCTTGATCCTCAAGTTTTTCGTATATCGGTAGATAATGAAGTAACATTTCGAATTTTAGATATGAGTGTTAATCTTGACCTTGCTCGATGCGGTCGTGCAATGAAAGACAAGGTTTGGAAATATGTTGTAAGAACACTATATAATAATAATGGCAACATCACACTCCGTGTTGTTGGTAAATTCAAATCATCAAATGCCGCTTTTGTAGATATTGGACAAGTGAGCGTGTCCGATATTATTGATTATCAACAATTTGGTTGTCGATAATTATTTGACATTTGTATTTTAATATGATATAATAAGTTAAGTCCTTTGACTTATTCTCACAAACACATATACACATAAGGAGATACTATGAGAGAAACAGTACCTTTTGTAAAATTCAATACTCGAGTCCGTGACGAAGCAGTTGGTGGAGATAATCCGTTTCGTTGGCAAGAAATGAACACAAATGATTATTTCGCAAACAGAAAAGTTTTATTGTTTTCATTGCCCGGCGCATTCACACCTACCTGTAGCACAATGCAATTACCAACATTTGAAAAATTATATGATGCATTTGTCGACAAAGGATTTGATGCCGTATATTGCATGTCAGTAAATGATTCTTACGTTATGAATGCATGGTCAAAAGACCAAAATTTAAAAAATGTTAAAGTTATTCCTGACGGTAATGGTGAGTTTACTCGACAGATGGGAATGCTTGTTGAGAAAAGACCTGAATGCTTTGGAATGCGATCATGGAGATATGCAGTGGTCGTAGATAATTTGAAAATTACTCAGTGGTTTGTTGAACCAGGGTATCAAGATAATTGTTTATCTGATCCATATTCTGTCACTAATCCTGAAAGTATTCTTGATAACCTTTTTGATTAATTTATGAAAGTAGGAATCATTGGCACTCGTTCTCGTAATGAAGATTGTGACAAAGCCGAGATTCTTACTGTTCTGCTAGATATTCTTCAGCGAAATGTAATTACAACTATTGTTTCAGGAGGAGCAAAAAAGGGAGGAGACCGTTTCGCTGAAGACCTCGCAGAAGAGTTTGAATTACCAACACAAATTTTTTACCCCAAAACATTCACTACTCCCGGCTACTTAGCCCGCAATGTTCTAATTGCAAAACATTCAGACATTTTAATTGCTTGTGTAGATCATAATTATGATCGTCTTGATAAAATCATGAAATCAAAAACTGGCGGCACAAACTTTACTGTCAAAGAGTTTTTGAAATATCATTCTGAAAAACAATTATATCTGGTGTAAATTATGTTTATTTTTACAAGTCATACAAATCGATCATTTTTGTTCTACGACTTTATTGAAAAATTGTATGAAGAAAAAAAGATTTCACCTCAGTGGTATCGAATGTTGACTGAAGTGGATGACTTTCTAATCAAGATTGTAAATGCAGTTAAAGATAAACTATTTCAACATCGTATCGTACATATTTCAAAACATGATTTATATTCTCTTGATTGGTCATTATCACATATAATACTTGAAAGTTTGATTCGTTTCAAAGCAGATAATAAAATATCTGTGCCTTTTGTCGATGATGAAGATGTGCCAGAAGATATGCGTTATGAAGCACACAATACAACACCACACGAAGCAGACGTTGAATTTCTTGATACACGATGGCAATATGTTTTAGATCAAATGATTGAAACATTTATACTGATATCAGAAGATCATTGGAACTATGGACGAGATGAAGAGATTGTCAATCAAGGACTCAAGATGTTCGGTAAGTATTATCGTAACTTGTGGATATGATATCTCTTACAGAAACTGCCGCAAAAGAAATTAAAAAAGTAATGCAATCAGAATTAAAAGATCCTGAATCTGTTTGTATTCGCATTGGTGTGAAAGCTGGTGGTTGTAGCGGTTTCACATATGTAATGGATTTTGATGACACCAAACGTCGACATGATTTATTATTTCAATCAGAAGGTATATGTGTTCTTGTAGATAAAAAAAGTTATTTGTTCATTAAAGATACAGTGATTGATTGGTCTTATGAATTGGCGAAAAGAGGATTACAATTTGAAAATCCTGCTGCAAAGATGAGTTGTGGCTGCCGAATAAGTTTTCAAGTTGATATGCCAGAACAAGAAGAACCTGTATTTAAACCCACTTGGTGACCTATTATTTTTGATAGGTTAATCTATTACTTTGTCAAACGAGAATACAAATGACAAGATATAGCGATGAGGCAATGCGTGGAATGTTTGAACGTATGAAACGAGACCAAGAACAAAGACAAAAACGTTTGCGTCTTTTACACACTCGATGTGAAGAATTAAAAGCAAATACAATGATCTCTAATAAATAATAATATACACCCAATTATAAGGAGGTCTTATGTCAATGATACAATCAAGTCTCAATCCAACTCCTCAGGCCGATCAAGTTGGATTAAGAAAATTCTTTCAAACAATGTATAATCATACAGCAGGTGGTCTTGGCGTAAGTGCCTTGGTTGCCTACTTGACATATTCAACAGGTTTTGTCTCTACAATTTTTAGTGGCGGATTGTTCATGTGGCTGGTGTTCTTAGCACCACTCGGAATGATTCTATGGTATTCATTTAAAGGACAAGACTGGCCAATTGAAACACTCACAAGTTTTTATTATGCATTTGTAGGAGTAATGGGTTTATCGCTCAGTAGTATATTTGCAATCTATTCATCAACAAATATTGTTGAGGCATTTCTTACAACATCACTAACATTTGGCTTTGCCAGTTTATATGGTTATGTAACTAAACGAGATTTATCAGGTTGGGGCAACCTTCTACTGGTAGGTTTAGTAGGTATTATTATTGCTGGTGTTCTAAATATTTGGCTAGCAAGTTCTGTATTTGCACTTGTTATTTCAATTGTAGGTATTGTTCTATTCTTAGGACTTACTGCATATGATACACAAATGGCAAAAGAGATGTATTATGAAACAAATGATCCGAGATATGGTATTAAGTTTGCACTTTCATTATATCTTAATTTTATTAATCTATTTCAGATGATTCTCAGTCTTACTGGTTATTCATCAAATTCAGATTAGGAGACTAATGGCTTATTCTAAAGAAGTTATGGAACATTATGACAATCCAAAAAATGTTGGATCTCTTGATAAAACTAAAGAAAATGTAGGTACTGGTCTTGTTGGTGCGCCAGAATGCTTTGGTGGAGAAACGTTAATACATACACCAGTTCAACAATATATTTCATTGGAAGAAGCATATACACTTAAACGTACAATTAATGTTTGGTCATATAGTATAAATGAAGATACTTATAAATTTAAAATGGCGAAGGTTGTGTATTCTGGTAAAAAATATTTATTTACTTATGAAATTGGTGATCGTAAAGTTCGTGTAACAAAGGATCATCAATTTCTTACTGTCGAAAATGGATATAAAGCAATTGAAGATATTAAAACTTCTGATTTTGTAAGAGGTGTTCAATCAGAAATTAATGCAGACATATATGATTTTGAATCAAATCATCGCTTAATAATGCCTTGTTATGATGAACCACCAGTTGAAGATGATTGTTATACTTTACAAGTTGAAGAAACAAATAACTATATCATCATTACGCATTTTGATCATGAAGTTTATTCTGGTGTTGTTGTGAAGAATTGTGGTGATGTAATGAAACTTCAAATTGAAGTTGATGACAATGAAAAGATTATTGACGCAAAGTTTAAAACATTTGGTTGCGGTTCTGCGATTGCATCAAGTTCATTGGCAACTGAATGGATTAAAGGTAAGACAGTTGATAATGCAATGGAGATCAGTAATAAAGATATCGTTGAAGAGTTGAGTTTACCACCTGTAAAGATTCATTGTTCTGTTTTGGCAGAAGATGCAATCAAAGCAGCAATTGCTGACTACCGTAAAAAGAAAGAGAGTTTAACATTATGAATTTATATGGTGATAGAATACATGAGATTCGAAAACTTAAAGCAATAGTTCTTGAAGATTTCAACTTTGAGTTAGTACACAAGGCAATATCTGGCATGGATCAGAAATGGTTTTTAAATTGGAATCGTGAGAAAAAACCATCACTTTCTGAATTAAAAATACATGCTGAAGAAATGCTTAATGCTGTAATCAAACAAATTGAAACACTGACTTCTGAATATCAATATTATTTTCGTAAGTCATTAGGTTTTACTGCGGGATATTATGGTAAGAAATATCCAGACCTAAGTGTAGCGGGTAAACTATTACTAAGATTTGACGTATACGAATCTTCTCTTACAATGGAAGAAGCAAGACAATTTTATCCACAAATTGAAGGTGATGAATATTTGCATTCAAAGATTGATGAATTATATTCTCAAATAGGAGAATTAAGAAAAATGCTTTTAGAAAAGAAATAAATACAATAAACAATTAAACTCTTTCAATAAAGGAAAAAATGAAAAAGTCAATGATATATTATAGTGTTTGGTATAAAAAAGAAAAAATTGGACAAACAGAAGAATTTTTAACCGAAAATGCTAACAAGGATGAATATATTGCAGCAAGACAAAAAATTATTGATGATCATGCTGCAGCAAATGGCCTTGAGCCAACTGATGACAATTATAACATGACAATGATGTCAAATGAACCAGTGATGGGATAATATATGTTAGGACCATCAACACGAATCTATGTACCTGATGGTGCAGTTAAAGTTCGAAATTTAAGAATAGGTGATCAAGTTATTGCTCTTGATGGTATTAAGATGGGTGTGCATACAGTAACATATGTACAAACTATTCTTAAATCTATGGACCAACTTATAAAAGTTCGTTTTGAAGGTGTAGAAAAAGTATTGACTTGCGCACTTGATACCGTATTCTATCAGTCAGGTATTGGCTCGGTGCAAGTCAAAGCTGAGAATCTTGAAATAGGACAAAAAGTTAAAGGTTTACACCATGGAACATTTAGTGTGTTAACCAAAGAAAGTATTGTTGAAGAACACCAACTTAAAAAGTTTGAAAAAGAAGGTGACCAATATAAACTATATAATATAGGACTTGATGGTGTTTTAAATTATTATTTGGCTTCTGGTCTATTAGTCAGTGGACTG
>Ga0222717_10003210_pt1 | contig 12381 bp, 17 predicted proteins | sample C33_18DmetaG_FD_165053 | JGI IMG/M metagenome (GOLD analysis project Ga0222717, IMG submission 165053) | Estuarine water microbial communities from San Francisco Bay, California, United States - C33_18D | ecosystem: Environmental > Aquatic > Marine > Unclassified | place: USA: California...
AAAGAAAATAAGTACCCATCGAAAATTTTTTTTTTGGGTATTAAAAAGGGTATACCTTTTTTCCAAGAAATATGATATAATATAATTGTAAGATAAAATAGGAGACTAATACAATGCCAAAAATAAAAGAAACCGTCAGTATACCGAAGAAAGAACTTTCTGCTTTACTTCGAAATAAAAATTCATTTACACCACCACCACAAATGATATTAGATGAGTGGTACGATAACGTAGAGAAAGCAAACCAAGTATTCTTTGATTTAACCCCTAACACTATAACCGTCAGTGATGATGGACTGGGTATGGAATACGATACCTTTATCAATGACTTTTTAAACCATAAGGAAGTCCAAGGTGCAACACCCAACTCCACTGGTGTCTTTGGTATAGGTGGGTCAAAGGGTATTCCTTATCTCATTGGTCTTCCTAAATCTATTGCATTCACAAGTAGAGACGGTAAGTCCTATTACAAAGGTGTATGGGAGTATGATGGGTCTATGGGTACGGGTATGTTCGGATATTCAAGCATAGAGTCCGCTAGTGTCAAGGTGTATACTATGACGAAGTCTGAATATGATAAAGAATATAAACGTGATTGTGGGTATATTCCAACCTTTGTGTTCTCATGTAAGAGGTTAGGTATGTACGCAGGGGATTGGAAAGGTGAGAAAGTATTTAATTTGAATAAGATTAAACAACAATTATCTATGAAGATGATGGAAGGTAAGTCTTTGGCTGATATTACAGTCACAAACACGACTCCAAAGGGTAGAACGTCTTCTGAAGACTTAACTCCTGCATATCACCCCTTTGTCACAACCATTGATGGGAAACAAATCATTGCACCTAATAGTTTAGAACAACTTCCGTTTGAGAAGGAGACATTTCTTATGGGTCAACATAATGCAAAACTGAAACTTAAGTGTTATAAAAAATCCTGTTTTAGAACCGAGGACGATTCAACTAACGAAAAATTAATTCAAGCTCATAGAAATAATGAACCTGCAATGCATGGTTGGACTCCCAATGGTGACAAAGCTGCAGACAACAAACCTACTGTTCATATTGCCACTAAAAGTGGTAGAATACTACACTCATATATCATAGACGACACCAATCGTACTTCGAATCCCGAATTAATGAACTTTATGGTGTTTGTTTTCTATGCAGACACATGGGAAGAACAAATTCCCTTCGACCAAGTCAAATCAAAGGGTATGGGCCCTCATGTGTATGCTGATTTTAATGAAAAGATAGCCAATTGGATGAAGAAACCTGCACAAAAAGCAAGATTCACTCACGGTGAAGACAAAGAGGAAGACAAAGAAACCGAAAAGATTAGAGAGACTATCGTTTACGGTACAAATAGTGAAGCCAATAATGCAAGAGGTTTGATTTCAACCATAATGGATTGTAAACCAAGTTATCTCAAAGACAAAGACATAGTACGTTGTCAAGTGTCTAATTCAGAACCCCGTGCTTTAGATTTAAAAATTGAAGGGGAGATTCCTCTTGTAGGAGAAAATAAATTAAAAAGAGTTGTAATTGACGACTTAGACCAAGCAATCTCTATGTCTTATGCTCTTAACTATGAACACCACATGGTTTTATTGGTTGGTGAGATTACTCCACACTTCAGAGACAATGCATGTAAACATTATAACAAAAGAATGAATGAAGATAGATTAGGTAAAGCAGTCTCTTTCACTGTTATGACGAAGACTGCTTTGTATACAGGAGATGACAAAAGTGATACTAACTTTATTGAGTTGTACCGACATGAGGATTATATTGTATGAGTAAATTTGAAATAATACAAGGGAATAAATCCGAGAAGGATAAAATATTATTATATAATGGTCGTGCAGTTGCATTTGAGGATGTTGCAAAGATGTGTATATTCTTTATGGCTAACGAAGACAATCTTTATCCACCTCCTAGATATAAAGGTGGTCAAATGTTTATTGATTACATGACAGAGGTCTTAGAGACTCGTAGAGTTCCTACCGATAGTAAGTATGCAATCAAAAAGAACCACGGAGTAGTAAAAGTATGAGTCCTAAATCAAGAGCAATTCATAAAGAAACTGCAACCACTGTAGGGACTGGATTATTAATTAACTACCCACTGAATCTATTTGGATTGTATATCTGTATTGATGTACTAGATATGAGTAATTCAGTGGCCATAGGAACGTCTATAACGGTTGCTATGACCTTTGTTGCATATACTAGGGTCTATACCATAAGAAGGTGGTTCAATGGCAGATAAAGACGAGAACCGATATGAGATAACCAGTGAGACTCCTCTGTATACCAAAGACTGGTATATCAAATGGGTTGCATCTGTTTTTGTGTTGTCTTCTATGTCCCTAAGAGGTGTAGAGGGATACCAAGACTGGGACTTAGGTCTTTCGTTTATAGGTGTAGCACTTTGGTTGGTTGTGTCTCTGATGTGGAATGACAGAGCTCTCATCCTTTTAAACGGTGTGGGTCTATTATTTTTATTACGGACTTTAATTACAGGATAAATAGAAGTATGTTAGAATTAATTTTATTACCTTGGACTATATTTAAATACATCTTCTCGTTGTGTCTATGGTGTGTTTTGTTTATTACACTTCATTACCAGTGGAAGAAGCATGAATGCAGTGAGTGGACTCTCAATGCACTGAGAAGCAATAAAAAGAAGGTTGAAGATAAACCCGAGGATTATATTGTATGAGTACTCAATTAATATTAGTACACATTGGATTTATATTTGCATTGGTCGTATCCGTATGGTATAGTGGGTTCAGAGCAGGTCGTAAAAGTATGGTTGAACAATTCATGGATGATAAATTATTTACTCCACTGGATTTATTAACCCATTACAAACAAATAAATAAAGACATAAACAACAAATAATAATAGGAATATATTATGAGAATAATTGGAGTGAATATTTCACATGACACATCCGTGTCAGAATTAGTAGATGGTAAAATACTCAATCTCTATGAAGAGGAAAGGTGTGTCAGAGAAAAGTACTATGACCCCAACAAAGCAATATTAGAAAAATATCGTGGTCTCCTTACAATGGAGAGATATAACTTAGGGAGTGATGAATTAATCGACTCGGTTGCATTTGCATCCTATGACCGTAGAGAGATTGCTTATCATTTATCTGAAGAGACGGATAATATATGGAAGAGTGAATGGGTAGAAAGATTTCTCAAAGACATCAAAGCAACAACTCTTACCATCGATAGACTTAACGAACTTGCAGAGAAGTATGAGGAGTTCAGTTATAATATTCCTAAGACGAGTGTAGATGATGATATCATTAATCTTTTAATGAACTCACATTATTCAAACAATCAATCCTATCACTTTGATAGAAACCTTCATCATGAATATCATGCTTGGAGTGCAGGATACTTTGCATACGAACAAGACCAAGTAGAAGATGCAATGTGTGTAGTGTGGGATGGTGGTGGAGCTCAGTCATATTTTGATACACATCCTGGCTACCAAGAAATCGAGTCTATCTATAAAATAGAAAAAGGTGTCCCTACTCTTAAACATCAAGTCATGTCAAACTATAGAGTCATTGACGACCTTAACTATGCACTACCCAATCAACTAAGTGATTGTTGTCAGACAGAGGTAGAGACCACTGAAGACATCGATGGTGCAGAGGTAGTCTTTACATCAAGACCGTCCAGTGGAATGATGTTCTCGAATATGAGTCAGACACTAGGTACAGACGACCATGGTCGAGCAGCAGGTAAAGTTATGGGGATGGCCTCTTATGGTAGAGGTGAGAGTAAAGAATTTAATAAGTTTACTATTTCACAAAAACTTGAACTTGAAACATTTGAAAATTCATGTAAAACAATTCAGAGGGCATTAGACTTAGACCCTACTAATAAAAATATTATTCTGAGTGGTGGGTATAGTTTAAACTGTACTAACAACTACAAGTACTTACAGAGATTTCCCGATGTTAATTTTTATGTAGAACCCTGTTGTCATGACGGTGGTACTTCAATAGGTGTAGCACTAAGTGCAATGCATATAATACAACAGGACGAGAACTATGTGAGTCCTTCATCTAATTATGTTAAAAGGAGTGTGTGGACATGAAAGTAACCGAAATCATTAGAGACATGGATGAGTGTGTCAGACTATTAATCGAAGAGAAACAGATAGTTGCAATCTTCCAAGGTAAAGGAGAATGGGGCCCACGTGCATTAGGTAATCGTTCCATACTCTTTGACCCAACTAATCTTCGTGCAAAACAAATTGTTAACGAGGTGAAGAAAAGAGAAGAGTATAGACCTTTTGCAGGTAGTGTTATGTTAGAACATGCACATGAGTATTTTGAAATGCTACAGTTAAAGGAATCCCCATGGATGTCTTTTGCAATACAAGGTAAACCTCTTGCATATGAAAAGATTCCAAGTATCGTTCATGCAGATGGAACATGTAGAATCCAAACGGTTACTGAAGAACAGAACAAGAACTATTACAATCTCATTAAAAAGATGTATGAGACTAACGGTGTTCCTGTTGTCTTTAACACATCATTCAATTTAGGTGGTGAGGCATTAGTCGAAACTATCTATGATGCAATCGATACATGCAACCGTTCAGATATTAATTTTCTTTATGTCCCCGAAGACCAAGACATTCATATTCCATATGATGCAATTAAATTAAAGGAATTAACTAAATAGTTATATGGTAGAAGTAACCGACTCAGCAATACAACAACTCCTTAAAAAGAACGTGTCTTTTATTAGACTCGGAGTTAAGGGTGGTGGTTGTGCTGGGTATGAATATTTTATAGAAGACACTTCAGACTTTATTAACATATCAGATAAACTTGTAAGTTACGGAAAGTTTAGTGTAGTGTTAGATAAAGAGTCTATCCCCTATTTGAGTGGTTCTACTTTAGACTGGGTACAAGAAGGTCTCAATGAGTTTTTTAAAATAATAAATCCGAAGGAAGAATCTTCTTGTGGATGTGGAGTGAGTATACAGTTTAATGAAGACCTCGTCAGCAAAAGCTAAAGGTAGAAAACTTCAACAGTGGTTTGCCAAGTTAATGGTAGACACCCTTGACCTCCATGAGGAAGACATAGAGTCGAGACCTATGGGTTCACAAGGTGAAGACATTATAATGGGAAGAGAGTCACGAGAGAAGTTCCCTTACAGTGTTGAATGCAAGAACCAAGAAGCAGTGAACGTATGGAAAGCATATGAACAAGCAGAAAGTAATTGTGGTAAGTACGAACCCTTAGTTGTGATTAAGAGAAACAGAAGTAAACCATTAGTGGTGATTGATGCTGAACACTTCGTTGCACTACATAAGAAACAGTTGACTCCACTAGAGTTACAACAAATAGCAATTGGAAAAGATATCAGATGAAATCGTTTAACGAAATAACAGAAGCAAGAAAGGAACAGAAACCAATACGGTTACTGGTTATCTCTGCAAAGAATGATAGCAAGATAAAGAAACCATTTATCACTGCAGGAAGATTACAAGAAGAGTGTAAGAAGAAAGGACTAGACTGTTACATTGCTCACATTGAAGATGCAGTTATCAATAAAGACAAAGACACTACTACTATTTCTAATCATGGTTCAGATATAGAGTGGGTAATAGATGAAAACGTAATTGCAATTATTCGTGGTTCTGCAGCAAGTAAAGATTCATACATGGATTTAGTTTCCCAATTAGAGAAGATGAATGTCCCATGTGTCAACAACCGTGAAACAGTTATGATGTGTGCAGACAAATACTGGAGTTCAATTAAACTTAGAGAAGTTGGGGTGACTCAACCTAGGAGTGCGTTGGTTCGTTCTAAGGACACACTACAAGAGTCCATTGAAAGTATTGACCTTGAGTATCCTTTCATATTAAAAACACTTAGAGGGTCTAAGGGTGTTGGTGTGATGTTTATAGAATCAGAAAGGTCACTTAATGCATTGGTCGCTATGTTATATAAGTTAGACCCCGATGTAGAGTTTATCGTTCAACAGTTCATTGAGTCAGATGGTGATGTTCGTGTTCAAGTTCTTGGTGGTGAGATTATCGGTGCAATGAAACGTATGCAGATTAAGGGAGACTTCCGTTCTAACATATCACAAGGTGCAGAAGGCAAACCTTATAAGTTAAGTAAAGAAGAAATCAAACTAAGTATAGATGCACATAAGTCAGTCAACGGAGACTGGACTGCAGTAGATTTTATTTTAGACAAAGATGGAACACCCTATTGTTTAGAAGTAAACAGTTCGCCTGGCACGGATGGATTTGAAGAAGCAACAGGTATCAATGTTGCAAAGACAGTTATAGAATATTATGAAGACCGTGCAAACTGGAGACGGACTCCAACACAAATTGGTAAGTTTGAACAGATATACATTGAAGGTGTAGGAAGAGTTGTTGCAAACTTTGATACAGGTAACAGTGCTAAGTGTTCTTTACATGCAGAGAAGTTTGAAGTCAGAGGAAAGAAAGTTCACTGGGAAGAGAACGGACATAAATTTGTACATGACCTAGTTAAGATGGTTAAGTTTGAAAGAGGTGCTGTTAACGCTAAAGTGTTTGAGAGACCTATGATACACTTCAGAGTTTCATTCAATGGTAATGACTATGAGGATGCAGAGTTCATCTTAGATGATAGAACTGATAAGACCACTAAGTGTTTAATGAATCAGAGATTTATGAAGAGAGCAAATGTAATGGTCAATCCATCAAGGAATTTTGTGGTCACTGATTTTATTGAAACAAAAGAATTACACGACTTCGAGAAAAAGTAACTTGACAATGCCTACCATTTAATAGTATACTCTTCATCATGACACAAACAAATAAAATATCTATAAGAGACAGAATGCAGAATAAGGCTTTATCTGCATTTGGAGAAATTGAATACGAAATTGATGCATGGTTAGATTTACCTTACGGTTCAGAATTTAATATGTTGAAACATTTGAAACGACTTGACTATTCACCAAAGGTTATTGCCTTTATGAAAGGACAAGTAGATGACATTATCTTTGAAGTCAAAAACGAAGAAGGTTGTGAACAGTTAGAAGAAGCATATGAGTTTCTATCTAAGACCAACAAGAAAAAGTTTTTAAAGTTCTTAGAAAGTATCGACAAAGGGATACAGGAATACATTGACACTACAGTGGTAGTTCGTAAACCTCCAAAACCTAGGTCGCCAAAACAGATAGTAAGTAAACTACCATACTTAAAACAACACGGTAAGTACCATTCTATTGACCCCGAAGAAATCATTCGTGCAAAGACATTGTTCACTTATAACATTGCTTCACAGAAGTTTACTAAGTTTGAAACTTACGGTGGTCTATCAGTTAAAGGTTCTCGTATTATCGATTACGATGTATGTGAAGAAAAGACCTTGACAGATATCAAGTTACTTGATAGAATATACAAAGGTGGTAATATAATTGCAAGAGGATTTCTAGATGAGATTCCTCGTTCCAAGTTAAAAGACGGAAATGATTTGCTTACCAAAAATACATTATTAATAAAAGTAATTAGATGATACTTATAGATTTTACCCAAACCATAATTGCAGGTCTTATGATGCAATTGAAAATGAACAAAGGAGAAGTATCAGAAGATATGCTAAGACACATGATACTCAACTCTGTAAGAATGTATCAGAAGAAATACTCACCCGAGTATGGACAGATAGTTCTCTGTACTGATGCATCACATACATGGAGGAAAGACTTCTATCCATTGTATAAAGCAAACAGAAAGAAAACAAGAGACGATTCAGATTTGGATTGGGGCAAACTGTTTGAGACACTTCAAGTTGTTAAGGATGAGATTAGAGATAACTTCCCTTACAAGTACATGTATGTCGAACAATGTGAGGCAGATGATATCATTGCTATCCTAGTCAAACATGCAACTGAACCAGTTATGATTGTAAGTGGAGATAAAGACTTTCAACAACTACACAAGTATGACTATGTGAAACAGTGGAGTCCTAATGTAAATAAACTTATACATTGTGAAGACCCCGACAGATTCCTTAAGGAACACATATTAACTGGAGACAAGTCAGATGGCATACCAAACATTCTATCTAACGATGATTGTATATCAGAAGGTATTAGACAGACACCGTTAAGAAAACCAGTTAAAGAATCATATCTCAGAATGACGATTCAAAAAGACGATAAATACTATAGGAACTATTTAAGAAACCAAACTCTGATTGACCTAGAGTTCATTCCTCAAAACATAGAGGATAACATCTTAGAAGAGTATTCAAAGGCAGAACCAGTAAAGGGTAAAGTGTTTGACTATCTAAGAGTTCATAGGTTAAATGAGTTATTAAATCATGTAGAGGATTTTACATTATGACAGAAGTAAAGAAAAGAGGAAGAGGCAGACCAAAGGGAGCCCCTAATAAACCAGTAATGGAATTGATTACTGAAAGACAAAACTTAACAATGAATGCAGACGTATATGAAATACTATGTCAGGCAGACCTTGTTGCACAAGAGTCAGAAGACCTTGCAGTGCAAGGACTCCAAGTATTCAATGCAAGAAACGGTGCAGTAATGCCAGTTCTTCAGTGGATACATAATGACGCAATACAGTCAACACTACCCGAAGGTAAAACACCTTTTGGTAAGAATGATGCCCCTGCATCAGATTTAACTGAAACAAGTTTAAAGTTTGAATTTAAATTATTCAAGTACTTTGTTACAGAACAAATCCCTATGCTCAAAAGAGAGAACATGTGGATTGGAATGCTGGAAGGTATTCCTTCTAAGGAAGCAGAATTGATTGACTTAGTAAAAGATGGAAAAAATCCCTTTAAAAACATTACTAAAGAAATTGTTAAAAAGGCATTTCCCGAGTTAAACATTTAGATAAATACTTACAGAGGTTTGAGACTATATATATTTTAAGGGAAGTTAATTTAAACTTCAGTAAACAACTTTCTAGTCTAACACCTCTCCATGGATTTTTAGGATAAATAATATTATGGCAACAACTGATAACCCCAACACATTCGAAACCGAACAGGTACAACCTACCGAGTTAGAACTACTAGCACAAAGAATGGAAAACTATTCCATTCCACTTAAACCTGCAACAGCACAAGCAACACTTGCTACGGTGACTCGTGGTCTTGAAAAAGGTATGTTTAAAATTGAAGAGTTAGATGCAATCATCACTATTAGAGAAGAGGTCAACAAAGGTATCATCGACTACAATGGTGCAATGAAAATGGCACAAGAGAGAATGCAAGTTCTTCAACAAGAAGAAATCATTAAACAACAAGAAGACATTGCAAAAGCAATGGAGGCAGAAAGAGTTAAGACTGCAGACGAAAGATTACTTCGTAAAAGAACTCAAGACAGACTTAAGGTTATGGAAGAGGCACTTGCAAAAGCAGGACTTTCAATTGACTTAGATGGAGACGGAGTTATTGGTTTACCAAGTGGAGAGTCTACAACACCTCTAACTGAAACAGAACAACAGAGAGTTGACCAAATCATTGCAGACACACCTGCACCAACTCCTGCACCGAAAACAACGAGTAGTGCATTTAAAATGGCAAGGATGTTGAATCCTGTTACTGAACCAACACAAGAACCTTATATCCCTTTGGACACACCACAATCTCATACTAAGGTAGAGACAACAATAGCACCCATCTCAACAGACGAAGACTTCGTAGAGAAAGTTGATGAGGTAAAGAAATCATTCTCAGAGTTTGTTGAAGATGAAGTGACACAAACAATAGAACTTCCAGTAGAACCAGTTAACGAAGATGCAATCATCAGTGGTGAATCAACAGAAGCATTCTTAGATGAAGTAGAGAGAGTTAACGAAGTTGCAGATGCAGACGAAATGGATTTAACAGATGAAGTTCCACCAACAATAGTAAATGAAGTTGCACCTACACCACCACCTTTTGTGACTGGAGGTAATGCACCTAACATTACAGGAATGGTAGGAAACACTCCTAACATAAAAGCAAAAGTTGATGAGGTAGATGAATTAGACCAATTCGAACAAGACTTGATTGATGAAGAACAATTCAATCAATCATTTGCTGAAGTAGATGAACCTGTAATAGAAGAGCCTACACTTGATGTTGGATATGAACAACCAGTACTTGGTGAGAATGATGTTGTAATTAAACAAGACCAAATCAAAACCATAGAGAACTATGAAGATTTAGAAGCAGAAGAAGAGTTTGAAGAAGTTGTAATTCCTAATCGTAATGATTTAGAAAAAATGACTAAAGCACAAATAGAAAAGTCTGCAGAGAAACTAAGTTTTTCAGTAAACCCTACTGATACTAAGTCTGTAATGATTGATACATATGAATCACAAGCAAATGCATTGATTGAATCATTAACTGAAGGAAACGAATTTGTAAGTTCAACAGAGGAAGACTTAGACAATGGTAACGAGGATAGGAGAGACGGCGGATACTTCTAAGGAATCTATTGTTAGAGAACTTAGACTTGAAGAAGTTTCGGCATTACACGAGGAAGAACTGAAAGACATCACTGAAGATGTCTTACGATTTGATTTTCCAGTTGAGTACTCAATCCGTTTAGGATTTCAGTATGACATTAATGAAGTACATCTTTCAAAAAAAGGTCATACCCTTTTCTTTTCATGCCATGACATGAAACACGACTCAACAGAAAGTATCATACTAAAGTCATACTTATATAAACCAAAAGGATTCCCTAAATCAAAAGAACTAGATATGCATGATGATAGTAGATTTATTTGTGTTCCAAAATACTTTGCAGAAAATTTTAATGTAGGAGATAACATTACTTATTCTTTAGTCAGAGCAACAGAAAAAATAGAACGTCATGTGGTTTGTAATGTCTCGTAATATTCCAATCACTGCAGTAGACCAATATGACTTCTTAGAACATCGTAGAGAACAAGAAAAGAAACACTGGGATAATGTAAAGGGTCGTAGTCCACTGGACTCTATTCTCACTGTAGAGATAAACACAACAGAACTCTGTAATAGAACATGTGTGTTTTGCCCACGACATGACCCTAAAGTATTTCCCAACAGAAACTTACACTTAACAGTTAAAGGTGCAACAACGATTGCTGAGGAACTTGCAGAGAATCAATTCAGAGGTAAGATATCCTTTAGTGGGTTTGGTGAGAACTTACTGAATCCTAACTTTAGAGAAATTGTAAAGGTGTTTAGATATAACTTACCTTATGCAACACTAGAGTGTAACACTAATGGAGATAAGTTAGATATAGATTACACTAACGGATTGTACAAGAGTGGATTGGATTTGTTGTATATCAATCTTTACGATGGTATACATCAGATGGAACACTTCGACACTATGATGGCAGATGCAAGAGTGCATGAAGATAGATACAGATACAGAATGCACTGGGGTGATTTTGAGAAGCATGGACTCATACTAAATAATAGAAGTGGTGTCGTTGACTGGGTTGGTGTTGAAGACGACACTGTAGAAAACCTAAAAGGTAAACCATGCCATTACCCTTTCTATAAAATGTTTGTAGATTGGAATGGTGATGTATTGTTCTGTTCCAATGATTGGGGCAGAGAACATGTCGTAGGTAATTTGTTATCCATGTCTTTACATGATGTGTGGTTCTCTAAACCTATGAATAAGATTAGAAAGAAACTTATGAAGGGAGATAGAAGTATGTCCCCGTGTAATAAGTGTAGTGTAGATGGTTCACTGTTTGGCAAACCATCGTTTGATATAGTTAAGGAGTATTATGAATCATCAAAGAATAAATAATTTTTTACCTAGGGATGTATTTTCCGACATACAGTCTTTCCTAATGGAAGGAGATATGATGTGGTCATATAGAAATGCATTAACTGATGGTGCAGATACATGTGGGTTTCATTTCAGTGGGGATGTATTTCATGCCGAGAGAAAACAATGTGATGTTCCTTTACTAGAGAAGGTAGGTATTCCAATTATAAGTAGACTACCTATGTCTAAACTTATTCGTATTAAGATAAATTGTTATCCTAGACAAGTGAGAGTGGGTGAAGATAATTACCCTAAGAGTAGTTATCATATAGATTTAGATTATCCACATCATACAGCAATTCTAGGTATAAACACTAACAATGGATATACAGAATTTGATGATGGGACAAAACTTGAATCAATTGAAAACTCTTTAATTTTGTTTGAAGGAAATCAGAGACATCGTGCTGTTGGTTGTACAGATGAAAACATTAGAGTGAACATTAATATTAACTGGATGGAAGATTATCACATCGAGGATTCAAAAAGGACTTGGTAAATTATGAGAGTAGCAATAACAGGAAGTAGTGGTCTT
>Ga0222717_10003211_pt1 | contig 12380 bp, 8 predicted proteins | sample C33_18DmetaG_FD_165053 | JGI IMG/M metagenome (GOLD analysis project Ga0222717, IMG submission 165053) | Estuarine water microbial communities from San Francisco Bay, California, United States - C33_18D | ecosystem: Environmental > Aquatic > Marine > Unclassified | place: USA: California...
CGGCCGGGTCAAGCTGGAGCGAAAGAAAGGCCCGGCAAATGGCGATCTCGATCTTGGAAGGGTTCCAAGGGACGACGTGGCCATTGCGACGGATCAATTTAGTCGACGTGGTCTGCCGGTATCCATTGATACCACGGAAGCGGGAGCCTTTATCTTGGTGCCGTTGAATGAAGCTCTTGGCCACATCATAGGCGTCCTGGCCGACCAAAGCGCGCTCGATCGAGCGGGAGATCTCCTCAGGAGCGGCGGAGGCATTGCCTGACTGCACGCGCTTCGAGTGCTCTACGAGCTCGTCCATGGTCGCAGACACTAATGAACGCACGAGAAGGCGATTCTTCTGACTGTAGATGTCGGTCTCGTCTTGAGACTGCAAGACATCGGTGAGCGCTTGCCCTAATTCGTCGGCGAGATCGCGTCGATTGAGGACGATTGGTTCTCCATCGAGGTCCAATTCCACTTCTGCATGCGTGCCTTCCTCTTCGAGGTGGCCCTCCATCCAGTCGTAGCGGGGTTGGTCATCGATCCGAGGGCGGCGGGAGAGCTGCTTCAATTGAAGATCTCTTTCAACGAATTCTTTGTTAATCATGACTATTGTCGCGGTGGAAAGTGTTTGTGTAAGTTGTTTTGGAAAGGTCTAACGGATCAGGCGAGTGGGGGCGACAAATGTGGAACGCGATTGTCGGGTAGTCTTTGGAGACTTTGTTCTAGCAGATTACTACTTTCAAAAAGCACGTAACCTAACTACAGGTCGTCATCGCTGACGGCTTCGAGTGCGGAGGCCTTCTGGTACTCAGTAACGCGACCTTCAAAGAAGTTTTGTTCCTTACTGATGTCCATGAGTTCGGCCAGCCAAGGAAGGGGATTCTCGACTCCAGAATTGAGGGGCTCCAAACCCACCCCGACGAGGCGGCGGTCGGCAATGTAATCGATGTACTGGGTGAACTCCCCAGAACTGAGGCCAACGGCATTGGTTGGGAGACAATCTTCGATGAACTCCTTCTCCAGCCGGACGGCTTCTCGCATGAGTTCGCGCAGCTCCTCACGGAAATCGGCGTTCCAGATCTCCTGATTCTCTTCGATCAGATCCATGAAGAGATTGCGGAAGACTTCGATGTGATTCGATTCGTCACGGAGGGTGTAGCGGAACATCTGCCCGATGCCGGGGAACTTATTTTGACGATAGAGACTCAAGATCATTCCAAAGAGACCGTAGAACTGCGTGCCTTCCATGCACTGGCCGAAGACGAAGATGTTCTTGGCCAGGAGCTGCTTGTTCTCGACCGTTGTTAGGTCTGTCTCTCGTCGCAAGCTCTGAGAGACTTTCGTCACGAATTCGTTCTTTCGAAGGATCGTTGGGATCTGCTCGAACATGGCCTCACATTCATGCGGATTGATTCCTAAGGAACTGATCATGTAGAGCAGGCTGTCCGCATGAATATTCTCTTCATGCGCGTGACGACCTAACACGAGCTTGAGCTCAGGCGCGGTGACCATTTCGCGAACCACGTGGAGCACGTTGTCACCGACGATCCCTTCCGCTGCAGAGAAGTAACCGATGCCCATACGAATGATCCAGCGCTCCTGCTCAGAGAGTTGATCAGACTGCCACTGCTCAATGTCTTTCTGCATGGGGACATCTTCAGGCTCCCAGTGGTTGGCCTTCATGCTGCGGTAGATGTCGTAGGCCCACTGATACTTCAACGGCAGTAGGTTGAACGCCATGGTATGGCGACCGTTGATGACGCGTTTGGCAGCGAAGGCTTCCTCCGCTTTGTCCTCGTCTAAAACGAAGGATTTGTTTCCGATGGTAAAGGTAGTCTCCATAATTAAGAGGGATCAGTCTGTTTACTATTGATTATTTAAAATTGATCGATTTTGAGAGGTAATTGAGGGTCAACCACTACATCTTGTGCCTTGTCTCACATCAGCTCCCAATATGTTGCGGGAGTACCATGCGAACTTTCTCGTAAATAGGAAGTAGAAAGTGAACAAATTAGTATATCTTAAGTATCCCCCCGTAGACTCAACAGTTTAGGACTCGGAAACAGGCCGAACCACGATTCTGGAGCCCTCAACGACGGCCACTTTAACCGTTTCCTGAGCATCGACGAACTCGCCGTCAGTGACCACATCACGTGCCTCATCGGCGATCATGGCAGTGCCCGAGGGGCGTAGCGGCGTGAGTGTCTGACCAGTCTTACCGACCAGCGAATCGGTCTGGCTGGAATCGCCAAGTCCATGGTCGATACCACTTCCTGTCGGAGCGGAGGCCGTTTGTAGGACGAGTCGATCGAACAGTCTGCTCTCTGGAAGAAACCGAGCCATGAGGAGGCCGATCCCGATAGCACCGCCAAGGGCCAAGGTGAGATTCCAGAATGAAGTGCCAAGGCTATCGACATCGAGCTTCCAGGTGGAAATCTCTCCTGTAGGCAACACAAGCGGATCTGCCATCGTGTAGATGAGAGAGGCGAGGATACAGACAAAGCCAAGCAAGCCTGCGACGAGGGTGCCTTGGAAGAAAGCGAACTCGGCAATGATCAACCCAACGCCCAGCAGAAACAAGGCGACCATCTCGAATCCGATCAATTTGCCGGCCGCATAGTGGCCAAAGAAGAAGAGTCCGAATAGTCCGAGTGCCGTGAACCCAAACACGCCGAATCCGGGCATGCGAAGTTCGAACTGAGCGGCAATGAAAGCCCCTAACAGAAGCAATGCTGAGAATCTGGTGACCCACTGAGCGAGTAGCTCGAAACCCAGAGGTTTCGCGATGATGACCTGCCCCTTAAGATCCTCTTGTTTGATCAGGTCTTCAATCGAGGTGGCGATTCCTTTGGCTAGAGGCTCGGCATCACGCCAAGGCTTGAGCGCCTCCTGCGCGGCTAGGCTGAGCAGTGAGCCGACATCGTCCTCGTCTTTCACCTTGAGCTTGAAGGTGCCATCCTCTTCTTTCTCCACGACAAGCGACTCGTCGTCTTCGGTCTTCCCTTCTTCGACCAACTCACCAGCCCCCTCTTTTTCAGGAATCATGAATTTGGTGGCATAATCCGGGTCGTGTCCATTGTTGCGCGCTACCGAACGACAGAGCGGCACGAGAACGGAGGTGATCTTCTTCTCGATGTCCTTGTCGAGTTCGCCAAATGACGTCACGACAGCCGCTGCTCCAATGGCGCTGACTGGGCTCATGTATATGTCATCAGTAGCCAGTGCAATGAGTGCGCCTGCCGATACGGCTGACGGATTCACATAGGCATAAGTGGGCACGCTCATCTTAGCCAAAGACCGCATCATGATCTCGCCGGTTTGGAAGGCAAGTCCGCCGGGCGTATTCAAATCAAGGATTACCGCTGAAGCGTTCTCACGCTCAGCCTTGGCCAGGACCCGACCCATGTAATCGAAGCGCGCAGAGTTGATCAAATCTCGCTTGCCAACCTCAATAACAACGACGTTTCCTGAATAGGATTCCTCTTTCGTTTTTAAGGCATTTAAGGCAGATCCTTCACTAATGGTTTTAGGGTCAAGGGCATTCGTAAATCTGAGGCCTCCTTTTAGGCCTGCATGCTCTTTCAAGGCATGGACATCGACCACGAGTGCCTCTGCCAAGAAGGGCTTGCCCTCGTGAACCCGGACAGCGTCTTGAGCTTCGACCATGAGGGTTTCGCCCTTCTTTGAAAGCACCTCATCTCCCAGTCGAATTTCGAGGTCTTCATTCCAGATGGCTTCGACCAGTTGTGGGTCCCGTCCCTTACTCATTGCAACGGAGCGCGCTGTGGCGAGATTGAACGACGCTAGCTTCGCCTTCATGTTCCCAGAGCCGAGAATCGGGCTGCCGCCGATGATGCTGGCCGGTGCCATGTAAATCTTGTCCGTCGCGAATGAAAGCAAAGCACCGGCATCGACCGCCATGCTGTCTACAAAGGCATAACTTGGGATCTTCAGATTTCCCAGACCACCCATGATCAAATTGATCTCTTCCCAGTTCGTATCCATCAGGCAATGGATCTGAATGATGACCGCCTCAGTTCGCGCGACGTCGAGTTCTTCGATGATTTCGAGGGCCTCTTCGGCATTGCTTTTCGCGAGGCCGTTGGTGACGTTCACCACGACGACTTCCTTGCCAGACAGGCCGATAGGAGGCTTCGGCAGTGGTTCTGCTAGCGGGTTTTGGGCCGCGCTGCTGATTGCAAGGGCAAGAAGTACAAGCGTGGCGCGGATGGAGAAGTTCATGTCAAAGAAGAGTCGTCAGTGTAGGACAACCGAGTTAGGAAAGAAAGTACAGCTGATGATAATTTCTCCCAACCTCAGATCCGTTCGGTTCAAGGGCAAGATTTCCGAGTCGGGATCTTCAATGGACTTGTTGGATTTAGGCTCTGTTAGTTCTCAAGATGCTTATTTTGCAGAATGTGATGTGTTAGATGGCGTGGTGAAGGAGGCCGTATGGCGAAGATGGGAGGGAATTACAAGTAATGGAAATATTGCTCTGTTATGATCTCTGAGGATACGGTAGAGCGAGTGCTTAATAGCACGGATATCGTGGATCTAATTCAGTCCTATTTCCCTCTGCGGAAAGTGGGGATGGACTACAGTGCGCTGTGTCCCTTCCACAGCGAGAAAAGCCCCTCTTTTACCGTCAGTCCGTCAAAACAGATGTATTACTGTTTCGGCTGCGGTGCGGGTGGGGGAGCGGCGCGATTTCTGATGGAGCGGGACGGCATCGATTTCCCAAGTGCGATCAAACGGCTTGGAGAGCGAGCGGGGATTCCCGTCGTTGAGGAAGCGCCGTCTCCAGAGCGAGCGGGCGAGCTGAAGCAGCGGTCGCAACTGATGACGGTTCATCAGGAAGTGGCCAAGTGGTTTCACCGGAACCTGTTGAAGAAGCCCCATGCTGAACATGCTCGGGCGTATTTAAAACAGCGACAGCTCAGCATTGAGATCGCGAAGGATTGGAAACTTGGGTATGCGCCGAGCGACCCTCGGTTGTTCTTTGAGTGGGCGCGCAGCATGGGTTACACAAACGACCTGCTGATTGATTCGGGACTGGTCGCGGAGCGCGAAGGTCCCACTGGCAGGCCTAGAATCGTTGGGCGATTCCGCGATCGTCTGATGTTCCCGGTCTGCAACGATTTCGGAGAGGTGATCGCTTTTAGCGGGCGATCGTTAGATCCGGAATCGAACATGGCGAAGTATCTCAATTCGCCTGAGACGGATTTATTCCATAAGAGTAAGACGCTCTTTGGTCTGCATCGCAGCAAACGGGCCATCCTGAAAGCTGGCCGAGCTGTGATTTGCGAAGGGCAGATTGATCTCATCACGTGCTTCTCTCAGGGCTTCGAAAACATGGTGGCGCCGCTGGGAACCGCTTTCACCGAGGATCACGCGCGTACGCTAAAGCGTCTTACTCAGGAGGTTGTGGTGTGTTTTGACGCAGACACTGCGGGATTTAAGGCCGCCCAGCGGACCTTCAAAGCATTGGCTGAAGCCAGTGTGTTTGTTCGCGCCGTGGAAATGCCACCGGGTGAAGATCCGGACTCCTACATAAAGCAGTATGGCGCCGACGCTTATCGGAAGCTGCTCGACCAAGCTTCCGATTTCCTCGACTTCCAAATCGCTCAGCGATCGAAGGTCGTGGATTTGAATTCACCGAAGGAACAGAATGAATTGGCACGGGAGCTTGCTGACAACCTGGCGCTTATTCGTGATAAGTTGATGCAGGACACGATGATCAACAATGTGGCTTCTCGTTTAGGGATATCGAATGACGCCTTTCGGAGAAGTGTCTTCTCGGCCATTAAAAAGCAGCAGCGGCAGAAGGACCGGCAGTCGAAATGGGTGCATGGACAAGAAGAGGTGGAAATCAAGGAAGAATACGAGTTTCAGAATGTGTCCTCGCGTCTGCTCTGCCAAATGGTCTTGATCGATGCGGAAGCCAAGCAATGGTTGAAAGCTGAACTCTCCGCTTTCGAGCAAGTTCAATATTTGCCGGATGCCGATGTTCTTCAATGTCTGGCTGATGCCAACTTTGAGCCGACGACACCAAAAAGCGTCGGGAATTTCCTAGCCTCATTGCAGAAACCTTTAGAAAGCTCACTGGCTAAACTGATTATAAAACCTCCAGATGGAAATCATTTGAGGGCGGCACATGATGCGTGGTTGGGCCTCAAACGTCTAGAAGTCGAGAGGAGATATCGAGAAGTTGAGAGACGACTGAAAGACAGTGGGTTAGAGGCCACCGAGATGATTGCTTTGTTAGGTGAACTGAAGGTCTTGAAAGAAACGCTTGACCGTCCCGACGACGCCTCCGATATTATTGTGCCATCAGCTTAAAGAACCCCACCCTTTCTGACGGCGTCCCTCAACAGCACCCTATCATATGGCACAAAGTAGGAAGACGACTAGTAGGATTGATACTCACGCAATAGTTAAACTTAAGCCCTCACGCCGAATACGAAGGCGACGACCAGTAGACAACGGGAAACAGAAAACGAAAGCCGCCGCCGCTGTTTTAACCCCTCCTAATCGCAAGCTTTCCGCTGTCGATTCTCCCGAAATCCAGGAGAAACTAAGGGATCTCATCAAGCTTGCAAAGGAACAAGGTTACTTGACCTTCGACGATGTCAATGACGCCTTGCCCGCAACTCTGATCGCTCCAGAGGGACTAGACGAAGTTCTCCATCGTCTTGAGAGCATGGAGTTTGAAGTGATTCACGCAGCTGAAGTGGATCGTGTTAAGGAGGTGGCGAAAGACCGAGAGAAGCCAGCCAAAGCAGAGGCTCCGAAGTATGATTCTCTTGATGATCCTGTCCGGATGTATCTCAAGCAGATGGGTCAGGTCCCGTTGCTGACTCGGGAACAAGAGGTCGAGATTTCCAAGCGAATCGAGAAGGCAGAGAACTGGGTTCAGAAGCTACTGTTTTCGTTTGGCCCGTCGTGCGATCCTTTCCTGACACTTGCTCAGAGGTTGCTCGAAGGTTCTGAGCGCTTCGATAAGGTCATCATCGACAAGAAGATCGAAAGCCGAGAGCGCTATCTCAAGGCGCTTCCTCGACTGTGTGATCGTCTCCGTGAGCAGACTGCGGCGATGCAAATCTTGCAGGTAAAGCGGATGGGCTACGTTTCGGCTGATAAGAACATGCCTGCCGCACTTGCCGACGATATCAAAAAGCAAGCTTCAACGCTGCAGCGCACTTATAATCGCTTCTACTTTAAACACAAAATTATTGAGGAGTTTGTAAGTGACATCGACGCTCTTGAAGAGAGGCTGACTAAACTCTGGGCTCGTCCGAAGACCGCTCGCGTGAAGGCAGAGATTTCGGCTGCGGCTGAAGCCACGTGGTTCTTGACTAGCGAATTCAAAGAGAACTACGCGCTGCTCAAGCACTGGCTGCAGGAGGCGCTCCAGGCCAAGACAGAAATGGTCGAGGCGAACCTGCGATTGGTCATTTCCATTGCGAAGAAGTATACAAACCGAGGGCTATCGTTTCTTGACCTGATTCAGGAAGGAAACATGGGCCTCATGAAGGCAGTGGAGAAGTTTGAGTATCGCCGTGGTTACAAATTCTCGACCTACGCGACATGGTGGATCCGTCAGGCGATCACGCGTTCTATTGCAGATCAGGCAAGGACGATCCGCATTCCGGTTCACATGATCGAGACGATCAATAAACTCATGCGGGTGCAAAAGCAGCTAGTGCAAGAGTATGGTCGCGAGCCAAGCCCCGATGAGATTGCCGAGGAGATTCACCTTCCCGTGGAGCGTGTTCGAGCCGTCTTGCGCATGGCTCAGCAACCCATCTCTCTCCAGGCTCCGGTTGGTGAGAGTGATGATACCAGCTTTGGTGATTTTATTGAGGACAAGGCCGCTGAAGATCCAATGGAGATGACGGGTTTCTCGCTTCTCCGAGACAAGATAAAAGATGTTCTGGATACTCTGACAGAACGTGAACGCCAAGTGTTAGAGCAGCGCTTTGGTTTGGTTGACGGCTACAGCCGCACGCTAGAGGAGGTTGGCAAACAGTTCCAGGTTACTCGTGAGCGTATTCGCCAGATCGAAGCGAAGGCTCTTCGCAAGATGCGTCACCCGACTCGCATTAGAAAGCTGGAAGGCTTTATCGAGATGCCTCAGCTCTAGCCATGCGGGGCGACCTCCTAAGACGTCTACGCTGTCGACGTCTTCCATCGATACTGGTTGCGTCTCTGTTTTTAGCAAGCCCTATGGGTCTCACCCGTAGGGCTTCTGCGTCTACATTGGATCAGGCGGAGCACGCGTATCGTCATGGCTTGTTAGACGTCGCGGAGAATATCTACAATGGACTGCTCGGCGGAGAGCATGACCAACATGTCGTGCAGCGACTGCTTGAAATTGCGCTGCGAAGCGGCGCCTGGGAGCAGGCGGAACTGCTGCTCGGTTCCAAAGAACTGCAGAATGACGAAGGGATACCTTTCTGGGAGGCGCAGGTGGCGCTGGGTATGAACAAGACGAGGCAAGCCGAGTTCGCGCTCGCACAGTTCGTAAAACGTCACCCCAAGCATTCGCTGGCTCTTCCAGCGTCGCTTTCATTGGCCACGTTTAAATTGGATGCAGGTCAGCTCGATGAGGCAGATGCTCTGTTAGAACCGTGGTCTGATTCTAACGACATTCGCGTGGATTATGTCAGTGCGCGACTTTCCCACCTGAATGCCCAGTCTTCACTGGAGACAGACGACATTGATGACGCGATCAACCGATTCGAACGTCTCCGTCAGAATTCTGACGGGCTGCCGAGGGATTGGTTGGCCAAGATTTATCTTGGCCTGTCAATGCAGCGACTGGCCAAGCGCCCAGCGCAACGTGAAAGTGCGGCTGAGATTCTCAGGGAGTATCTTGAAGAATTCTCGCCATCTGTAGGTGATCAGGATGCTATCGGATTGTTGGAAGAGGCTGACGCCTTCAAGACTCCTGCCCAACGCAATGCTTGGCAAACCTGGGCGTCTGAACGAGGCGGGAATCTGCGGGCTTTGATCGCTCTTGCCATTTCAAAAGAGCATGGGTCAGTTGGCGAATACACGCCGGCTATCTCGGCGCTAGACGTAATCGAGCCAGGGCAATATGCATTCGAAGAGTCTCTTGTGCTACGTGCGCGATGGTCGCTTGATGGTGGGAATGCGACTGCCTGTCTCACATTCATTGAAGAGAATGCAGAGCCAGCTCTGGCAGAGTCCGAAAGGTTATCGGAACTTCTTGCCATCAAGGGACTGGCTCAGTTTGAAGTGGGGCGCGGAGATGACGCTCTTGCCGCGTTCTCTCGCGTCCGAGGCACAAGTGAAGACGATGAACTCCCCAAAGTCGCAGCGTTCAACACGGCTGTTTTGACCCTGTCTTCGGCTGATCGACAAGCCCATGAAATGGCGATGCGTGGGCTGTATGAGGCGGCGGAGCCCGCAGTCCAGAATCTGTTAGGAGGTGAAGCTGTGTATCTTAGGGCATTGCTCTTGGCGAGGACGGAAGATCGCGACCCACTTGCAGATGAAGCTCTCAGAGAGTTCTTGCTCGCCTATCCAATCCACCCACGTCGATTAGAAGCTCTGATTGCTAGGCTCGAGTTGGCATTGATGGCAAATATTATCGACCCAAAGAAGGTTGGGCGATGTCTTAAGCTGGCTCTGAAGGAACTTCCGAAAGATTTTGAACGAGACCGATTGCAATACCTGGAGCTTTGGTCGGCCATAGCCCTTGGTCAGCAGGGTCGGGCTCAGGATTTGATCACAAAGTTTCGAAGTGATTTCCCTGACAGTGCCTTCCTACCGAATGTGGCGGCGCGTCAAGTAGAGCTTCGCATTGAGAGAGGTGAGGTGGATTCCTCAGTGAACAAGTCGATCTTGGCTTTATCGCAATCGGGGACCGATGGAACGAGTGTTCAAAGTGGATTCCTGCAGGCCACTCTCGATCAACGGCTCGGTGATTTTGATGCGGCGATTAAGGAATGGGGACGAGTGATTGACCTCACTGAGGGGCAGACTCAACTCCTTGCGAGACACGGAAGTGCACTTGTCCATTGCTTGATCGACGATCGAACGGGAGCGGAGAGTCAGTGGGACGAAGTTCTTCGACTGAGCCGTCAGTCTCACCTTCGAGTCCGCGCATTAATAGGAAAGGGGGAGAGCAAGGCGTTGTTCGCCGACCATGACGCCAAGGCAGGAGAGGAGTCGATTCGCCTCTTCCAAGAGGCCCTCACCATCCCCGATCTCGCAGTTGATTGGAGAGATCAATCGAAGTATCGGATAGGTATGGTGCAGCTTGCCCTAAACTCTCGTGAAGAAGCATTGGGGACGTTTAGCCAAGTTGTTCGCGATTATCAGGAGCGCTTTGATGAGGCGCCTCTTGATGATAAGCCGGTTTGCAACCGGTGGGTGTATCGGGCGGGATTTGAGACCATTGCGCTGGTGGAAGCTCAATCGAAGTTTCATGATGCAGCGCGTCGGGCTGATGAGCTTGCCGGCTTTAATGGAGATCGCTCAGACGAAGCGAGAGCTCGTGCCGCGAAGATACGATTGCAAAACTTCATCTATTAGTTAGGCCTCTTTAAGAAATCGCTCGCGCCATTGGACTACCAGTGGTAATGGTAGGTGATGATGCGAGATGCCTTTCCCAAGGACTTGGCAGTCTATGCCAAAAAGGAATGGGGCAAATCACGATCATTGCCCGCGCTGAAGCACGTTGAGATTCTGCTCTCGACGTGTTATCACGCCAGCTTGCTTCGGGAAGAAGCTCGTCCTATCAAGTTCCGTCTCCTTCTGTGTGATGCTGATAGTTTACCCGCTGCGGAGGGGCCTCCTCGTGGTCTACATCGCTTGGTCTTTGTAAAACCCCGCCGTTTCAACCGGAATGAATTGAGGCGTCTTTCTCCAGCCACGGATTTCCATCGGGCGCTCATTGGGGTTCATCTGAACTCAGAGAAGAAATGGGAGATTTGGGGCATCGTTCACTCTGGAATTCTCTGGTCGGAGGCAATGACCGGGGGAGCCAAGGACCCACCTGACCTGCCTCAGGTACCCGTTGTCCAGGTATCGGGGCCGAGTGAACTCACACTTTGTCGGGGCTCAGATATCGTTGCTACCTTGCAGGGTGGTCGCCTCTCCAGCCCCAGTTCTGACGTGTTGGATTCGGAATGGTTGACTCGTCTCTTCGCTGAGATGCGAACTGATGTTCTGCAATTGCATCAGAATGCTAGAGATTCGGCCAAGGTAACAGCCTGGGCGCCGATTGCAGAGAGCTTTGTCAGTGACCTCTTCCGCGGTTTCATGAAACGGCTTATTCGCGCCATGCGGGATACGTCTAATGGAAGCAGCATCCTCTTCGTGCCAAATGATCGTGCTGAAGAATTCTCCATCGATAACAAATTCTTCAATTTCAAGTATCGCTTCACCCCGGTGGCCACGCGTCGCCGATTTTCCTCGCTCGTGGTCCAGGTACTAAACGGTCTCGCAGGTCTTCATATTGGCTCGGAAACATCTGTTGGTTGGGCCGAATATGTGGGGGCGGCAAAGAAGGGCCAATTGCAAGACCTCGACGAGGCGCTATCTGAACTCGCTTACCTCATCGCAAGTCTTACTGCCATTGATGGTGCGGTTATCCTTACAAGAAACTTTGAGCTGTTAGGGTTTGGAGCGGAAATCACCGAGCTATCGGACGTCAAACGCGTCGCGCGGGCTCTCGACGCTGAAGGTGAGAAGGTACGCCTCGAAGCCACGGAAAGTCAGGGAATGAGGCATCGCTCGGTTTACCGTCTCTGCAATGCGGTCACCAGTATCACGGGATTGGTTCTGTCCCACGATGGTGAACTACGCTTCGTGAAACACCGTGAAGGGCGCGTGACTTATTGGAACGAGTTGGCCAGCGCGGCGATGAGCTTCTAGCTGAATCGATCCTGGCGGTCTAGAGCGAGCAAAAGATTCTAACGCACATTCACCGTTAGATCACCCTTATTTGATTCCGTAATTTCCATCGTGGTCTCGTACCACTTGGCATCTTTCATCGAGTAGGCCCCTGACTTTGGATCGTCGAATTCCGTGGCGACCTCGTAGACTTCAACGCGGTAGTTGCCCAAGCAGGGACCATCGACAGCAGTGATCGTGAATTCACCCTTGCCTTTCCACCCCATGTAGGCGTTGGCCACAGGATAGGTTTCGTTGCTTGGATAGAAGGTGACCCTGAAGTGGTAGCCCCAGACGGAGCCATGTAGCTATTGAGATTTCGAAGGCTCGTCTGTGGTGCACAACCCAAGTAAAACAGACGAAATGAGACGAAAGAGAAGACACCTCACGCCAGAATTCAAAGCGCGCGTCGCCATCGAAGCGTTACAGGGTATCAAGACGATCAACGAGATTGCTCAGGCCAACGAGCTGGC
>Ga0222717_10003212_pt1 | contig 12378 bp, 16 predicted proteins | sample C33_18DmetaG_FD_165053 | JGI IMG/M metagenome (GOLD analysis project Ga0222717, IMG submission 165053) | Estuarine water microbial communities from San Francisco Bay, California, United States - C33_18D | ecosystem: Environmental > Aquatic > Marine > Unclassified | place: USA: California...
AATTCAATACCTTTCGTAGCCGCAAGATTTTTAATAATAAGGCTTTTGTCATTGGTAGCTGTGCCTATAACTTGGTTGCCACCAGAATCTCCAAGAAGTTGTATGCCTTGTGTGTATCCTGAACGATACGCATTTATTGTGCCATTTACAGTAAGCCCTGTGCTTGTCACGCTACCTGAGAATACTGATGAGCCGTCAGCGTTGATGGTTAGTCTGTCGTTACTACCTATCGTCCCCCCATCAGCTATTTTAAATGCGCCATCTGAATTGTCTCTTCCCATCGTGTACTCAGAAGTGCCGTTATTCGCAAATGTAAGTTTTGCATCCCCCGCTGTTGTAGTATCAATTTTTACTTCTGAATTACCCGAAACAGACCTTTTAAATAAAGCCATTTCATTGTGTGAGCCTGTCACATGGAGAGTGTGAGTTAATGACGTTGCCCCCAACCCTAGTCGCGAGGTAGAACTATCCCAGAAGAGATTTTGACTTGTGCCTGCTGAATTATAGAAGCTGATGTCTCCGTTGTTAGAAACTAGCACTCTATCTGTTACTGCCGTGCCTGTGACTTCGCCAGTTCTAATAGCTACTTTGTATGCATTTAAGTCAAGTTGTCTTACATTAGAATTATTTGTTCCTTGGTATGAAGTTATTTTAGTACCGCTACTTCCTCTGTCCTCTACTTTAAAACCACCTGTTGCGCTTGTATCTACCCTCAAACCATCGGCTGTCAAAACCCCAGTGATATCGGCTCCACTGGCTGTGGTTGCGATTTTGGGGGAGTTATTGTGAAAAAGAGTTACTGCTCCATTTTCAAGCGCCTCTAGCATGTTTTCTAAAGATGCTGAACTACGCAACCGAATAGCATTTGAACCTTGAATGTATAGGTTTCCAGAGCCAGCCTCTTGGATGTAGCTATTAGACCCATCATGATAAATCTGTAAGTCATCACTAGCACCAAAAATAGCCTTACCATTGTCAGGGAAGTTAGCATCGTTTGAGATTGAGATGCCTGTGGAGGTGGTAGACAATTTAATGTCATTATTTCTGTATATGTCAACGCCACCATCATCGTGTATGACAATGCCTTCCTCGTTGGATTTTGCTTGAAGGTGTAAAGTGCCGCCAGTAGTATCTCTTATATAGAAATCACCAGTTACGTTATCTATGTAACCGTCTGTACCATCACTGTATATCTGTAAATCATTACTAGCACCAAACTGTGCCTTGACGTTATCGCCAAGATTTAGGTTGCCTGTGAGTGTGCCGCCAGTAAGAGGTAAACCACCAACGTCCACGATGGACTCAGTGCCACTAACGCTTTTCTTTAGGAATAGCTTTCCATCAGTCGTGTTTATACCTAACTCGCCCAAAGCTAATTGGGAAGTTGTAGGTGTATTTCCTGCGGTAGCTGATCTTTTTAACTTAATCGTTTGTGCCATGTGGCTCCCTTATGTGCGTATGTACGCTAGAGATTTATTTACTAAAATGTACCGCCATCCAGTGTTGGATATTTGTCTTCAAAATTACTGTCGTGAATCAAGCGATTAATTCCTGCACCACCAGTGTTTACCACCCACTCATCGGATGACTCAACCCAATAGATGCCAGAGTCATATGTTTCACTTCCACGATCTACTTGGATACCGCAGAACATAGTAGAAGGAGGTGCGCTATTTTCATCTTGAGCAGAATTAAGTTGAATATAGTTATCAGCGATTGTTACTGTAGTAGAATCAATTGTTGTTGTTACGCCTTTTACTTCAAGGTCACCATTAACAACAACCTTACCTGTAATTCCGTCAGCGTGAGGGTCAAGTGTCATCGTAGACCCTGAAGAAATTATCTCGTCACCAGTGAAAGTGAAGTTGCCTGCTTCAAGGTCGCCATGTACCGTCAAATCACCTGATATATCAGCGTCGCCATCTATATCTAAAGAATCACCTTTTACTTCACCAATAACATTTATTCCAGAAGCCGTAGTAGACAATTTGACGACATTATCACAAGCAAGTTGAACTACACCATCCTGAACAAGTTGAGCATACAGTTCATTTGTCGAACTTCTGACTTCAATATTAGAACCCTTGATAATGAGATTACCTGTGCCACTTTCTTCTATAAAAGATGCTCCAGTGTTACTAAGGTAAGTGTCGTCATGGTACACACTTAAGTCATTACCAGACCCAAAATTAGCTTTATTTAGATCATCAAAGGATAAATTACCAGTTAAAGTACCTCCTGACTTAGGAAGTGCGTTTGTAGCAAGAGTACCTTGTGCCGCTGTAGCATAGGCTGAAGAACTGAATGCTTTTACTTGAGCAAGATTAGTTACCTCATCGTCCATTAAAGCGCCTGCGGCTCTAACAGAAGCAGTTGTTACTTCATCAGCAGATACTACTCCGTTAGAGGCTATAGAAAGGCCATCGCCAATCCTAATAACACCTAAATTAGTTGTAGAAGCCACAACGCTTGCGTCTGCGGCATTGGTTCCGTTGGCCGCACCAATGAGGTCTAGCTTGTCAGTAAAGTCTTTACCACCGATGACATCTATGTCACCAGTACCGCCTCCAGGACGGCCAATGTATAGCTTTTTACTTGAAGAGTGATTAAGGTAAGCTAACTCACCATTTGCAAGTGCTGAAGGCGCTGAAGAGCCTGTACTTCTTTTGATTTTAATCGTTTGTGCCATTGTCTTAAATCCCTAGTATCTGTTAAAAATTTCCCGCATCAATTTGAAAATCATTAAACGAATTATTGCTTAAGCTTAAATCACCCGTTAAGGTTCCTCCAGAAAGAGGTAAATACTGTCCACTTGAAGTTACGCTTGACCAACCTGATCCTGTATAAACTCGTAAAACATCTTGTGTAGTGTCAAAGTAAAGACTGCCTAAAGATAGTGAGTCTCCATCATTGTCTGCTGAAGGAGCAGTAGATTTAGCACCTAAATATGTATCATCAAAACTATCAAAAGCTGTAAGAGCAGAAGTAGCGCTTTGAGATGCTTCGGTTGCTTTAACTGTAGCAATGAGGGCTTGTTGGGTTATTTCGTCTAATTGGCCTAGACTAGTGGAAGTACCCGAACCACCTGTGCCTCTAAATATAGCCATAAGCGCCTCTGTTGAATAAAATAAAAAGAAACTCCCCTATAAAAGAGGAGTCCCTATTTTTCTTACTTAGCCATTTACAGCCAATACAACACCTGCTTCAGGACGCATTACCTGCGTACCATATAGAGTGTCAGCAGTGTACAGAGTACCAAGGAACTCTTGCTTGTACTGAGTCTGAGAACGCACACCCTGCTGTTCAGCAAGAACCATAGCGTCCTTGTGAAGGAGCATAGCGGCTTTAACATCTCCACCTGCTGAGTTAGCAGAAGCGGTTTCGATGATTGGACAGTTGCTAGAAACAAATACGTCAACGCCGTATAGGTTTCCAATCTGACCGTTACGTACACCTCGTCCATCTACAAAGTCAGAAGACATGTAGCGATCAACGCCCATGATAGCGTTACGGAGAGAAGGAGGAACAACAAAGCATCGGTTATCCATAGGAACGTCAGCGTCATCCAATACCTGAATAGCGGCACGGAAACCCGCATCGTTAAATACATCAGTAGAAGCTACTGAATCTACAGCGTAAGCTTCAATACCGGAACCACCTGCAAAGTTATAAACAGTGCTGTGAGTCCAATCTGATCCGTCACCATTACCTAAAGACTTACCTAGGGTAAATAAGTCATTGTCAACTTGCTTCGCTAAAGCATAACCTGCGTCACCAGTGTAGAACTGACGTAGAGAAGCTAGAGCTTGCGCTTCAGTAATGTCTTCGATAAGACGAGAGTATTCAAAGTGCTTATTGATTGAAATCTGAATTTCGCTCTCAGTAGCGTTCTGAATAGTTACAGCGGTGTTTTCTGCTTTAGCAGACGCAGAGCCACGAGTAGGCTTAGGAACGTGAATGGTATCACCTTTCTTGCCTGTCATGCTCATTTTCTTGACTAGGTTAGCCAATACTAAGTTAGATTGATAAGCCGCAATTACTTCGTCACTCCAGATTTCTGGAATAAAAGTAGCCGCGCTAGTGTTGTCTACTGCCCCGCCCATTGCGGGATAAGTTGATGTAGCCATGATAAAGTCCTATAATAAGATTAATTAGTGTCGGACTCTCCCTTCTTGATAAGCTAGCATAATCTCATCGGATAATGACATGTATCGTTCAGGATCGTCCTTCATAAGTTTAATAATGTCTGAACGCCTGTAGATTTTCTTTGCTGACTGCTCTCCGCTTCCTCTAACATTTCCTGTGGATGCGGCCTTAATAGTGTCTTTGCGTTGTTGTTTCTCATTAGCGGCAGTTTGATCTACAACTTGCTGACGTTCCTTCCAATTACTAAAAAGTTCATCTGCGGCCTCATAATCATACTGCTGATCTGCTTGTGCAAAAAGCTGTGTGCGAATCTTTGATCCTTTGATCCAATCTACGAACTTACCGTCTTCCAAAATATCCTTCATATCAGGATGTCTATTTTGAAGTTCGGTCATAGCCGCATTTTGTTTGTATTGAGCAGATACTTGCTCTGCTTCTTTAATCTTAGGATGATTACTAATAGCTCTTTCGACTGCCTTGTCGGGATCAGAGAAAAAATCTACTTCGTCTTCAGAAGTTTGTTGCGGTGCTTCTGTGTTAGAGAGTTGTGTCTGTATATAGTCATCAACAACTTTACGTAATTCACCTACTTCAGAACTTTGTTTACCTAAGAGTTTCTCAGCTTCTTGATGCATACGCACTATATCCGCTGTACTCTTACCTTTGTATTTATCAGGAAGTTCCTGTTCTTCAAGTTCCTGTGTAGGCCGTTCATCTACAAGAGGTTGCTCTACTGGAGGCTCTTGTTTAGTTATGTCTGTTACGCTTTCAGTTTCAGTTGTATCGTCTAAAAGTGGACGCTCATCTATTAGTGTTGCCATTATTAAACTCCGTGAGTAATCTCATTATGGAGGTGTATTGTATGTAAGGGTTCGGTTAAGAGTTAGCCTTACGTTCTTTTTGAATCTTCCTTTCGCGGTCTCTCGCCCATTTCATGGTAGCACCTGCGAAGTCACCTGAAAGGGGGTCTAAAAGACTGCGAACGGGAGATATGATTCGACTAGCCATTAATGAACATTCAGGACATTCTATTTCGGTAGTTTTAGAATCTATAAACTTTTCAGTAGTATGTCCGTTGTCACATCGGAAGTCAATTATTATAGCCAACTTAGATTACTCTTCAATAATTTCATCTTCGTTTTCTAGTTCTTCTTGCTCTTCCTCAGCCTGTTGTTTGGCTGTTTCTATCTGCGTTTCAAGATTCAATAGGTTAGCTATCATTGAAAGTTGTCCTTTACGGAATGAAAGGTCTTTCACATCTTTACAAGCTTCGATTGAATTAATCTGCATAGCATTTTGAGAAAGATCAGAAAGTAAGTTTTTCCAACCATCTGTTCTAAACATTTCCTCAAAAGCTCTATAGAATTTTTCGAGTTCTTTATCTTCCATTACTGTTTCTCCTAAAGGACAGTTTATTAAATTAAAATTTAAATATACTAAATACATAGTATACTATATATTATAGCACATTAAAAAACAAATGTCAAGAACTATTTTCTATATCGTGCTGTTTTTTTAGCTATTTTTTTAGGTTGTTTGCTAACTTGTTTTCCTTTAACAGTGTCAGCTTTTTTCTTTCTGGACGTAGCGGCATATTCCTTAGTTGATAAAGCTTGTCTTGCTTTTTTAGGTAAGTATCTTTCACCTGTGGCTTTGGAACCTTGGGTACTGGGTTTTCCTGATTTAGTACCCCATTCTTCCTTTGTCCATTTTTTTAAACTTTTTTGTGACTTTTTAAGAGCCATTAGTTTTTATAGCCTCCACCCTTAGCTTTGTATTCTTTTGCTAGCATCTGAGCTTTTCTTGCAGACCATTGTCCTGCGCTACCACCTTTACTTCCTGCTTTGATCTTGTTAAACAAGTTCTTACGCATAGTGGGCTTAGTATAGTTACCTGCCTTATTAACTGTAGACTTTTTAACTGACATGTTATTTCTTCTTAGCTTTAGCTTTGTTTTTTCTGTAGGTCTTAGCCCCTGCATCGTTTCTAAGAGTCTGTATAGCCGCCTTAGCTTGTTTATCGTTTAGAGGCATTGCTCTTGCTCTTTTAGCCGCAGGTTTTGCTTTTGGTGTAGCTTTTTTCTTTGCGGGTGGTCGTCCAACTTTATTACCGTATGTACCTTTACCTTGTGGCATTGTATTCTCCTACCATTTAGATTTATTAGCCCAGTATGCCGCAGACATCTTACCCTTAGCGATGTTCTTAGCGTGTCGAGCCTTGAATGATTTACGTCTTGCTTTTTCCGATGCAGTCTTTGGATTCTTACCTGCACCTGAAACACCTTGCTGTCCATAACGGATAGTCTTTACCTTATCTCCTTCCTTAGCTACAACTACATGACTTTTAGTAGCATGATTAGGAGTTCGTTTAGGTTTGTTAAAACCGCTAACTCCTGCTCTTACCAATCTAGGGTCTTTAGCCATTAGTACGTCCTCTCTCTTTAATTGCTACTTCTCTTTCCTTTAATAACTGATCGGAAACTTTGAGCCTACGTTCAAACTCACGGTCATCGTCGTTGCCTTCCCGTATGTTAGTAGTAACAGCTTTAATCTTGTCAATCTCTAACTCTTGAGGAATAGCTTGAGCCTCAGTAGAAAGCTTTTGCGCTCGTGCTTGTGATTCGATAGCTTGTCCTTCTAAGGCCGCAGTCTGTGACGCTTGGAATGCCAACTGTGATTCCTGAGCCGCTTGTTGTGCTTGTTGTGCTTCAGGGTCAGGCTGATTAGCTTTTTCAAGAGCCGCTATGAGTTCCTCACGATTACCTACGTTCATGTTATCAATGATGGACATGATAAGCTGTGAGTACATTGGAGTTTCAGGCGACATAGTTTGTAACAACTGTACAAGCTGTGTAACTTCGTACTCACGAGCAATAATACCCAGTGAGCTTGATGTGTGAAACTTGTAGTCAGCAACAGGATATGATTCAGGATTAAACTGCATATATCGGTGTGCGGCTTTAGTTACAAAAGGAATCAGGAAAGATTCTTGGAAGTTGATTAAAGTTCTCTTATGGCGCTTAATGATAGCCCCTAAACTCATGGAAATACCCGCGGCAGTGGAGTCACCGTTTATTGATCCTGAGATACCTGCAGAATCAACAGCGCCTGTAGCTGTCTGTACCATGCGTTGTAAAGCATCAGCCTGTGCAAAACTAATCTGACTTACATTACCAAAGTTAAATGGCTGTATAACTTCATTAGGCGCACCGTTAGTTAAGATAACCTTACCTGCACGTACTTCAGGTCTAGCACCCCTAGGCATACGTGTAGCGTCCATAGCTAACATAGGATGTATAGTAAGAGCAAGCGCATCAATTCTAGCTCGTATTTCAGCGTCTAACGCCTTTTGAGAGTTATATCCTTTCTCACATACTCCTCTACCCCAAAAACGACTAGGAACAACATCCCAAGGGAATGCGATGATAGGCCTATCACCCATCATGTAAGGATTAGCTTCAGCCTTTAATAAAGTCCCATCGTTAGCTACAACAACAATAGCTTCCACATAATAACCTTTATTTTCTTCATCGTCATCAACTAATGTAGCTATTTCTTCCGCTTCGGATTCCTTTTGAGCCATCTCTAATAGATGTCTAGGTACTAAACCGTAGTATTTAGTCAAACGTACTTTATTATCATCGTGTGCTACTAGGTCTTGATCTGGTTCTATATCAAAATCAGGAGCCGCCGTTGCTACTTCTACATTCCTATAGATACCTTGTTCCTGTAACTGCTCAACTAAATGTAAGGACACAAACTCATCTACAGCACAACCCAAAGCTTCCTCTACGGAGGTAGCTAAAGGGTCTATTAGGAAGTTCTGAGGCATTACAGGACGGAGTTTAACACAAGTCTTTTCCGTTATATTAACACCAACTGCTGTTAATTCGCCTCCCATAACAGGTTGTGTTGCAGGGGCCATTTCTTTTTCTTCCTCAAGGACAATCTCCGCAATACCTGTGCCAAAAACAGCGGCATTTAAAAGACACTCAGCAACACCTTTTCGTACTCTGTTCTTTTTAAAGTCTTTAAATAAAGTCTCACGGAGTAACGCAATATCTCTCTTCTCTGTGTCGTTTACATCGTCTTCAATGTCAAACCAACGGCCTCGACCAAAGGTTGCTTCCTCTAATTCAGCTACTGAGGACTCTACTGCTTGCTGTAGGGCAGGACTAACAATTCGTGATCTTTCTGAGTCCCTAGTTCTATCTGCGGAAGACCACTGACCTCGCCACAATCGGTAATATTCATCAAATTTACGTGAATAATTAGTATCAAAGTGATCACGCCATCCTTGACATTTGTTAATTATCCAACCTTCAAGTGTTTGTTCCAATACAAATTGATCTTTTTCTTCATTTAGCATATTAATACCCTGCGTATGCGTCTAATAGTTGATATTCCTCTTCCTCAAAGTCCGATGTGTATGCTATATTGGCTAATTGATCTATGTAAGCTAAGGAATCAATTAAATCATCGTGAACTAATTGGTTAGGGAACTGAAATAATTCATCAAGAAACTGACTGTTCCATTCTCCTTTGTTTAAGGAAATTGTACCGTGTTCAAATCTACCTTGTAAAGCCCAAACAATTCTGTCGGTTTTCTTTTTATTACCGTGGGTAAGCTCATCTACTCTAAAAAACCGTTGATTCTTCTTCATGTAGTCGCTTAAGTAAGGAAGCACAGCATTTTTTAATGCGCCCTTCTCTATACCTACTGCTACTGGTTGGTAGTCTCTGACTGCTTGGAAGATTCTTCGGGCAGTCTCTTGGACACCCCAACGCCCATGTACAATATTAGCGACCCACCAACCTTCTTCGTTTGCTTTAACAATCGAGATAGCCGTTTGGTCAAGTCTTTTTGTCTTCGTTGTAACTTTAGCGACATCCGCAAAACCCGCCAAGTCAACCGCAATGTAAAACTGACCTTGTTCAGGCTCTTCCTCAGAAAATTTAATATACTCTTCTTTGAATAATTCACTACCTTGAGCCTCAAAGGATGCCATAAATTCTTGACGAAAGGAAAAAGCTGACATGGATTTCTTAGCCGCTTCTATTTCTTCAGGGTCTAGCAACGGGTTATCGTAGCTTGTAAAGTGATAACCTACAAAAGTAGGGTCATCCGATACACAAGCATATGTGTATAAGTCATAAAAGTGATTCCTACCCATTGGAGTACCAATAAATAGTGCATCACCTTTTTGGTCAGCCAAGGCAGGTCTTAGTATTTGCTCCCATACCTCAGGCTTCATGTCAGCGTACTCATCCATAACCAAGAACCTAAGACTGACACCACGCATGGTTTCCGGTCGATCTGCTCCCTTAAGGGCTATGGTTGCACCGTTGACTAATTTTATTTGTAAGTTATTTACATGACTAGTGGTTATGACAGGATGGCCTATCTCTAGCAAGACTTGCCACATAATGTCCCTAGCCTGTCCCTGTGTAGGGGCAACGTAGAACACATGTCCACGTTCGGCTTGTAAGGCTCTAATAATGAGCATCCAAGCGGCTAATCTACTTTTACCTGTACGTCTACCTGCGGCTATTACTTTAAATCTTGTTTCATCATTAAAGACTTTTTGTTGCCACGGTAGTAGCGATACATTAAGCTCAGTCAATTAATAAGTCCACATTACTGGGCTAAGATCATCATCGTATAAATCACGGGTGTCAACATGCACAAAGCTACTAGCAACTCCGATTCCTGTGAATCCAAGCGAAATGGCTTGTTCCACAATTTTAAATCTTTGTATACCGTCCGTAACTTTAATGTCTGCCGCATGGCCTTGTGAATGCTGTCCTGCAACTTTTTTCTTAGCCTCTATAGGGTGTGAAGGGGAGCGATAACCGCTAGTAATTACAAATGGGAAACCACAAGCTTCCCTTAGTTCATCCAAGCGTTCAATGAACTCATCCTTAATTCTATTCTCACCTGTGTACTGACAGGCAAACTCTTCTCTGGAAAAATACTTAGCCATCTATATACTCTCCTTCTATATCATTATCACCCGACACTACGGTAGTCTCACCACCAACGCCTGTAATATTGATCTGTATGGCTGACCTACCTGCTCCTTTGACTACATCCTTTTCAAAGACAGCAGTAGGTAGGATTCGATCCATAACTAACTTCCATGCGGCGGCTTGGTTTTTATGATCATCGTTTAGGGCCGCATCAAAGATTGACTCTAACACTTTACGAGACTTAGGGGATGTAAGCATCCGACTTTTGTACTCGTTGATGATTGCCGCATCACCCTTCGGCCTACCCCTAGACAAACCAGTAGTGCCTTTCTTTCTTGACACAACATCTGACTTCTTAGGGCGGCCTTTCCGCTTCGCGGATGGGGCTGACTCTACTTTTGATTCACTCAAGGTATTTCCCCTTATGTACTTAAGGATACTTAAGTAAACTTTACTATATTCTTTAATTTTAAAATTAATAAAATACTTAAAGCTTACTTAAGGATACTTAAGGGCGATCCTTGTTTTTCTTTACTTTACTATATTAAATATTATAGCACATCCTGAATCAAAAGTCAAGCTTTATTTTAACTATTTACTAACTATTTATGACCAATCAGGCCCCTTTTGTGTCAACTTATGTTGCCCTTTATACACAGATGTCAACCTCAAAGGGCCAACCTGTGTTTCCTTATGTAAATCAACGACTTACGGATACATATGTATACCTCTTCTTTTCCCTAATTTCACCTTTTTTGTATACCAGTGGGTACTGTAACAATCTTGCGATTACCCACGGCCCCCCCCGCCCCCAAAAGTTATCCACAGGTTATACATAAGTTATCCACAGGGCCACAAGTTGGCACGGGTATTGCATGCGTGACCAAGGGCCGCCATTGGGTCGAGCTTATGTTTGACAGATGAAGTGTGAGTATGCTATAGGATACCTATGAAGCCTAAACCACTGTATGAATCCACAGGTTGACACAGGTTATATTGTGTGTTACTCGCGCCTACGCGCATATACAAAGGTATACTGTAGTCATGCACTAGGCGCATATAGTTTATATAGGTCATGCGTTTAAATCATTGTACATAGTTATCCTATACACTATAATGAACCCATCAAGACAAAGATTAAACAACTGAGGATTAACAAAAGATGAAATTAACATATTGGTGTTGTCAATGTATCGGAGATTCAGAGGCGTACAACATACGCGCAAAAACTAAAAAGGAAGCTTTAAAAGAAAGAGATATTCGCGGTGAGGAATATTACGGCCTACCGATTAAACAAGTGGTTCAGTATTCTAATGCTTTAAACCTGCTTGACCTATGTCTTGGAGAATGTAGAGGGTATGAGGATGCAAGCGAGGGCGTTGAGTATGATCATGATGGTTATTAAATAACTCAACTGATGAGGCTTAGAGAGATATATTTAAAAGGTTCAACCATTGTCTATATTGATTTTGAATACTAAAAAGAGGATTTTAAAAATGCAACCAATAACACTAGCTGAAATCAACGCTACAAAACTAATCAACACAAACGCAAAAAAATGGTGCGCGGATAATTTAGATTATCTCAATAAGCCCATTAAGTTTTTCGGGAGCAGTCTCAAAGTAGAGAAGGGCGCGGATAAATATGATACTTATATTATGTATCTGCAACCTGCCGATAAAGTAGCTACCGACTCGCTATGCAAGTTTGCAGAATTGGCAGGATGTAAGGAACCGTGCTTAATATCTAGCGGACAATTGGGAATGAGTACCGGACAAAACGCGGCCACCAAACGCACCGTATTGATGATATTACGGCCTTTAGACTTTAGCAGTACCCTACTATCAGAGATAGATAAGGCGGAGCGTAAGGCGCTAAAAACAGGCATCCCTGCACTGTTTAGACTTAACGGTACCAGTGATATAGATTTTAGCGAGATTATTGCACAACGTCCCGACTCTATGTTCTATGATTACACCAAGATATTGAGCAGAGTCCGTAAAAATTCACTATCGAATTATGATCTGACATTTTCGGGTAGTATGTACAGCCCACAAAGTAAGGCGGCATTGCGTAAAGCAGTAGCGTCAAAGCATCGAATCGCTATGGCGTACAATACTAAAGGTTTAGCGGATGATGGGTTGCAAATCAACCATAGTCTGAAATCATTTGATACTACAGACTTGCGCCATTTGGATGCTAATGTAGTTGGCACATTGACGCGCAAAGGTAGCAACAAAAAAGAACGCGCAAGAGATAATCT
>Ga0222717_10003213_pt1 | contig 12378 bp, 9 predicted proteins | sample C33_18DmetaG_FD_165053 | JGI IMG/M metagenome (GOLD analysis project Ga0222717, IMG submission 165053) | Estuarine water microbial communities from San Francisco Bay, California, United States - C33_18D | ecosystem: Environmental > Aquatic > Marine > Unclassified | place: USA: California...
CTTAAGTTTTTATCACCCTTAACGATTGCAGCATAGATATTGTCATCAAAGCTGATGATTTCGAGTAGCTCTTTCAAGCCTTTACTTCTGTTCTTCTCTAAATACAAAAGGGTGTCTGAACAGTATTGGTCATCACACAGTGCCAGTAATACTTGAATTTTTTGAGTGTGTTCTTTGTTGTGTTGAAATAGAGTTGCAGCTAAAATAAGGTCGTTCTCTTTGTGGAATGAAGCGATGAAAGTGGCCAACTCATTGATAGAGAGTTTTTTTGAAAGAGGGATGAATGACAAGAATACTTTTTCTGTTTCGCCCCAATATTTAGCAGGTGCTTTTTTAAGGGATGTTAATAAATTGTTTTGAAACTGAGTGCTAAGCTTGCCGCTATCTGCTAAAAGTGCTATGAGTGAGAAGATGGCTTTAGTTACTTCCCCTCGTGGGTCATCACATGGTTGAAAAACTCTTCCTTTGCGATTGCTTTGCCACTCAACTAAACTTTTATATAGTTTTAGGTGTTTTTTATCGATGCTTTTTAAATAACTTTCTCTTAGAGATGTGTTGACCAATTGAGGCAAAATAGGTTTAGAAGAGAAGGCTTTAAACCAATCATCATTTTGTGTATAAGCTTCAGCATTTTTGATTTGATAAAATTGATTTATTTTTGGTATGATTTCAACGAAACCTCGTTCGGCTAAGAGAATTGTTTTGTTTTCTATGTGTTTATCATTTTTTGCGTGAGTCGTGCGAAGTTCGTTCATGCTTGTTGTGCTGAATCGAATGGGGATGTTGAATGAAATTAAGATTAAGATACAAGCACCAACAAAAGAGATAAAGTGTAAACTGTTATTGTTAGAATCTTTTGTTAAAATTTTATTTTCAGTTGAATTGATGATTGCAGGAGGTGCTTCATTTTGAATATCATTTTTATCATCTAACCATTCCCCACAAAAACGACATTTTTGTGCTTGATCTTGGATAGATTCTGAACAATAAGGGCAGTTTTTCAATGAGTTCAACTCCTCGTGAAAGTAAAATTTATTATAAATTGGATGTTATTCTTCAACTTACCTAGAATGCTTGTTTTTAAAAGGAAGCCTTTCATATAATATTGAAAGTTATCTCAAAATCTAGACCTCATTGTATAAAATATTAAAATTTTTATTCGTCTTAGTTTTCACATCTGTTCTTTCTTCTTGCATGGTTGTGAACACTGTTGGTGGTGTAGCGAATGCCGTAGGAAAAACAGTTGTGTTTACTGGTAAAACTGTTGCTACCACAGTTAAAGGTGCAGGGAAAGCTGTGATGGTTACAACCAATGCAACAGCCAAAACAATCAATTGGCTCTCTGGTTCAAAAACGATTAAATTAGAGCGGAGCGGAAATAGCTATTATGTTAACGTGGTTGTGAATAGACGACACAAAATAAAACTATTATTGGATACGGGCGCAACGGATATTCAGCTGCCAATGGAATTTGCAAAAAAAATCGGTGTGCCAAAGTGGAAAACGCACCCTGTTAGAGTTAGGGTCGCCAGTGGTGCTATCATTCAAAGTCGGGGTTTTAAAATACCGGAAGTTTCCGTTCACGGTGTAAAAGCTAAAAATGTGTCTGGAGTTGTGTTAAAAAATAGCAATACCGGTTTACTGGGGATGTCGTACTTAAATAATTTTATTTTCAAAATAGATACTCAGAAAAAACTATTGTACTTAAAGCGACGTTGAAATAGACTTTCGTTTTTTATCTATTGATTTGCTTCATAATTGACATATTATTGTGGTAGTGAAGTAAATTTATTTGTTATAATCTTTTTGTTTTTAGCTGAATATCATGCCATCATATTTCGTAAAAAGAGGAGAAAAAGGACCCGTAAAAGGCCCTCTCGAGTTAAATGTTCTGAAAACATTAGCTTCTCAAAATAAAATCATAGGTACAGATTTTATCAGTGTTGATAAAACTAAGTGGCATCAAGCTAAAAATATAAGAGGGTTGATTCCAGAGTCAGCTGTAAAAACTCAGGATGAAACGGTGGATTACGATGGTGATAGCTCAAAATCTGGAAAATCAAAGAAGAAAAAATCTAAAAAATCAGGGAGATTGGCTAAAACTTCCAAAGGAAGTGGCCGCTCAAAACGCGTTAGTGAGCGAGCTCCAAAGTCGGGCAAATCGAGAAGATCAAAAAGAGATCGTGATGATGATGATGAAGATGACGAAGGAAGGAGTGGCAGAAGAAAAAAGAAATCAGGTGGAATTGGGAAATTAATCTTATCGATCGTTTTCTTTTTGATTGCTTTGGGCTTAGTTGGTGGTTTTGTCGTGCTGTTTCTTACTCGAGGTGCTACGAATGAAAATTTTGCAAAAAAAGTCGAAGCCTTATCTGAAGATGAATCGAAGAGAGTTGCATATGCTCAATTTACAGCTTCTTGGTTTAGTGAAGTGACCGCAGAAAATATTGAACGCAATGATAATGCAGGTGGTTATAAATTTAACGTTAAAAAAATAAGTATTCAAATTGGCGTCGGAAATGCATACTCTTGGTATTCAGGAGGTGAGAATTCTTTTTCTTCACTTAAAGATATCACTGTGGTGATTGAAGGTGTTAAATTGGAGAATACATCCAATAACCAAACAATTGAACTAGATAAAGGGGCATTCGTTTTGTCAGGAAAAACAATTGAAAGTATATTAAACGGAGACTCAAGTGAATTATTTGAATCTTTTAAAAGTGCAAAAGGTGTGAAAGTAGAAGGAGAATCATAGCTTAATGAAAATATTTGAATTATCAGTACTGACAATTTTTTTTGTTTTTGGCAGCTTATATAGCGCATCATATGAAAAGAACTTAGAAACTAAATTAGAGAGATACAGAAAAAAGAAAAAGGAATTAGAAGCTAAGCACAAAGAAATAATGGCTAAAGAGCAATCTTATGTCGTTAAAGCTTACGAAAGTCTCATTACAACTTATACTAAAAAAGGTGATCTCGAGAAGGCAAATGAATTTCTAGCTAAGAAAAAAGAATTTATTGAAAATCAAGACATCGAAATGGATTCTGACGATGAAAATGAAAGTGGAGATTCAAGTTATCCTCATGCTATAGAATCAACTTTGATAAAAGTTCATAAATTTAAAAATGGTAATTCGATCGAAATAAAAAAGATTTTGGGAACTGAAGATAGCATTAAACTAAAGGGTAAATACAAAATCGTTGGAGTATATAATTTAGCTTCAGATACAGAAGGTAAGTTATTTATGGGTATACAGTCATCAAATTCTAAAAGCTCTAGTTATAAGGGCGATGGTCATAATATTAATATTGAAAGCGGAGAAAATGAATTTGAAGTATATAGAGAATTTAATACAAAGGGTCTGCTTCACCTTTCAATGTATTCAGAGTCGGGAAGGTTAGGCCGAATAAAAATAGGGGCTAGGTGATAAAAAGGTCAGGAGCACTCCATCTATAGCCATCCCTCGGGCACCTCATTTGCACGCAAACTTCGGCCCTTCGGGCTAGCTATAGCTGAAGCACTCCTGACCTTTTTATGTTTTTTGGTGGGACTTTTTTAAGTATTTTTTAATATGAAGGTTTGATGTTGTTTTGGATAATTAGATTGTATTAATTAAACGGCATTGTTGAGTTGATACAGCACTGGGGTTCAACTTGATGTTATGCTGTAGCAATAAGTTCTCTGAACCACTTTAGGTTGTATTTCATCTTGTGGTCGGTTGGTTGATCGGTAGAAAAATCTTCAAAAAATAACCAACCTTTGTATTTGTGCTGTTTTAAGAGTGAAATTAAAGATGGCCAGTTAACAATGCCTTTGTGAATTGGGCATGAAGTTGTTTTCCAAGTGGTATGTGTTCCGTGGTGTTCAGACTGTTCCCATTGTAAATTTTTGATGTGTATTTGAGCTAAATATTTTCCCGCAGTATCAATGGCCATTTGGTAGTCTTCGAGTCCCTCTTCAACTTGATTGGCTGGGTCCCAGAGTATGCCAACACTTTCGTGAGGTAGTCCTTCTAGAACTTTCATTGCTTTGGTGATGGTTGGTGTTAGTTGTCCAACACGGGTTTCCAATAGAGCTTTGACCTGGTATTTCTGAGCTAATTTACAAACCTTTTCATATTGTTTTTTTAGTTGATTGATTTGTTTCTGATAATTAATTTTATTGTTGTAAAAGTCAGTGTTGAAGCGTATGCTTTTTGCACCTATTGCTTGTGCCGTTTCAAAACACTGTTTTACTTCTTCGATATTGTGCGCGTGAATATATGTTCCAACCGATTCCATGCTCAGGTTGTGCGAGGAAGCTTTTTTGTTTAGATCATTAGCTAGTGACATTAGTTTTTCCAAACTCATGCTATTTCTGTTTCCAGACCAAAAGCCCGGTACGGAGGTGTCGCCATGATCTTCGAAAACACGCCACTGAACTCCATCATATCCAAACTCATGTGCTTTATCAAGACATTGTTCGGGTGTGTATTCAGGCAAAGATACAGTGAAAACGCCTAGTTTCATGCTATTAGTTAACGGTTCGTTAACCAATAGCATAATGTTTTTTTTTACAGGATCAATAGAAGATCACTGGGAAATAATAATAGTAATGAAGACTTTTTAAAGAGAAGTGTTTATGAACAAACGACGGCTAGCATAATTATTTATCTTCAGCTTTAGGGGGGTCTTGTTTTTCTAAGATACTTAGAGGGATTTCAATGACTTTTTTCTCTTCATTCAATCCAATCAATTTATTTTCTCCAAGTTCTTGAATAATACAGCCTAGCATTGATTTTTTGAAAGACCCACCTTGAGGAGTTTGAAAGAATAAGTTCATCATATATTGATGAAATGATATTTTTTCATACTTTTTGCCTTCATCTGAAGTTAGCCAATTGTCATAATTCTTCTTGGTTTCTGCTTTTGTGCTTTCATGCCAATCTAAAAATTCTGCGAAATTTTTTTCTAAAACTCTGCTTGGGTTGTTATCTTCTGATTCTGCCATTGTTATGTCCTGTAGTTTTTGTTATGTTTTAACTGCCAAAGCCCAATCGTTTTCCTTGGGGGATACTTCCACCAATTCTTCTTCTGAACCAGATATTGCCAATTTTGCTTTTGTTCTGGATTGTATCTTCAATGAGCTGAGCATCTAATTTATAGTGTTCAGCTGCATCGTTAACATGACGAAACTCACGCATGCGTCCATCGCGTTCGATAGACAGGATGATTGGAGTTTTCTTTCTTTGATGATTGAATGCCAATAAATGGGTTGGTTCAAAGTAAAATCGGTGCCATTTTTATTTAAAAGTCTATTTATCAAGGCTTAGGCGGTTAAATTGAAATTTTGTCAATTTGAATTTCAATAAATTCACTACATTTGGTGCTTTTTAAAGCAATCTTGAAGATGGACCATGAAGGCTAAATTAACAGTGACAGAGTGTCAAAAAATAGACTTAAATATTTAAAAAATAAAGAAAAATTGGAAAAAATAGCCTTAAAAAAAATAGACGTCAGTGTTGAGTTAAAAGAGATTTTGAGATCTACAAATGATGAAGTAGTTAGGAATCAATACTTTCAAGACTATTTTACAAACCATATTGGAAAAGCTCCTGATGTTGTCGCTAAAGCAGGTGGAAGAGTTAACTTAATAGGTGAGCATGTGGATTACCCAGATGTGCAATTCACAGGTGTAGATGGTGCAAAACTATATTCAATGGGAAGCGCCATTCAAAATAATTTTTGCTGTGCTATTTCGAAACGGGATGATTCAAATTGTGTTTTGATTCATTTAGATGCAGAGGAAATGTTTGAGATTTCAATTAGTGAACTAAATGATTATGAAAATGCCTGTAAATTTGAAAGGGAAAATAAAGTGCCTCAAGTAGAGCGATGTTTGCCAGAATGGGCACCTCACACACTGGGAACTATTAAAAATGCTTTTGATCAGTGTCATGAAAGCAAAGGGGTAAATATACTGATGACCAGCAATGTGCCATTTGGTGCAGGACTATCAGCATCTGCGGCCAATTGCGCTGCTTTAACAATTTGCTTGAACCAATTGTTTGAGCTAGGTTTAAAAAATAAAATAGATATAGTAACATTTGCACGTGCATCAGAAAACTCTATTTTTGCTGGAGGTCATTGTGGTTGGTTGGACTATCAACTCATCGTTCAATCTCAAAAAGATTTATTAACACAAGTCTGCTATGCTGATAACTCGATTGAATACTTTGAATCAAAATTAGCGAGTTCAATGCAATTCATTGCCATCAACACCAATGTACCACATGTGTTAGCTGAATCTGATTATGTCGTAAGAGTAGCAGAATTAGATTTTGTGATTAGATTTTTATCAGACTTTTTTGGTAAAGATGTTAGTGGTCCAAGCATAGGTTTAGAGCTAATAAATAAGCTCATTCAAATTTTTGATAAAAATATTGAAAACCCATTGTTACAGCATATCGAAGAAAAGGTATTAGGTTATCAGGGTCCAGTCAATAAGGAGATGCTCAATAAAGCTATTGTAGAGTTACAAGCTGTTGTTGCAGAAAAATATAATAATTTGAATTACAAGAATCACGAAAGCTTGAGTAAGAATGATAGTTTTGTCATTTTATTAAAACGATTAAGGCACCAATGTATCTCTTCTGTTTTAGTTCCATTGGCAGGCCAGGCAGCTAAGTCTGGTGATACCGATGCCTTTGGTGAGTTACTATCACAAGAAGGTGTTAGTTTAAGAATGTCTGGAGATTTTGAAATCACAGGAACCAATGGTGCCCAAGACCGATTATTAGACATTGGTTTTGAAGTTGCACGTGAGTTGGATCATAAAGTATTCGGTCGCATGCTCGGAGGAGGAGGAGGTGGCAACGTTCTCTTCTTTGCTGATAGAAGTGTTGAAGATCAATATATTGCATGGAAAGAAAGGGTATGTTTGAGGTATGATGAGTGGTCCTCGAGAACCTTCGAAGATAAACCTATTGCTACAACTATCGAGCCATTAGTGAGTCCGGGTGCAAAACTTTGCGACCTAGTGTAAAAGGTATTATAATAAAATATTATTGAAGACCCCAGTTATAGCATAAACTGTCTTAAACAAATATGCGTAAATAAACTTTGATTCCTTGGATTAAAAATGTATCTTTTTTTGCCGATTTAGGTGATGAAGCAATTGAGGCCATTGCAGAGATATCAGAGCTTGTCACAATAAATATCAATACAAATATATTCGTAGAAGAAGATGTCCCAGATAGTTTGTATATCATTATTTCTGGCCAAGTTGCGATAGAGAAAACATTCACCGACTTAAAAAGAAAAAAAACTTTAGCAATTTTAGAAGCGGGAGATTTTTTTGGCGAAATGGCACTTATAACGAATAATAAAAGAAGTGCGACAGCTATTACTAAACAAGAATCTGTATTGATTAAAATTGAAAAAACAGATTTTATAAAAATGCTTAAAGTTTCATCGTCTCTATGTTTTGGTATGCTCATTGTGGTGTGCAAAAGGTTAAAAGAAGCAGATGAAGAAATAAGCACTCTTTCCTTTCAAAATATTCCAGGAAGAATTGCGATGAAATTAATAGATCTTGCCGATCAATTTGGCGTAGCAGAAGAAGGTGGTATTCTTATTAATTTAGATATCACTCACAGTGATTTGTCTGATATGGTTGGAACCAATAGAGAAACCGTTTCAAAATATGTATCTATTTTTAAAAAAGAAGGCTCAATCGATAGTGTGAATCAGAAAATATTGATAAAAAATCACTCTCAACTATCTTCCTGGTGTTAATAGCTTAAGTTGATATAAACCAACTACTTATGTTTTAGCGGTTGCAATTTTGATCAATGTGTTATTATTTCGCATGGTGCCGCTACAATAATGTGCGGTTTTTTTCTATGAATTAATTCCTGTTTCGATATCAGACGTCTTTGGCCTCTTTTCATCACTCAGCGATATTTAAGAAAGGAGTTACGTATGTCGAAAGACGAGATTGATCTACCCTTAGATGTAGATAACGAAGAAACCCAGGAGTGGTTATCTTCAATGGAAGGTATTTTAGAAAACTCAGGCCGAGATAGAGCTGTTTTTCTAATGAAGCAATTGAGTGATTTAGTCCACCGTTCAGGATTATCATTGCCTTTTACAGCTAATACAGCTTATATCAATACAATCCCAGTTGGAGATCAACAAGCATTTCCTGGGAATTTTAATACAGAACTACGGATTCGCAGCATGGTCAGATGGAATGCAATGGCCATGGTTGTTTCAGCGAATAAGCGATCTGAAGGGATTGGTGGGCATATCTCAACTTATGCTTCTGCTTGTACTTTATACGAAATCGCTTTCAATCACTTTTTTAAAGGCAGAACGCCATCTCAATTAGGTGATTTGGTTTATTTTCAAGGCCATGCATCTCCAGGTATTTATGCACGTGCATTTTTAGAAGGAAGAATCAGTGAAGAGCAAATGCGCAATTTCAGAAGAGAACTCAAACCAGGTTCAAAAGAAGGTGGTTTGCCTTCATATCCTCACCCTAAATTGTTGAGTGAGTTTTGGCAGTTCCCTACAGTATCAATGGGACTTGGCCCAATTATGTCTATTTACCAAGCGCGTTTTATGCGCTATTTAGAAAATAGAAATTTAGTCAAAACAGAAGATACTAAAGTGTGGGCTTTTCTTGGAGATGGTGAATGTGATGAACCTGAAAGTTTAGGTGCGATCAATTTGGCATCACGTGAAGGTTTGGATAACTTGATCTTTGTCGTCAACTGTAATTTACAACGTTTAGATGGTCCTGTTCGTGGGAACTCGAAGATCATTCAAGAGTTAGAAGCGGGCTTTAGAGGAGCTGGCTGGAATGTTATTAAAGTCATCTGGGGGTCTGAATGGGATGCGCTTCTTGAAAAAGATGTCGATGGTCAATTGATTCAACGCATGGAAGATGCTGTTGACGGTGATTTTCAAAAATATTCAACCTCAGAAGGCAGTTATATCAGAAACCATTTCTTTGGTGCTTCTGAAGAATTGTTGAAAATGGTTGAACATTTATCTGATGAACAATTAAAACGATTAGGTCGTGGTGGTCACGATCCAAGGAAGGTTTACGCAGCTTATAAAAAAGCTTCAGTGAAAAATGGACGCCCTACAGTTATTTTAGCAAAAACCATAAAAGGATATGGTTTAGGTGAAGCTGGCGAAGGAAAAAACACATCTCACAATCAAAAGAAATTGAACGAAAAAGAGTTGATCGAGTATAGAACGCGACTTAGAATTCCACTGGATGATGAAGAAGTATTAAAAATGCCTCTTTATAAACCAGCAGATGATTCAAAAGAATTGGAGTACATGCGTCAAAAACGTCGTGAACTCGGTGGTTACTTACCAAAACGCATGGATGAATCAAAAGCACTTGATTTACCCGAAGACTCTTTCTACGATCGATTTAAAAAGGGTTCTGCAGGTAGAGAGGTTTCGACAACAATGGGCTATGTTACCTTTATTCAAAGTATCATGGGGCATAAGGGGATGGGTAAAAATATTGTGCCAATTGTTCCCGATGAATCTCGAACGTTTGGTATGGAAGGATTGTTTCGCATGTTTGGGATATATTCAAGTAAAGGTCAAATATACGAGCCAGTTGATAAGGATATATTAGCGTCTTATCACGAAGCAACGGATGGTCAAATTATTCAAGAAGGATTGTGTGAAGCTGGTGCGATGAGTTCTTTTATTGCTGCAGGCAATAGTCACTTAACGACAGGTATACCCATGGTGCCATTTTATATTTATTATTCAATGTTTGGGTTTCAGAGAGTCGGAGATTTGATCTGGGCTGCGATGGATATGGAATGCCGCGGTTTTTTAATTGGTGCTGTTGCAGGTAGAACAACACTGAATGGCGAAGGTTTACAACATGAAGATGGACATTCACACTTATTGTGTTCAACCGTTCCTGGATTAATCAATTATGACCCTTCTTATATCTATGAATTGACAACGATTATTAAAGACGGTTTGAAACGCATGTATAAAGATGGAGATAAAGTTTTTTACCACATCACCGTTTATAATGAACAATATGAACAACCTGAGATGCCAAAAGGTATTGAAGAGGGTATCATTAAAGGGATGTATAAATTGGTTAAGTCAAAATCAAAATCTAAAATTAAAGCTCAGTTGCTTGGTGCGGGAGTCCTGTTAAAAGAGTCAGTTAAAGCAGCCAAAGTTTTAGAAAAAGATTACGGTGTAAGTACGGATGTTTGGTCAGTGACATCATTCACCCAATTGCGTAGTGAAGCTCTAGAGGTAGAATCGTGGAATATGCTTCACCCAGAAACTGCAGCTAAGAAAAACTATATTGAACAATGCCTAGGAAAAGAAAAGGGAGTTTTTATTGCTTCTTCAGACTATATGCGGATCTTGCCGGAGGGTATAAGTAAATGGGTTCCAGGAGGATTAAATTGCTTAGGAACAGATGGTTGTGGAAGAAGTTCTTCCAGAGATGAACTACGACGTCACTTCAATGTTGACGTTGCTGCAATTGTTCTGCAAACGGTCACTGCTTTAGTTGAAAAAGGTGACCTGAAAAAAGATATAATTTCAAAAGTCATAAAAGACTTTGAAATTGATCCAGAAGCCACAAGTCCATTAACAGTATAGAGGAGGGAATCATGAGTAGTGAAATAAAACTTCCTCAAATAGGTGATGGAATAGATAGTGGTATCATAGCCGCAATTTTAGTTAAAGAGGGTGATAAGATTGATGTGAATGACCCAATCATCGAAATAGAAACCGATAAGGCGGTCATGCCTGTTCCTGTGAATGAGTCTGGAACGATCACTGAGATTAAAGTAGCTGTAGGGGATACTCTCGAAGTTGGGGCTGTAATTGCCGTGGTTGAATCTGGAGAGACTAAGGCAGTCGTTGTAGAAGAAGTCATAGCTGAGAAAATAGTACCGAAGGCTCAAACTAAACCTGAAGATAATGTTACTGAAGAGATTGCCTCCTCAGCTCCAATATCTGATGTAGAAGTTTTCTTGCCTGCATTGGGTGAGGGTGTCGACAGTGGTCTTGTCGCTGCTGTATTGGTAGAGATTGGTGATGAATTGGGTGAAGGAAATGCTCTCATCGAATTAGAAACAGATAAAGCAGTTCTGCCTGTACCGACACCGATCCCAGGAAAAGTGAGCAAACTGAATGTTAAAGTAGGAGATACTTTGAAAGTAGGTGATCTTATTGTAAATATTGAGGCTGTTGCCGTACAGGAGGTTAAAGCTGAAATCACGGAGAAGGTATCTGTTCCGAATAGCGCTCCAATTGTCAAAAAGCAAGAAGTCGTAGCTAAAATACAAAAGGCACCTGCTGCAAATAGCGGAAATGGAAAAATAGTTTCTGCAGGTCCTGCAACAAGAAAATTCGCAAGAGAACTTGGTGTTGACCTGACGCAAGTGACTGGTACTAAACGCGGTGGAAGAATTGATATTGAAGATGTTAAAAAGTTTGTTAAAGAACAAAACTCAGTTTCAACAGGGTCCGCTTCTCGTGGAGTTGGTTTTGCACCAGTGAAACTTCCAGATTTCTCTAAGTTTGGTGAAATTAAGGTTGAAGCTGCGACAAACTTAAGAAAAATAATCAGTGAAAGAATGTCGCGCAATTGGGCAACGATTCCACATGTGAATCAATTTCAAGATATCGATATCAGTGAAATTTCAAATGTAGCAAAAAGTCATGGAGCTGAATTTAAAGAAAAAGGTAGCAGCGCTTCGCCTACAAATTTCTTTATCAAAGCGATGGCTATGTGTTTAAAAGAATTTCCAATATTTAACAGCAGCTTTGATGAAGAGGGCGGTGATATTATCATGAAAAATTACTTCAATGTAGGTGTTGCTGTTGATACGCCTTCTGGCTTAATCGTGCCTGTTTTAAAAGGTGTTGACCAAATGAGTATTTTTGATATAGGAAAGAATTTAAAAGAACTCGCTCAAAAAACGAGAGAACGCAAAATTGTACCAGATGATTTAGCTGGAGGATGTATGACTTTGACTAACCTTGGTGGTATCGGTGGAACTCATTTTACACCTATCATCAATGCTCCAGAAGTTGCGATTTTAGGTTTGGGAAGAGCTCAAGTGAAGCCAGTTTATATTGATGGCGAACTGCAACCGCGTACAATAGCTCAAGTTACATTAGCTTATGACCACCGTGTCATCGATGGCGCTGATGGAGCTAGATTTGTTCATCGCTTGAAAGATATCATGGAAAATTTCAATAAATATTTGTTGGGAGCCCCAGCATGAGTGATCTTTATGATTTAGTTGTAATAGGTGGTGGGCCAGGTGGTTACACCGCTGCATTTTATGCCGCTGACAAAGGGTTGAAAGTTGCTTTGGT
>Ga0222717_10003214_pt1 | contig 12373 bp, 19 predicted proteins | sample C33_18DmetaG_FD_165053 | JGI IMG/M metagenome (GOLD analysis project Ga0222717, IMG submission 165053) | Estuarine water microbial communities from San Francisco Bay, California, United States - C33_18D | ecosystem: Environmental > Aquatic > Marine > Unclassified | place: USA: California...
TATCCTTCACAGCTTAGGCACTCCCCTTCTTCAAGATTGATTCTTGGTATTTTAATGTTGACATTCTCTGTATTTCTAGCTGCTGTAGAGCGGAGGTAATACATAGATTTGAGTTTGTTAGCTCCTGCCCAATGCACACTATTAACATATTCCAAATACTCATCATGTACCTCCTGTGGTGCTGTAGCTGCTGGTGGGTTAAAGAACAAGTTAACAGACTGTGCCTGACATACATACTGCTGACGCTGATAAGCATGTTCAATGATCCAGATCTGATTCAGTTCAGGTGCAGTTTTAAATACATCTTTCTCTTCTTCAGTAAGTCCATCAAGCTCTGCAACAGAACCTTCAGCAGCCGCAATAGCCTTCCAAGTCTTTTCATTGTTCATGCCTTTAGACTCTAGTAGTTCAGTCAAGTACTTGTTCTGTACTTTAAAAGAACCTGTCAGCGTCTTGTGCGTAAATACGTTAGCCCTTGTAGGCTCAATTGAAGGAGACGTTCCACCGCATATAATGCTACTAGAGGCATTAGGAGCAATAGCAAGAAGGTGAGAATTACGCTTACCGCTACCAGCCATATCAGGTGCTTCGCCACGTAGCTCCCCAAGAAATTCACTTGCTTCACTGGCCTGTTCTTTGATATGTTTAAAAGCTCTGTTATTGAAGGAGGAGGCGTACATACTTTCAAAAGGAATGTTATTACGTTGTAAGTAACTATGAAACCCCATTGCTCCAAGGCCAACTGCGCGTTCTCTATACGCTGAATAAGCGGCTTTCTTAAAACTTTCTTTATCTTCTTGTACATCGAATTCATCATACTTAGCTCCGTATGGTTTTCTATTATCAGCGTACCTAGTTATACGACCACAAGCATTTTCAATAAAATGTTCAATGATGTTATCCAGCATAGTAACTAGATCAGCAATAAACATAGGGTGTTCCTTCCATTCATCAAAGTATTCTAAGTTAACACTAGACAAACAGCATACTGCTGTACGCTCTTCACTGGTTGGTAGTGTGATCTCTGAACATAAGTTACTTTGAATTACTTTTAACCCTAAATCTTTCTGCTCTTTAGGTAGTGCTTCATTACACCTATCAATATTAACAATGTAGGGTTCGCCTGTCTCTGCTCTAGTGTGTAGTAGCTGCCACCACAAGTCCCTAGCTGATACAGTCTTGATAGCTTGTTTAGACTTAGGGTCTATGAGTCTCCAACTTTCGTCAGCCTTTACACGTTTAAGAAATGCGTCAGTGATAGTAACACCGTTGTGTAGATTAAGACATTTACGATTAAGATCTCCACCAGTTGTTTTTCGCATAGCCATAAACTCTTCAATCTCTGGATGGCTGATGTCCATATATGCTGCATAAGATCCTCTTCTAGTTTTCCCTTGATTAAAAGCCAACATCTCTGCATCAACTACGTGCATGAAAGGGATAGAACCAGTAGACTCACTACCGTTAGCAACAGAAACGCCGTTACTTCTAACATCACCCCAATATCCACCCAAGCCTCCACCTCCACTCGCAAGCCATATGTTCTCATCATAGTGATCAGAAAGACCCCTACGTGAATCAGGTACGTAATTAAGAAAACAACTGATAGGTAAACCAGTTTTGGTTCCCCCGTTACTAAGTATAGGAGTGCTAAAGCCGAACCAACCCTTGCTACTGTAGTCATAAAGGCGCTGTGCAAGATCGTAGTCAGTATATCCTTTATACATTGCACCATAGACCGAGGCTCTTGCGAAGGCTTCTTGTGCATGAGTTTCCTCCTTTGTTAAGTATCTGTCTTTCAGAGTCTCTATTGAAAATTTATTTAAATTATCCTCTCTAGAGTAATCAACCTGAATCCCTAGATAGTCTTGCTTCCCAATCTTTGATGTCGTTAATGTCATCCTTTTCCCTTAGTTGTGATTGCCTGTACCCCTTGGTACGTGCTTTGTTTTGTTTCTTATAATTTGCTTTGTTTCTTTTATGAAACATTTTAGACCTTTCAGTCTTCCTATCCCAGCTGTCTGTCATTACTATTCAACTGTAGCTGATTCTAAAATAGCTAGTAGTCTGTTCTCGTACCACTGTGCTTTACGTAGGTCTTTAACAGCGTTGTTCTTACTCCTGCAACGCCACCTGTACTTGAATGAGTTGCCTCTTAGGTAACCTATGATTTCTTCTCTAGACATCATAGACTCCATAGCATCAATACATTCTATGTCACCCTGTGCGGCATAGTGTGCAGGACTATTGACATCTTCATCACCCCAAGAAGTTTTGAACTTATACCCTTGGCGTGTGTAGCTATCTTTCATCTTTTCCTCTGCTAATTTATAGTCTTCTTTTAACAGATCACCCAACATTTTAGGGTCATCTTTTGTAGGGAATAGTGGGTGTTGGTCTGGCCCATTGCGGTGCCACTTGTTTATTCTGTCCCACGCTTCTGGTGTTGCGTCATCAATACTCATTGCATCTTAACCTTTAGTTTATCATTACGTTTCTTATACTCATCAGACTCTCTAGCCTTGGCATCAATCCAGTGGTCAGGTATTGTGTCTTCACTATACCATCTGAAGTTGTTAGCCCACGCCCATTCCCCATGAGATCTTTTAGTACCATCCTTGCGCCTCTTAGCTGCTGGCATAGGGGCATCTGGATTAGCAAATAAGAATACTAATTCAGTATCTGCGGGTAACTGCTTGCGTACCCATATATATTTGTTGTACTCTTGAAAGTCCCAGAACCTACCTTTAGACTCTAATAGAATCTTACATCCATCTACCTCTCTAACAAAGTCAGGCTCGTACTTATGTTCAATAACATAGGGTACTTTATCAACATGATGTTCCCAATCCTTTAGAATTGATTCATGTAACACAGCCTCCCAAATAGAGTCATACTTATTACCATCTGCTTTAATTAGTTTCTTAGGGCGGGGTACTCTTCTTTTCCTGAAGCCTGATTTAACTGGGGGCATGTACATACTTCCCATAGTTACTATCAAAGAAGTTGTAATCTATTTTGTTTATATCATACCCGTCACGCACCATCTTTTTTAAGATAGACACAACCCAGCGGTGGGTGTATATACTTAAATACAAAGTTTTGTTACGGTAGATATATTCTTGTTGAGCTAAGAAGTTTGTCACGTTTTTAGGCGTGACCAACTCCCGCTCTTCATCACTCACTAATGTGTGCATCCAGCCACAAAGTATATCTAAACTTGTGCGGCGTATGCGTTTCATTGTTTTGCTATTCACTAAAGATTTCCTTGACTCTTGGGACAGCCTCAACTTTAGTAAAGTATGTAGGCCCCTTTGAATACTCAAAGACTCTTAAACCTTTACCTTCGTTAGCGTCTTCCCAGCATGTAAATTTATGAGGACAATAGGTGCAGGATCTATGAAGTTTTTCATTACCTTTTACACCTTCAGGTATAGGATTATAGCATTTTTCAGGGGGAGTGTCAAGCTTTATAGCTTTCTTTAATCCTTTTATTTTACTTTTTATATGTGGCTTGTCCATATCATCAGGTCGAAACAAACAAAGTTCCCCGTTCTCTTTGTTGATGACCAAGAATCCACCATTCTCAGTACCTTCGCTGGCCTCATAACCCGCAAGTTGTGCCATGTAGCCGAAGTCATCCTGCTCTGCAAGAGTACCCTGTGCAAACTTTTTAAATGCAAAGCCTGACGCGCTCTTAACATCCACTACTTCACCGTCAATCTTACAATCCATATGCCCCGTGATACCTTCAACAACTACTGCTTTCTGCTCATCACTAACTGTGTGACCTGATAAACGTACAAGTAATAATAAAAGTTCTTCTAAGATATGTCCGTAAAGAAATTTTATTTGTGTTGAAGCTGAGTGCTTGTAGTCAGGGGTTCCTTTGTTCAGGTCATACCACAACTGTCTGGAGGGCTTACCTACATTACTCATTCTTAAACCTGTACTTTGTGTACGCGGCGTGGCCCAGTGTACTATAGCGGCCTTCATCTTTTCTCCGAAGTCATAAACTAAATCATCAGACAAGTTCATATTCTCTCCTTCCGAAAGACAGTCCAGTGTACTATATATATCATCTATTAAAGTATCTAATGTTTTAGAAGAGTTCAAGTTGCTTCCCCTTAAAGTAATTATCTAGAATAGTTTTAGCTACTACAGTACTACACACAAACCATTCTCCTTTACGCTCATGTTTTTCTGAAAGCAACCTATGTGCTTCTGCTTCCGCCGTCCTTCTATCGGGAACAGAGTAAGAAGTATACACTGTGTAGTCTCTATAAGGTGACCCTGTTTGATATTGTTTTAGTCTATCTTGAGAGTCTACTGCCATCCCTACTTTTATCCAGCTAGGAAAAGAAGGGTTGTATATAATATACACTTCACCCTCTAAACTCTTCTCGTAGTTTTCTAAAGAACTAAAAGCTGCGTCAGTAAACCCCTTATAATTTCCCGGTTTGTGCAAGGGGTGTGAGGTAGATACATATTTACCATCCACACTCATTCTTTTATTATCTTTCCTTCTTCTAGTGGAGGCTCTTTCTCTAATGTGGTTTCCTGTGTGTATACTTGTACCATCTTCTGGGTAATAATACCACCACTCCCCATCAACAAACTTATATCTTTCAGGATTTTTTAAGTTAGTACCCATTGGATTAGGGGGTGTTTTATTAGTCATCGTCATTTTTAAATTCTCCCAGTTCTGATACCCATATTTTTTCATGGAAATAAACAGAGCGTACACCCCTGTCATCAATACGCCAGCTTTCAGGGCCATCATCATAAGCCCTAAAAGTTTCGTCTGCTTCAGGATCTGCTTGCCTGTAGAGCGCCTCTAGTTCTTTACTCATACAAGGCATCAGTGTGTCTCCGCCCAGCTATCTCCTGATTTATAGTCACCATCAAGAGGACAATTAAGTTTTAATAACTCTCCTGCTTTTACAATAGCTTTGATACCTAACAAACCTACTTCGTCTGCTTTATCTTCAGCTACTTCTACTTGCCACTCATCGTGGACGTTAGCTACTACAGTAGCATCTATATCTTTAATAGATTCTTCAAAGACGATGAGAGCTTTCTTCATTACAATAGCTCCTGCGCTTTGTAATAAAGTATTTAAAGCTGAGTGTTCACTCCTAACGTGAAGCCGCCTACCATCTACTCCTTTAATGTACCCGTTCTTTGCCGCTCGTCCAACTCTATCTTTAAGAGCTTTGAATGATGGAAGATTATCGAAGAAAGATTGTCTAAGTCTAGCACCAACTGCTCTATTTCCTTTTGCCACACTGCCAAGTTTTGCATCTCCTGCGCCGTACAAGAGGGCATAGATGAAAGTCTTTGCCTGATTTCTTGATTCAAGTCCCGCAAGTTTTTGATTAGCGGTGTGTACGTCTCCGTTAATAATTTCATTTGTATACTCCTTATCATCCATATAGTGTGCAAGCATTCTTAACTCAAGGCCACTAGCATCTATACCTACCAGTTTGTATTTGTGTGGTACAACCCAGCAAGCCCTGCATTCCTCACCGTATTCAGAAGAAAGACTAGGGACTTGCGCTAGGTTAGGACTAGAGTGTGTCATACGTCCCGTTATAGTACCGTTAGGGTTAACATAACCATGTACCCTACCCGTTTCTGTACTCTCTGCTAGCCACGAAGTTATCTGTGCAATTCTTTTTTGCAACATTAAGTAAGTAGCTATCAACTGTGCCTCAGGTATATCTTTAATCTTTTTAAGAGTACCTTCATCTACAATAGGTTGATTAGTAGGTGTGAAGTTCTTAGGCTTCCAGCCAAAATCAATTAAGTATTCTCCTATTTGTTTACGTGAGCCGGGATTAAACTCGGTTTTAATAACACGTTTAATTTTTTTATACTTACATATTTCTTCATACTCTTCCTCAAACAAACGCATACGTTTACTTAACTCTCTACACTTAGCAAATCTAGAAGCTTTGCCATCTGCATTGTACATTATGCGTAGTACATAGACATCTTCTTTAGGTTTGAATGTTTTCTGTATTGCAGCTTTTGTATCTTCAAGTTTCTCAGACAACTCCGCAAGTAAAATAGTAGAGCCTTCTTCATTTAACATAAAGCCGTGCTCTCTTTGCTTATGTAAGTACTTAGCCATAGCATGTTCTATATCTACAGACTGCTTAGAAAATCCTTTGCTTTCTACTTTAAGATGATTGTACAACTTAGCATTAACAAGTACATCATTAATACAGTATGTAAGCATCTCTTCGGTGTACTCTTCAAACTCTTTGAAGTCCATCTTGCGCTGCCCTAAGCGGTAACCCCAAGCTGCTAGGCTGTGACTACCCTCTCTAGTAGGGTTAAATAATCTTGAAAGAACAAGTGTATCCATGACCGCACAGTTTGTACTTAAATCTACTCCATATAGTTTTTCTATTACAGGTATATCGAATCCAATAATGTTGTGACCTATTAACTTAGTAGCTGTTAATAAAAAATCAATACCCTCTTGAATCTGATCCGGTTTAAAGCTATAAACTTTATCATTGTCCACATCGTAGGCAACAATACACCATATCTTGGTAGCATCTATAGCGTCTGTTTCAATGTCAAATACTAAATTTAAAATGGTATCTTATCCTCATCGTTGAATTCGTCTGATTCTAACTGCTCATCAAATATTTCTTTGAGCCTACCAGTATCATTGTCGTACAGTAAATGTGATGCCATACCTACATCCCCTGTGTACCTAGACTTTAGTACACGCAAGTGTGTAGTGTTAGCTTCCAGTGGATCATCAGACTGTTGGTTACGTTCTAGTGCTATCACGCAATCAGATAACTGTGCAATAGATTGACTGCCTCTAAGATGCGACAAGCCTACTGTAACTCCCTGCTCATGTCCTTTGTTACCCTCCACTCTACGAAGGTGAGACACTAGTATCATACCTACGCCTGTTTCTTCTACAAGAGATCGCAAGCGGGTCATAATGCTATCAATAGCTTTACGCTCATCGCCGTTCTCCATAGAGGATACAAGCATATGTAAGTGATCTACTACAATCCACTTACAGTCACAACCCATAGTTAGGTAGCGTAACTTAGAAAATATTTCTTCTATATCATGCTGACCTAAGTGTGAATAGATCCACAACCTATCTGCTGCCTCACCCTTGAATAGATTAGCGTGGTGTTTACGCCACTCAGCTTCAGGAAACTCCTCACGAATCTGATTAATGTACAACTTAGCGTTGGCCTCAATAGAAACAATACCGTCCACTGTTCTATTCTTGTTTTCCTCAAGGGCTAAAATACCCACACGGTCTTGAGTATTCTTAATAATAAAGTGTTCGATCTCTCTAGTGATTGAAGACTTACCTAGCCCTGTACCACCAGTGATAGTTACTAACTCCCCCTGCCGCATACCATACAGCTTTTCATTTAAGCCCTCCCAAGGATAAGGTATAGACTCAAGCTGTTCCCTATTAAAATAACTATCATCCATATCAGATACATTGATAATGCCTGAGGGAGTATAGAGTTTAGCAGCCCACCATGCTGTCACATAAGCTTGCTTTCTATTCTGCCGCAGCATATCATTAGAGTCTTTGAACTCTTCAGGTAAGTGCAGTACTTTACTTTTACCGGGGCGTAGTATCCTAGCTACTTTCTTAGCAGCTTCTAGTCCGGGCTTGTCATTATCAAAGTTAATAACTACAAAGTCAAAGGATTCTAAGAACTCTAAGTTTTCTTTGACATCTTTAACAGCACCAGCCGCACCATTCTTAACAGATACTACAGGCCACTTAGATCCCAGCATTTCGTAAGCCGCCATTGCATCACACTCACCCTCTACTAAGGTGACAAACTTGCCTCCAGTTTGAAACAGTTGCTGACCGAACAGTCCTGTATTCTTTGGTGAGCCTTCCCAAGCAAAGTCTTTTGTGATTGTATTCCTAACCTTGGAGCCGCCGATCTCATTGGTATTGTAGTAAGGATAAAAGTGTGTAGTAATTTTGTTACTTGAATTTAATATTGATTTGACACCATACTTCTTAGCAGTATCAAGAGTGATACCCCTATCAGTTAGTGCGTTGAAAGAACCATCATTGTAGTTAAGGGAATTACGTTGGTATGTTTTTATTTCCGAAACGGGAGCAGTAATACTGTCACCTCCATTATCATAATTTCGTAAGTAAGTCTGGCAGCTAAAGCAATATCCATTACCATCAGCATCCACCGACACCGGATCACTACCGCCACATTCAGTACAGGGCAAATGAAACTTAACAAAGCTCATTAAATTCTCCATAAAAAGAAGGGGCCTTTACAGCCCCTCTTAGTTTAGTCTACAACTTCAGCTTCTGCTGGAGCTTCTTCTAGTTCAGCGGATAGCTGCCTAGATAGCTGCAACTCAGCGGCTTGTAATGTCACAAGACGGTGGCTTACTTCACTCACCTCCTGTCTTATATTAATCACATGGCCCACGATAGCCTTAGCTGTTTCAGATAGGTCATCTAGATTGTATTCATTACCATCTACTGTGACTGTCTGCTGCTCTTCACTCATAGTTCTGCCTCATCCTCATCTTCAACATCAAACTCATCATCAACTCCACCATTGAATTCAACAAGAGATAGTACTTGCATCTTTACAAAGTCTAAGCCTTTGAAAGTCTTGCCGTTCCATTGTGATTCCCACTCTTTGTACTGAACCTTTACATGAGATCCATTGCCTACACTGACATCAATCTCTTGCTTGCGTCTGTCCAATAACACTGGAGCTTTACGAATCATACCATTAGGGCCATTTACTTTGCGCTTAATGATGACAGCAGGGCCTTCATTCATTTGCTTAACAGTAAAGCCACGATCTTCAAACTGCTGTGCAGTCTCATTGTCTACAACTAAATTGACGGTGTAACACGGATCATAAGTTGTGTTAGGTGTAGTAACAAAAGCCCAATAAGCTGTGCCTTCTAGTACTGCCATATCATATACCTCGGTTGGTTTTGGTGCGAACAATTATAATGATTTTGAAATCAATGTCAAGCGTAATTACGCTCCCATTGCAACTTTCTTTTCTTCAATCCTTTACTAAGGACTTCTTTACTGGCATGGCATCTTGCTGCATACCAATAAGTTTGTTTTAATTCCTCCTTTAAAGCTCTGATGTTATAAGTTTTCTTAGCTCCGCCAGCTACTGGCTTCACTGTCCCTTTCTTATTCCCTACGGTTACTTCGCATAGTCTCCAGCCTTCCAAATAAAACCATAAGTTATATTGCTGGCTACGTTTAGGGTTAAGTAGTTTATCTTTAAGCTCTAGTATTTCTTCTACCATTCTCCTAACTCCTCAATGAACTGTGAAAATAAAATACTCAAGTCATTATCAGACACATAACTAGAACCTGCTTCATACATAGTCTCTGTCACAAAACTAATAAACTTAATTTTAATTTTATTATTAGGTAGAGGCGCAGTAATTCTAATAGCAAATAACTGGCACCACCAATCGTCAATCCTAACATCTATTGCAGCTTTTTGTTCTGCTAATTCAGCATGAATATCAACACCACTCATCACTTTCCTCCCGTTGGACAGTTAAATAAACTAATACGAAATCTAGGACAGCTTGCTTCCCATACCTATACATTAAGTTCTCAGCATCTCTACGCATTGAGTCAGTCACCTCATCATACCCACTATAGATGTCAGAGTATAGCATGATATGGTTGCTTAAATCAATTATTTTTTCCATTCTTCCATACCCTTTTGCGTACTGGAGAAATCCTAGTATTCTTTAGAATGTAATGTACTCTATTATATTTTTCATTTGTTTTGTCGGCTATTTCTTTTTGAGAATAACCTTCACGAAATAACTTAACAATATTAATTGTTACAGGGGTGACAGCCCCACGCCACGGGTGATTGCGTTCGGGAAACATATAATCTAAATTCTCTTGACACTTTATAGCCTTGTAAAACAATTAAACTTCCTCACTTGAATCTACTTGATACTCTATATCTTCTTTATCTAAAACATTCTCAATCTTTATTGAAGCCTCACCTGCATTGAAAGCTTTGATATAAAATCTAACTTCCACTACAAACTCTTTAACTTCAGCGTCACCCCAATGCTTATCAATTAAGACAGCATCACTTAGCTCACGAAGCCTATCTATATCAGTCATTCCTCAACTCCATTCTTTTAATTGCACACTTAACGCAGTGTAATAAATCTTTTAAGTACACCATAGATCCCCTGTTTTTTTCTTTGCCACAGTTAGCGCACTGTGCTATCACAGAGTGATCACTTCTAATTCAGTTTCAATCCAAACCTTAGCGCCACAAGGCAGCGGATTATCGGGTGAATAAATTACTTTTACTAGCGGTTTACCTTCAGAGTCTACAACAGCAGCGTGATTAGCTTTCCTGTTCTGCTTGTAGTCTTTCACAGTAATCACAGGTAAGTCAGATCCTTTAGCATTAGCTTTGATATGATGCTGATTGATATGTATTTTAGTTTTCATCTTCTACTCCAAGATATTTTAGTGCTAGTTTTAAACCGTGTACACAGCCATCGTGCCACGTATACATACTAGGCCCAGTATGTGCATGTATCATAGATTCTTGATGTTCATATACCTGATGAGCTAACGCCCTGCGAACATACTTAATATCAACATGTTTATCTGCATTTTTAAACAAACCTTCACCAATTATTTCATTTAACTCATTAAACAAATCAGTCATACATTTTCCTTTGATTAAAGTGTGAGCAGTTTTACACCATGCTCAGGGTGACAGGAGTTACGCCGCTATTGCAAAGTCTTTAATAACTTGCTGGATCTTTTCAGATCTTTTAACTTGTGAGATTGGTAGATCTACAGAGTTCTTTCTAGTGCCAGTGTGATGAGTAGCCCAATCAGTAAGTGCATTGTACACTGACCAATAGTTAGCTCCCATCTTTAATGAATAATGATTAGCATACTTCTCCATTGCATACATAAAAGAATTATTATTGTAGACTGCGGGAGTATCTAGTATTGTTCGTACTAATTCACCAGACTTCAACATGTCTAAAGCTAATTGAGAGCGTGTCGCAGTTGCTATGTGCTTGACCACTTGCTTTAAAGTTACATGAGTATTTTTCCACTCAGCCCAGATATGATTTTGTTCATCCATTACACCCATAATTTTATTCATCTGACTAGCGCCTTTGTCAACATCTAATGCTTGAGTATGTCGAGCCTTATAAATAGCAGCTACCTCACCTAGAAATACTTGATGATTCGTACAGGCATTTTGATTAGCACCGGCAGTAGCTTGATAAGACCACACCGAAGTATGTGAGTTTATGTGCAGCAATTCCATCAGGGCTGTGTCGCCATCGGGAGTTTCAATCTTATGATTGGGTAGCTGATGCCTAACAAAACAAACCCCACCATTGTCACCAACTTGAATAGTTTCTTTGATGTCTTTTAAATTTAACTGGCTGCGCTCCAATACATTACGGGCAGTATCAATCATAGTTTTATGAGGCACCATCTTATAACGCTCACCGTGGATCGCTAAAGATTCTCCGGTATCTTCACGGTAATAAACTCTTTTACTGTCCATCGAATTAATATTTCCGAAGGCTCCCAAACCTTCAGCCTTATATAATACTGGCGTAGAAGACACTTCAAAGTCCGCAGCGCCGTAGCCAGAGTCACGCAAGCAATCTATATCTGAATTATTTTTAAAGAAAGAAACTACTGTGTTCATAAGAACTCCTGATTATAAGATGATGAGTTACCAGCTACTCATTGTCACTCTTTAAGGCTCCACAAGGGAGGTGACGGGTCAGGCTTCACGGTGCCTCAAACCGGCCTACCTAAGAAAAACTAGGAAGGTCGTAAGACCTCCTTCCTAGTTTTCTTAGACAATCTTAAAACAATTTAACTGCGATGTCAAGCAGCAAGCTTTATATTTTCTAAGTCTGCAAAGAAGTTAGCGGTGCCGATCTCAGCCAATCTAGTTTCTTTCTTAGAACCTTTACGTTTTAGTGCGCCTACTGCACCGTCATCATCTAAGAATCTCAAGTCAGTATCATCAAAGCTTGTAAGCTTTATAGTTTTACCAGCTACTACTATTGATTCAGGTATTTTAAATTCGCCCTTAGCCTCCTTAGTATTAAAAGATATTACTGTATTCAACTGAGCCGCAATAGCTTTCTTAAAACTATTGATACACTTAGCATTATTCATTGAGGCTGAGTATGTCAAATGATAGTTACTTAATCTATTACGCTCAACCCTATGAAGTACTTTAGTGTAATCATAAAACTGTACGTTAGGCATTGAGCTAATTAAGTCCGACCAATCCTCATCACTAGTACCGTTGAGTCGAAC
>Ga0222717_10003216_pt1 | contig 12362 bp, 12 predicted proteins | sample C33_18DmetaG_FD_165053 | JGI IMG/M metagenome (GOLD analysis project Ga0222717, IMG submission 165053) | Estuarine water microbial communities from San Francisco Bay, California, United States - C33_18D | ecosystem: Environmental > Aquatic > Marine > Unclassified | place: USA: California...
AGTTGAACCCGTAGAACCAGTTTGTCCCTTTTGGCCTTTCGCGCCGGTGCTTCCTGTTCCACCAGTTGAACCCGTTGAGCCTGTATTTCCTGTTTGTCCCTTTTGCCCCTTTGCTCCAGTACCTCCAGTACCTCCAGTACTTCCAGTTTGTCCCTTCTGGCCTTTTGCGCCAGTAGACCCTGTCGAACCTGTACTGCCAGTAGAACCTGTACTGCCTGTCTGTCCTTTTTGGCCTTTAGAACCAGTAGTACCAGTAACTCCAACTTCGCCCTTCTGACCTTTAGCTCCAGTTCCGCCTGTAGAGCCAGTTGAGCCAACCTCACCCTTTTGACCTTTAGCTCCAGTAGAGCCGCCACTACCCGTTGCGCCAACTTCGCCTTTTTGACCCTTTGCGCCTGTACTGCCTGTTCCGCCTGTATTTCCAGTCTGACCTTTTTGCCCCTTTGAGCCTTGAGAACCAGTAGAACCTGTATTACCTTGAATACCTTGGCTACCTGTTGCACCAACTTCGCCCTTTTGGCCTTTAGCACCAGTTGAACCTGTCCCTCCAGTATTTCCAACTTCACCTTTTTGGCCTTTTGAACCTGTCCCTCCGGTTGCCCCGATCTCACCTTTTTGGCCTTTAGCCCCCACACTGCCTGTAGAGCCGACTTCACCCTTTTGACCTTTAGCGCCTGTACTGCCAGTAGTTCCGACTTCGCCTTTTTGACCTTTAGAGCCTGTTGTTCCAGTTAATCCAGTTGAACCTGTAGCACCCGCCGCGCCAGTTGCACCAGTTTGTCCTTTCTGGCCTTTAGCCCCCGCGACACCCTGATTTCCAATTTCACCCTTTTGGCCTTTTACCCCTTGGTCTCCTTGTGAGCCCGTTGCCCCTGTACTACCAGTGTTTCCGACTTCACCCTTTTGGCCTTTAGCACCTACGCCTCCTGTATCACCCGTGACACCTACTTGACCTTTTTGTCCTTTTGAACCGGTGCTTCCAGCTGTTCCGCCTTGACCTTTTTGCCCCTTAGTTCCTTGAAGGGCGGCACTTGTAATGGTTGCTTTGCGCCATGCACTAGCACTCCCATCATAAACTGGGATTAAATCTGTTGATGCTATGGTAGTTTCTGTTGTGAGGGCTGTAAGAACGCCAGTAACATTAGCATTATCAGTAACATCAGCATTTGTTTCTACTGTATCAAGCTTTGTTCCGTCTGCGGCAACGTCTCTGCCATCTACATTGCCAACATTACTTGTAATGTTTCGGCTATCATCAATTACTTCAACGCCATTTATTTTTACTGCCATCTTCGTGTCTCCACTATTAGCTTAGAATGTTTCGTCAGTTAGAACATCATTTGCTACTGCAATTGTTCCTGTGTCGTCTATGGTCATCTTTACAGTACCGCTATGAGCAAAAGATAATTTACCATTTGCATCTTCTGTTATTGTCCAATCCCCAAGGGCTACTGAGCCACTTGCGGCTACATTACCTGTAACTGAAATTCCGCTTGCTGTTGTGGCTAGTTTTTGTGAGCCGTCATAAGATAAACCAACTGCTCCATCAGCGTTAGCAGTTATCATATTTTCTGAAGCATCTGCTTTTTTTACAACAAAGGCACTACTAGCTAATATTCTTAAATCTCCAGCACCTTGATCAGAAATATAAGAGTGACTGCCATCATGGTAAATCTGTAAGTCATCTCCATTACCCCATGTACTCTTAACATTATCAGCCGCATCAACCTTAGAAGATGAACCAGTAGCGTTTCCTGTGACATTTCCTGTCAGATTTCCAGTAACATTTCCTGTCAGGTTTCCTATTAGATCACCAGCTTTTAGTGTTCCGTATTCGAATGAGGCGTGCGATGGGTCAATAACACCGCTTGGCTCTGGTGAATATTCGTCAAATAATGTCCAATAATTAGTAGAAACGTCATAATAAAAGCCAACATGGGTATATCCTACTCCAGATGTTCCTGTATTTCTATTTGATGCAATTCCTGTATCAACATTTACAGGTGATGCTGTACCAGACCAAACGTCATTTAATGTATGGCCTCTAGTCGCATTGAACTTAACACTTATATTATCTGCTAAAGCTTGATCATTGCCTGTTATTTCAATCTCTGCGGATTGTGTGTTAAAATTATCTGTAGACCATCTAAAGAAATCTTCATCACCGCCAGTATGTAGGGTAGTAATTTTAACCTTAAAGGTCTTATTCGATGCTGTGCCTTTATAATGCCCAGTAAAGATAGCATCATCTAGCCCAGAACCAGTAAAAGTTGTACCACTTTCACCAATAGTATCTCCAGAATTGAAGTAATTAAAAGCTCCAGTTAAGTTTATATTATTACTATTTGTTATGGTTTGTGTACCATTTACAGTTAAATCGCCATCAACAGTAACATCAGCATCAAAATGCGTGTTTCCTGTTACTCTTAATACTTCAAATGCATGATGCTCTATTTCAACATAAACGCATCCAGTGCTTGATGAAGAAACTAAGCATAATCCAACATCTGTCGCAAAATAAGGATAAGATGGTGCATCAACTTGTAATGTTCCAGCCGAAGCTCCAACGTGTATTCTTTCCCCAGCAGTCAGAGAAGATGTATCAAAGAAAACAATACCACCAGTTACAACAAATCCTGTTGAATTATTAGCTATAGCTGTAGGCAAAATACCAACCGCATAACTTACTGCAAGAGTTCCAGACGCACTTGCTGGTGCAATCGTAGGTATAGCATTGTTTTCACCAGTTAAATATACTGGTGTACCAGCCGCAATAGTTGAGCCAGTTTCATTATATACTCGCAATAGACTATCTTGCCCTGTGTGGACTGTCATTGTGCTATCGCTGTTGTAATATGCTAAACTATCTCTTGTTTGATCATAAAAAACACGACCTTCGGTATGTGAAGGCGCTGATGATGCTGTTTTTAAGTCAAAATATTCATCAAATTGTGTGCCAGTTACATTTCCAGCCGCATCAAGATAGTTTGCTTTTGATGATGGTTGTGTGACAAAGATTAACTTTTCGCCAGCAGTCCAATTTACTGCATTATTACTATTCGATGATGATAAAATAGTTGTTCTAGCAAGTGTTGTGCCAGATGCAGTGTAAGTGCCGATACCGACTTCCCAATAAGTCCCGTCAGTAGCGGCATAATATGTTGTATTTCCATCCCCAATTGCTGAGAAAGTTTGAAATCCTACCTCTGCCCCTGCCAGTGTATAAGCGCCAGTTCCAATGGTCGTTGAACTTTCTTTTACGCGATCTTTTATGACAAGCGCCATAGGCAAAACTCCTAATTAATATTACGCTGGGTCAGGGATACCAATATCAAATGAAGCCAAAGTAAATGTGTTGCCATTTGTTACCGACTGAGAAGCTGTTAAAGCCGCTGTTGCTAACAAACGTGAGTTTGTTGTGTCCACAATTGCGTAGTGTGTAGCTGTTCCAGTTCCAGTAATTGAACCATCAGAAACTGCGGCTACAGTAACTTTTCTACCACCGCCAGTACGATCAGATGGTGCGGCTATTGAAAGGCTTGTTGAGTTTCCCAAGGCATAAGTTGCATTCGCCTCAGTGAAAGTAGTTGCTTCTTGAGAAGTAACCAAAACTTTGTTTGCTTCTGTGTCTAGTGCTGAAAGTCCTGCATCAAAGACGCGATCTCCGAGTGTTGCCATTGTGGCCTCCTATAAAACATTGCATATGCATGGTCACAATACACGATATTCAAAATTTATGCTAGTTAGGATTTTATTTACCCCATTATTTCCATTATCTTAACTCCGCCCAGTGTTCAAAAACAGGGTAGTTAGTAGTACCACTTATCTTATAGTAGTAATTAACAGGAAGGATAAAACTAACTGTGTTTCTGTAAGCATTGGGTTCTCCCATCCTATTTTGTACATTTACCCACGTACTGCTATTTGAAGACACCTGTACGGGTACGGCTCTAGCAGATGTTATAATTACTTGTATAGGTCTTGATGTAGTGTTCTGATAAGAAGTGTTAGGTGATCTTGAACTTGTAACATCTTGCCAAGTTTGACCGTACCCTACGCTATTAGCAGTGAAGTATGTGTCGATAGCATCAGCAATTTGAGCTGGGGATACTAAACTCTCAGTTGTACCTGTGCCAGTGTTCCAAACGCTTTGTAGCTGTCCACCAAGAAGTCCAGTTTGAGCTCCTGATGTATTAACAAGTTTGGTATTATCTAATATTGCATATACACTGTTACTCTGATCAACGTAGGCTACGTTAATCCATGCACTATCATTCTCATTGCGTATTTTTAAAAGGTTACTGTCTGTTTCATACCACCACATATTAGCGTAAGTTGTAGTAGGTGCGCTATTTCCACTATTATTTGATGCTAACGCCTGTAGGCCAGAATTTATATCAAGCCTTGCTGAATTTGCGGTTTGATTGGCAATTACAAAATCATGTTGTGACATATTAATACTCCACTGTTGCACTTAGTGCTGTTATATTAGGTGTAATCTTTGGATTTGAATTAGATAATACGGCTCTAAATTCTATAAATCTACCAACAATTTCTCCGCTTGCACCTACAAAACTTGCGCTACTTAATCCAGAAGATGTTGTCGCAGACCTTGCTTCTATTAATACATTGTAATCAAGAAATTCTGCATCTTCATCTGTCCAAGTGTCAAAGTTATTAGGCCAAGTGTCCCAATTTTGAGGTATATCATCCCAATTAATCTCCCCTCCTACTGCATCTGAATGCTTACGGGCAACTACTACAGCCGAAGAAAGCCTAACTGTTCTTGACGTTCCAACATCTATGTAACTGTTTCCATTATGATCAAAGTCATATGTGCCAGTTGCTCCAGAGGATGAGAAACTGGTCAATGTTAATGACCCACCAGAAGCCGTGACATTGGACTTTGTGCCACTAAATGCAGTTTCTTCAGATTGTGTAGTTGTAATCCCAAGTTGAGGTAATTCACTTGAAAGCACGACTGTACTTGTTGCCGTGGTGCTTTCATTTCCAGTTTTGTCTACCGATGTAATAAAGAATTTACCAGCAAGGGCGGCAAAAGTAATTGATGTCGCTGGTCTGGCAATTTTTGATATTTTTAACAAAACAGAACTATCACTAAAATTTGCACTGCTATTTGATGAATAATATAATTTATAGTGAGATAAATCTAAATCATTAACAGCTGGCCATTCAAAGAATATTGTGCCACCTGACATCAAATGGCTTAACGAAGCCGGTACAGAAGGTGGTACAGTATCGGCTGTAAGGTTATAAGTTGTACTTACAGCGCTTCCTCTAAACCCAACGGCATTTACTGGTGTGACTGATATAGTATAATTTATAGCTGGTTCATTAATTTGAGGTGCTTTAATTCCAACTATTTCAAACCTACCAGCGTCACTACCTTCATTAATCAAAATAGTCTGACCGACTGATTTAAATTCTGTGTCTGAAGTCTTTTTGTATTTTAAAATAACACTCTCTACACGCTCAATATCAGAGCTGATGACAGTAACGACTAAAACATTTACAACATTCTCATTAACTTCACGATACTCTTGAGTAACAGTCACACCGATGGTTGGAACATCATAATACCTTAAAAGGGTAGTGTTATTTGAAACTATTGCTTTTTCATCAGCTTCCGTAAACCCAAATGCGGCTTCACTACTTTCTCTGAGGGTTAAATTTACCCGCAAATCCAATCCTTTAGGGTCAGGTTGTAGTCTCCACCCACTAACTTCAAAAATCTTTTCGTCGCCAGTAGCCCATCCGTAACGCTCATTTCTTATTTTTACAAAATCACCAACTTCAACATCAAATGCATTCATTCCAAAATCTGCACTCATAGTTAATTGCTCACGGCTTCTATAAAGTAACTGCTTGGCAATACGTTGTGCGGCTAGCCCATTGGTTGTAAATGGAAGATTAAGGTCTAAAACTGTTTCAACACCATTATCTTCATCAAGAAATACCTGAGAATTTACTTGTGGATAATCCGCACTTATAAAATCATTACCCGCGTCTACAAAAGTACCCCTAATAGCGTTAAAATTATCTCGCATAGAAGCTTTTGTATCTAAACTTATAGCACTTCTAAAATCGTCTAATGTTAATGTCTTTGTGGGAGCTACGAAATCACCGGCGTACATTCTCCAAGAACCCGCGCCCCAAAACAAAGTACCCCCACAAGTTGTCATCATCTTTTCTAAGATGCTTCCATGGCTGTCAGTACCTGCTACAACTCCATTCATTGTAAACTGAGGTGTTCCGTCAGAAAGTACTGTTGTGTCGTCACATATAGCGGCGGCGGCTTCAAATGTAGCATAATTGATTGCATCATCACCAAGCCCATAACTTGACTGTAAGTAGTCTTTAGTACACCAAGCCGCGTTATTACTGTAAGCCGCAGTCTGAGCCACTCCATTTACTGTCTTTACGACCTTCTTTCCTTTTACCTTCGCTGTAATATTTGGAAGTCCATTAGTATAAGCATCTTTATCGAAAGTGTAGCGCGCATAAATATAAGCTACACCCTTGCCAATGAAATCACTGCCCGCTGATGTCTCTAAGTGCAAGGTGTTAGCAAGGGTAGCACTTGAATTGGCGAATGTGTCAGACGCGCTTGTTTGGTTTCCTAGGTGTTTGTAAACTTTTGCGTACCCGTTGTAAGGCGCGCTGATCACATTTTCATTATTCATAGTGACAATTTGATTATTAAAATATATGTCACCTATTTCCTCAACTTCATGATGAGCGAGCGCTATTACTTGATGCAGTATTTTATTACCGCCACCTGATACTTCTAAGAAAGTAACCGTACCGCCCTTGCGAACTTCACCATATACAAAGTTAGAAGGTGATAGGGGGTTCGTTTGATTTCTAAGCAATGTTCCTGAATTGTTTGCTCCGCCTGTGTTTAAATCTGGCAATGAAGCTACGACAGCGGCGGCTGTTAAAGCAGAGCTAACTACCGCTATTGTTACATAGCCTACAATAGTTGCTGTGGCAGTAGAAACTCCTGTAATCCCTATAGCCCCAAGAACAAAGTTACCTACAGCGGCTACTGTTGCTGGATCTCTGGGGGCTACCTCCCATTGGTTCATGTGCTTCAATACATTGAATGGTGTGTTATCCTTCATTTCAGAACCCAAGAACTTTCTACATCTTCAACATTTACTTTTAATAAGCCACTTTCTGATAAAAAAACTGCCCTAGAGCCCAAAGAAATACCGAGTGAACACCCAGTAACCCAATGCTTACATTTGCTTGTAGTTACAAGGCTACCGAAAATTGGTTGATCTATTCTTCTTAATTTGCTTGCCAGCCCATCAAATAATGTGGTGTGGGTAAATTCTTTAAGCATTGATTTACGGCTTTTAGGTGAATTTTTATTCATGTAGCGTCCAATCCAATCATCAGCATATCCAGCGCCATACATAGCATGAAAAGCTCCATTCGTGAAGGTAAAGCAATCATTCACTCCCCACCTGAACTCATCATAAGGGTAATTAGATATATATGAATTTAATGCTAGCCTCTTCCCCATGTTACTGTTTGATCCTGTATTGTTTGAACTCTTGAGAAGAAACTATCCCCTGAATACCTTGATTTGTGGTTTTCTTCAGTATAGCGCCATCCACTTGATCTCTCAAGCTCCAACAAATTGCTTTCAACTGACATCTGTATAGTACTGGTCTCACCGCTATCCTGAATAGTCATTTTATTCATTTTTCCAGCGAATACCTGAACAACATTACTGACGCTTTCTTCTCCAAAGTACAAATTGAAAGGGCGGCGTTGATATGGCTCTTGCAATGCTATAGATAATGTTTCCGAATATATACCTGATAAACTTACTGATAAAGATTTTGCGGATAAATCATTTACCTCATCCAAGCCGCCAATATTTAATAGCTGTCCAGTTCCAACAAAGGTCTGATCTACACCTTGAACTTCAATTACTCTATTACCTACACCCGTCCAAAGACGCATAGGAGATACTTCAAATGGGTCGCCATTAATGTCTGTTACAGTTTGTGTATCAAACATAAACTCGCAAGCATAAAATGGCTCAATCTCTGAACCTGTCAGAGCAGTCAATAGTGCGGTTGGAATATCTCTGCTCATAACGCCTCACTACAAGTAAAAGTAATGCCATAGTTACTTAGTTGGTCAGCTGTCCATCGCATATCATTGCTGTCCATTCTGAAAACACCTTGAGGAGAAACAAAAACAACCGCAGTAGATGTTGTAATTGCAGTCTTTAGCGGCGGCTGAATTGTTACAATTCCGTCTCCTGTGTTATCATCAACAACCATATGTAATCTTGAATTTGCGCCTGTAGAAAACTGCAAATAACTTCCTTGGCTTATTTTTTTACCTGAACCAAGTGTAAGGTTTACAGATGTATCCCCAATTGCGGCGGCGGCGGCTACACTTATAGAGCTCGGAGGAATGCCACCTGTAATTGCTTTTCCGTCAGGGTCTCCCAGAAGAAAGGTATTTGCCCTACCTTCACACTGCATAAAAAAAGCTTGCCATAGACGCGCCTGATCTCGCTTCATAGGCGGTAAAGTAAGCGTAGCTGACCATTTGGCCTTTGCGTACTTATGAACCTGTGATGCTCCTGTAAATGGGCTTTCAGACAATGCTACAGAGCGAGTTATTCCCCAATCAGAAGTTACAAAGGCTGGACTTGTAGGCATAGTTATAAGTGTCATTTATTTACCCCATTGCGGCTCCATAAGCACCGCCACGCCTTTTTGCATCGGCAATACTCATCATGGTTTCTTGTTTAATTCGCGGCAATAGGCTGTTCATTTCATCCCGTACAGTTTGTGAAACCCCTGCGCTTACATTAATTACTTGATTTATAACTGTGCCCTTGCCTCCGCCCATACTGCTAGTGTCGCTGTTGTTCTTAATAGTTCCCGCACCAGAAGGGACAAACAATTCTGGACCACGTTCCCCTACTAGATAAGGCTGTCCACCGCTTACACTGCCGCCACTAGCACGTCCTGGAATTGGAATAGTAGGAAGGGCAGAACCTCCTGTAAGACCGAATATGCTATTTAAGATAGCGTTCACAAACATAAGCTCAATTGCCTTGGTAAGCATTGTCTTGACGAACCCTTTAAACACATCCTGTAGCGCGCCAAGTACGCTTTTACCTTCAACAAGAGCATCAGCTAATGGAGCTGATATTGATGTACTAATTTCTTGAAACTTTGCTTTTGTTTCGCGTTCTATTTCTGCAATAGCGTCTTTTATTATTTGTGAGTCTTTAAGAGATTTTTCTAATCTCGCCGTGTCAGCTTCAGCATTAGCATTTTTTTCATCTTCTAAGAATTGCAGTTGATCACGATATAGCTGGGTTGAAGCTACAGCTTGTAACAATGCTGTAACGTCCGGTACTAAATCTAATGGAGTTCCGTGAAAGCCCATACCAAATGACATATCATCAAAGAGTTTTGCCTGTTCTAATGCCGCTATTTCTTCTTTAGAGAAGCCAGCGAGTTCTGCCCTAGCTCTTTTAGCCGCTAATGCTTGTGCATCTAACGCCGCCGTTAATTCAGTACTTGCTTCCCCTGCGGCTTTTGCCTCTTTACCGCTTCCAGCCATTCTTTCCTCTAGGTCTGCCAAAGAAACCGAAAGGTTGTTAGCCGCTTCCTTAATGTGAGCAAACTTTTTAGGCATTGCATTGGCGGCGAATGTAAGAAGTTTTGCCATGCCTTTTGCTAGCAACAGAACACCTTCTGTAACCAATCTTATCGGAGCTATTATTGCTCTTATGGCTACACCAAGAACAGAACCAATTACGTGTGCTAATGGCTTAATAATAACAAATAATTGAGAAAACGTGTTTGATGCGAAAGTTAAAGCTCCCGTAAGGCCTGTTCCGCCTACACCTTCGCCAAGGGCTACCAGTATATCAGTTGCCGCTATCTTCATATTACTAAAGGCTGTTGAAAGATTATTTGCGGAACGCGCCATACCGCCGCCAAATTCTTTATTTAGGCCTCTCTGCAGGGCATCCATAATTGATGTAGCGCCTTCAGCAGATTGACCCAATTCAGATATTTCACCGCGAGTTACACCAAGCTCATCTTGCAAAATTTGGTAGACAGGGATACCAGCTGATACAAGCTGTTCAAGCTCTTCAAGACCCAAGCCGCCGCCAACCGCTCTTGTAGCGATACGAACCATTGTCTCAAATGCCTGAACTTTATTTGTAGTTGCAGAAGCCGCATCACCAAATGTATTCAGCAATTCCACTGTCGGCTGTATTCCCGCACCCTTTAACTGAATAAAGGCTTTGGATAGGGTCTGAATATCAAAGGGTGTAGTTTGAGCGAACTGCTTTATGAAGTCCATAGCGGCTTGACCCTCTTCCATCCCGCCGAACACAGTATCAAGTGTTTGCTGAAGGTCTTGGAACGTAGCGGCTGTTTTACCAACGGCGGCGACTGCGGCGACAAGAGAACCTACAACAGCACCCGCTATAATGCCTTTAAGCCCACCCAATTTCTTACCAAGAGCAGTGACACTTGCGCCTATGCCCCTAAAAGACTTCTTCATTTTGTTAGAAGTTTGTTGGACGCTTCTTTGAGTGCTTCGCAACGCCCGTTTAAGGGGTCTTAGATCAGCATCTATCCTGACGTTGAGAGTATCAACAGTATTTGTACTTGCCATTAGTCAGGATACCTTTCCATCATATCTTCCAATTCGCCTCGGTGGAGCGGCTTTGGGTTTCCCCCAGAATGAAATTCGTTAAACCCTTCGATTGCTTGGGTTAATTCATACAAGCTCAAGTCCCAAAACCCGCTTGTTGTCATTCCCATTTTACCTAAACACAATTGCATCCAATTATCCCAAGGCAAAACATCTAAGGCTACGCCACCGCTTCTTCGTTTCCCTCTTCATTTTCCTCAGTAACAAGGCAACTTGTTAGAATAACTCCAACAGCTTGTATTGCCTCTGTAATCCCAGCTTCCCAAATTAAATTCTTCATAGCTTTATCTTTTATTTCGTTTCCGCCACCTTTAATCGCCGTTTGCAATATAAAGATAATGTGTTGTGTTTGGAACTCGGCTTCTGAAAGGTCTTGAGCAATTTTCAAAAAACTCTTTTGGCAAGACTGCTCAATTCTCATGATGCTGTCTAAGTTGAGCTTTGTGTTGTAATCAGTCCCCGCTAGATTTATCAGGCATTCGCCTCTTTTTGGATTTGTCATTTTTTACAACCTCTATTGTATTAACTAATATTGTTTCATCACGCCCTGCTATATTGTCTATTGACGTGACCTTGTGTTCTTTCCCACCAGCCTGAAAGCTGTCGCCAACTTTAAGACCGGAGGAGAAAGGGATGCTAAATAAATCGCCGTTACAATGACTAGGAAACTCATCATCTGCAACGCTTACAGTAATATTATTCCAAGCCATCAGATACTCCTTATTAAGCGTTTGTGAAGGTGAACGCGCCAGTACTCTCTAAAGATACAGAATATGTTGCCTCACCATTGTATTCACCAGTATATTCTAGTGATGAAACCATGAATTTTCCTTTGTATGTACCGAAATCAGGTATAACAACTTCAAAATTCGCAAAGTTTGCACCGCCAAAAGCATTTTTTAGCGTTGTTTCTGAAGCCGCGTCTGTAAATACACCAGAGCCAGAGATAGAACACGTTTGCACTCCACCATTTGCCAAGAGCTCACGAACTCCTGAACTGTCTTTGGTTGTTACATCAACCGATTCATCATTTAATGTGATACCAGTAGAGCGCAATCCACCCACTGTTGTATATGTATCTGAACTTGCGGCGGCAGTAGCGTCTGCGCCAATTTTTAATAGTAGGGCTGAACCTTTTTGAGCCGCCATGATTTTTACTCCTTAGTTATCAAACACTACAGCGCGAAATCTCATTACTCCATGCCGTGTTATTCCGTCTTGTTCCGCCAGTGTTGTATTAAACTCCTGTCTAATACTTACTAGCGATGCACCTGTAACACTTATAGCAGTATTATGCAGGTTTTCATAGACGCTTTGCATGATCTCTTTGATCTCGCGTCTACCCCTGTATTGTGACCAAGCATGAATGGTTAAAGTATGCTCAACCCCATCAAGATTTTTAGTTCCATTATTTGCGGCTGTTTCTTCGCCAAGAACTACATATGGATATAAAGTTCCCTCAGGAACATCATCAAAAACAGGAACATTTGCCCCGTTAATACCTGTTGTATTTCCATTAAGTGTGGAAAATATTGATTTTTGCAGTTCCCAAGAATGTAATGCCATTAAAGATTAGCCTTCAATCTATTGAAAAGTTTGTTTATTTTCTTTTTGTTTCCCTCAAG
>Ga0222717_10003217_pt1 | contig 12362 bp, 12 predicted proteins | sample C33_18DmetaG_FD_165053 | JGI IMG/M metagenome (GOLD analysis project Ga0222717, IMG submission 165053) | Estuarine water microbial communities from San Francisco Bay, California, United States - C33_18D | ecosystem: Environmental > Aquatic > Marine > Unclassified | place: USA: California...
AGTATTTTTGGGATGAAGATCGCGGTCTTTTTAAAGAAGAATGGAGTCAAGATTGGCATCCCATCTCTAAATATCGCGGCATGAACGCCAACATGCATGGTTTAGAGGCTTTGCTTTCAGCGTACGAAGCGACTGGTCGCACAAAGTATCTAGAGCGCGCCGAGCGAATAATAGATTTTTTTGTCGGTTTCATTGCGCCCTCAGAGCACTGGCGTATTCCCGAGCACTACGACGAGAGCTGGCAAATAGACCGTGCTTATGAAGGAAACCAAATGTTTCGTCCGTGGGGCACAACACCAGGACACTCATTTGAATTCGGCCGGCTATTGCTTCAGTTCAACGAGCTCAATGCTACACCAAAAATCAATTTGCTCGAAAGTGCGCAAAAGCTTGTTCAAACCGCCCTATGCGACGCGTGGGATAAGACGTCTGGGGGGGTGTACTACACTTTGAACTTTGATGGCTTGCCCGCAATTCGAAATCGGTATTGGTGGCCGGTCACCGAAGCAATTGGTGTCATCGCGGCATTTCTCAAAGTACAACCAAATCAAGATTATCTGGACTGGTATCGTCTACTTTGGGACACAGCTGCCCGACATTTTATCGATCATGAACGAGGAGGCTGGTATCCAGAGGTCGATAGCCCCGGAGCCGCCTCGCCCCTTCAATTTGCTGGAAAGCCGGATCTGTATCATTCTCTTCAAGCCGCTTTGCTGCCGCTTACGCCCTCTGTGGCAAACGTATACGATGACTTAGATGGAATTCTGTCTGACGTTAAATGCTTAAACGAAAAATCAAGAAAGGTTCCTCTCAAATGATCCGCAATTTTGCACATCTTTTCGCAATTGCACTTTTCCTACCACTTACGGCTGGTGCCGAAGAAAAAGCCCGACTTTCGCTTCATGATGGCTATTGGGTGGCGAAGGTGAATCCACCTGGCTTGGGGCCACGCGTGACAGTGATAAACGACATGCATGTTGACGCTGATACCATGCGCATCACCGTTTATGCGCAATCCCGTGTTCTTGGCCGGGTTTTGTCGCCACCACAGGTCGACCCCGGAGAATGCGCCAAGGCAATCAATGGGGATAGGCACTGTTTTCACCCCGATGCGGTCTATCTGAACGGAAGCGGGCGGGAACTCGATGTGGCTGATGGCAAGGGTGCGTGGTGGGTCAAGCATAGCTGGGTTCTGGGTGGAGAAGGATATTGCAATACCGAGTTGCAGCCGAAGGAAGAATACGCCCCTTGCATGCAGGTCCAAGGTATATTGCTCGAAGATGGCTTGACGATGAAAATTGGAGGAAGGTCAGAGGGACGGGGAGAAGGATTTAATCTTCGGACACCAGTCCTTCTGAACGGTGAGCTCCGCTACCTCGTCACACGTTATGGATCTTTGGGGAACGACTCCGCAAGCCCCGCAGAACAACAATGGGAAATCGAATTTGAATGCCGATCCACGGCAAGTGCGTTCGATGGCCTCACTCGCGCCTGCCAGTCGATGTCTGATTAAAAAAGGAAGCCCTATGATTCTTTGCTGTGGTGAAGCCCTTATCGATATGATTCCAGAGCAAACGGTTCTGGGCCCGGATGGCTACGTGCCGCGATCAGGCGGTGCGATATTCAATACGGCCATTGGTTTGGGTCGCCTTGGGTGTCGCACGGGTCTCTTAAGCGGAATTTCGACAGATATGTTTGGCCATCAGCTTGTGGCCGATCTGAGGGCTAGCAACGTCGACACCCGATATGTCATTCGGTCAGATCGCCCCTCTACACTAGCGTTTGTGAAGCTATCCGATGGTCATGCGTCGTACTCATTTTTTGATGAAAACTCCGCTGGTCGGATGATTGCACCACATGATCTGCCTGAAAAAGTCGACGATGTATCCGCCCTTTGTTTCGGTGGCATCAGTCTGGCCTGTGATCCGGGTGCCGAGACCTACGCGCTACTCGCAGAAGCACTTGCGCCTAATTGTGTCGTTATGATTGATCCCAACATTCGGCCCAGTTTCATCAAAAATGAACAGGTATTTCGGGACCGGCTTGAGCGTCTGTTCGGTTTGGCAGATATTGTGAAGGTCTCAGATGAAGACTTAAATTGGATAATAAAAAATGCTGACTCGTTGGAATCGAAAGTTGCTCTATTACAGGAACTTGGGCCTTCCATTGTCATCTTGACACGCGGTAGCTCAGGAGCTCAAGCATGGTTGCCGGACGGACGATCTATCTTTGTCGCCATTCAAAAAGTGGAGGTAATCGACACCGTCGGTGCGGGTGATACGTTCAATGCCGGTGTCCTTTCAGGCCTGTCCGAAGCTGGTCTGCTTACGAAAACCGCAATTCAGATGGTGTCAGAAAACGACGTCGCAGAGGCAATTAGGTTCGGAGCGCGAGTTGCTGCAATCAATGTCGGCCGGGCAGGTGCAAATCCACCTTGGCGTGATGAGCTTTGATCAAGCAGCATAACGGGCGGAACAGTTGATTTCAGGTTGCAAAATACAGAGAGACCACTTCGATGAAAACCGCAAACTCCGCGGCAATGCTGCGCTTCTACTTTGGCATCTTAGGTGCCAAGTTGATGATCTCTCGATTCGTTTGGATCGACCTTTGGCCATTGCGCTGCACATTAGGAAAATCTATTAGTTCGTCATGACGGTCCGGTAGCTTTCCCTTGCTGAACATTTCGTGCACTTGAATTTGCGGTTGAAATGCCCGCAATCTCGTTGCCTGAAATAATTACGAGACAGAATGCGATTATGGTAGGAACAACCTTCGTGTATGTGTCAGTCTGTATCATCATCTTTCTCAAAGTTGGCCGGGCGGTAACGATAATTACGCACCCTTGAGACCACCGAAAGGCCAGATTTCCCCACGAATGAAAGCGTTGGCGCGTCCTTTCAAGTGAAGGTCGAGAAAGTCCCGCATCGTTGTCCTTGAGACGAGGTGGAGCGAATGTCCAAAGACGGCAATGCCATTTTCCAATTTCGCGCCGTCCACTAAAGAAAACTGGCCAGACAGAATCTGTTCGCTTTTGAGGAAACCACGTGCGTTCTGAAAATGCAGTCGGTGGCTTGGAGGACAGGGAGGAGATCTCTAAGGTGCGTAATTTCAATTGGTTAGAGGTAGAGAAGGTTCGACGCCAGTCCCGTTCTTCGTAAGCGTCTTTGTCAACCGAAGCACCGCATCCGCGGAGTTCACAATTACGCCGTGCAATCGGATCTCACCGAAGCAACCTTCTCCTGCAACTGCCATCGCGATTGTATCCTTGTGGACATCCAGGCCCACATAAAGCGTCTTGTTCATTACCACCTCCTCTGTCGAACAATCCAATGTTCGCCGAGAAGATCACGGGCACTGCGCCCGCCGCAAAACGCTCATCTGGTCTTAGGGATTTTCGGGATGATTTTGGGCCATCGGTACTCACCCGTGATCAAAATGTGGGCCCATCCGAGCGGAGAGACGTTTGAGAGCGAGTCTTCTGGGTCGCAAATCCCGGCGTTTCTGCGTTTGGCGATGATCTGGCCAATATCAACCTAGGGCGTCCTGGCAATTATTAACAGGGTAGACAATCCCCAGGGAAGCTGGTTTCTTTCGTGCCGCGCCGCTCGTAGTCCAAGCAGCGCGCGTGCTTTACGGGCTAGGTCAGCTGGCGCGCTGCCGTACTGTCGTGTTCCGGGATGTCGCCAATATCCGCCATCCGGGTATCAAGCTGGGCGAGCATGTCGTTAAAGACAGCCGCATAAGCGGGGTCTTCAGCCACGTTCATTAATTCCAGAGGGTCTTTTTCACAATCAAAAAGCTCCCATTCCGGCGGCTCGTTGGGCCCATGTGCCCCTAGTTGACCAAGATCGGAATTGTACCAGTAGATCAGCTTATAGCGATGGCTGCGCAGCCCATAATGCGACCAGGCATAATGGTGTTCATCCTTGTGCATCCAATAGCGGTGATAGGCGCTTTGGGGCCAATCCGCAGGCGCGTCGTTTTCCAAAAGGGGGCGCATTGAACGGCCTTGCATATAGCTTGGGACAGGCAGGCCCGCGTAATCCAGGAAGGTCGGCGCAAAATCCACATTGGTTGCGATCTCGCTGGCGACGGTACCGGGGGCAATCGCCGCCGGGTACCGGATCAGGAATGGCATCTGCAGGGATTCCTCGTACATGAAACGCTTGTCAAACCATCCATGTTCGCCAAGGAAGAAACCTTGATCAGACGTGTAAATGACAATGGTGTTCTCGGTGAGCCCTTCTTCGTCGAGCCATTCCAGCATCCGAGCAACATTTTCATCCACCGCGTGGATCGTCGCCAGATAGCGCTTCATGTAGCGTTGATATTTGAACAGCGCGAGTTCTTCTTCGGTTTCAAAGGTAAAGTTCTCGCCTGTATGTCGATCGATTAAGACCAGACCGCGCGGATCGTCGGGATGGGGCACACGCCGGTCAGAATCCCCGGGGGTGCATCTTTCACCAATTTCAGCGCCGCCCTCGGGCTGAATTAGACCCAGATCGGCGTATTTCAGATCCATCCGCACCCGCATTCGAGCGGCCTCGGCGGCACGGGCGCGATTGGCGTAATCGTCATTATAGGTTTCGGGGACCTTGATGTCCTTGCCGTCAAACATGTCGCGGTCGCGCGGATGGGGTTCAAAATTCCGGTGCGGCGCTTTGTGATGGCACATCAGGAAAAAGGGTCGGTCCTCATCCCGGTTCTTGAGCCAATTCAGACTCTTATCGGTGATGATATCCGTGACATAGCCGGGTTCGGTGCGCTCTTCGCCCATTTCGATCATGATCGGGTCGAAATAATCCCCCTGGCCGGGCAGGACGGACCAATAGTCAAACCCGGTCGGTTCATGGGGCTTTCCTTCGCCCAGATGCCACTTGCCGATCATCGCCGTCTGATAGCCTGACTGGCCGAGATGCTTGGCGACATTGGGCCACCGATTGTCGATATGGGTGTCCAGCGTCGTCACGCCATTCACGTGATTATACGTGCCTGTCAGGATCGCGGCCCGCGACGGCGTGCAGATCGAATTGGTCACATAACAATGATCCAGGCGCATGCCCTCATTGGCGATTCGATCAATCCCCGGCGTGGAATTGATGCCATGACCATAAGCAGAGATGGCCTTTGAGGCGTGATCATCAGACATAATAAAAAGGATATTCGGTCTCACATGGGGCTCCGTTTCGATATGTGTTCCGGCCAACAGTTGACCAAATTCTCATTTATGGTAATAATAAAACTAAATATAGGAATCAACAATGTCCAATGCATCCACCAGAGTTGTCGCGATCCTAGAGGCCCTGACCGGTCGTGACGCGGATGGGTTCAGCGCGCAAGAAATCGTTGAACGTGCGGGTTTGCCCGCCTCAACAGGGTATCGGATCCTCGCTGAATTGCAGGAGATGGGGCTGGTGCATCGCACGGCTGCGCGTAAAATCATGGCAAATTTCAGCTTTCAACGGCGTTTGCATTGCCCGGGACTTGATCCTGAATTGCTGGCGGATGCCTGCGCAACGCTCAGCGACCGGCTGACGGCCGCCGCGGAAATCGTGGTGTTGAGCGGCCATAACATGCTTTGGCATATCGTGCAGCAACACCCTGAACAGGCCATTCGTCTGCGAGCGTTTTCGGGATTTATACGTGGCGCCTACGAGCTTGATTCTATTTCGCGGCTGGCCCTGGCCCATCGCCCGTTCGAGACACTGGAAAAGTCCTGGGATACCGGCGCGTTTTATACAGCCGGGGTAGATCGGCAGCCGCTGGATTGGCCCGAAGCACGCAAGATGATCGAGACGGTCGACCCGGCAGATATGCAATATGACATGATGGGCAACGCAAAGGGCATTCGCCGTTATTGCGTTGCGATTTATGGCCCGGATGGCGCCATGACCTGCCTGCTGACCGTCGCTGAGGCAGCCACGCCTTTGCGGGACGAGGCCCAGCATGTCGCCAATATCCGCAGCCATCTCATGACACAGAAAGCAAAAATAGAAAGCGCATTCTCTGACCCGGTCAAAACCGGGTGAGACATTCAAAACCAACGGGAGGAAACCATGAAATACTCAATTTCGGCCTTGGCCGCCGCGGCGGCATTTACCGCATTGCCCAGCTTTGCGGAGGATCTGGTCTTGTCCATCGGCACGCGGGGTTATGGCCCTGCGGTTGAGCGCAACATTGAACGCTACGCGGCAGAAAATCCTGATGTGAGCATCGAGTGGAACAAGGTTTCGGACGTGCCCGGCGAGACCCGCAAGCTTTATGTCACCAGCCTGACCGCGGCGAGCCCGACCCCGGACATTTTTGCGGTCGACGTGATCTGGGCGGGTGAGTTCGCACAGCGCGGCTGGCTGGAACCGCTCAACGGATTGCTTTCTGACGAGACTATTGGTAGCTTCAATCCTTCTCTCCTGACCGCGTCGACATTGGACGGTGAGGTCTATGCGCTACCGCTTTACACAGATGGAATCCACTTCTTCTATCGCTCTGATCTTCTTGAGAAATACGGCCTTGACGTTCCGACCACCTGGGAGCAGGTCCAAGCCGCTTCAGAGGTGATCTCGGCTGGCGAAAGTAACCCGCAATTTTATGGGTTTGTCTCCATGTGGGCCAAGATCGAGGGGCTGTTTATGAACTGGCTGGCCTTTACCAACGGCAATGGCGGGGGGTTCCTGGATGGCGATGGCAATATTGCTGTGAATTCGCAGGCCAATATCGAGGCTACCCAATTTATGGTCGACCTGCTGCATGAACATCAGCTTGCGCCGGATTCGATCCTGAATATGCGGCCTGATGATGCACGGACATTGTTCCAACAGGGACGTGCGGCATTCCTGATGGTGCAGGATTTCGTGCACGCGCCGCTCTCGACTCAAGACAGCCCGGTCGCCGGAAAGTTTGACTTTACCCGCGTTCCTTATTTCGAAGGCCATGCGGATGCGAATTCGACCACAATGGGTGGCTGGTTCCTGGGGATCAACCCGAACTCGGAAAACAAAGAGGTGGCTGCCGCGTTCCTTGAGCACTTTACGGCATATGACCAGCAATTGACCGCAGCAATTGAGGATAACCGCGCCCCAACCATTGGCGCCGTTTATGAGGACGCTGCTATGTCTGAGGCTCCGATCCTGGCTCAGTTCGGTGCGAACTATGCGTTTGGTGTGGTTCGTCCATCGGCAATCGCCGGCGCGAAATATCCGCGTGTGTCCGAAATCATGCAGCTTGAAATCACCAACGCCCTGCACCAGCAGAAAACGGTAGAAGAGGCGCTGAACGACGCGCAATCGCAGATCGAAGCTCTGTTCGCCGAATAACCATTCTTCCCTGATGTAAACTTGGCTTCCCGGCGGCGCTCTATTGCCGCCGGGATGAGCTCTGACACCCAGATGGCACGTTCATGACCCCCATTTCTTCTCCCCTGGATCGACGCAGGCACCTCACCGGCGCGGTCTTTGTCACCCCGACGATGCTTGTGATCATTGCGATCCTTGTCTATCCGATCTTGCAATCCATCGTTCTGAGCTTTGGGCAATCCAGCATAGACGGGTCCGAACCCTATCAATTCGTGGGGTTAAAACACTATGCCGCGCTGGCCGGATCAGAGCGGTTCTGGAACGCGCTTTGGGTCACGTTGGTTTTTACCGGTCTGTCCATCCCGCTGGAGCTTGCCATGGGGATTGGGCTGGCGGTGTTGATGAATGAACATTTCCGGTTCAAAGGCATTGCACGGCTCGCGGTGTTGTTTCCCTGGGCACTGCCTACGGCGCTGAACACGCTCATGTGGCGCTGGATGTATAATACTGACTACGGGTTGTTTAACGCCGCGGCGCTGCAAAGCGGGTTGGTGGATCGCCCGATCAACTGGCTTGGGGATGAGACCCTGGCGATGGGATCCATGGTGGTTGTTGCGGTTTGGAAGACCTCGTCCTTTATGGCCTTGATCATCCTTGCCGGTTTGCAGTCTATCCCGCGCGATCTTTATGAGGCGGGTCGCATGGATGGCATGACCCGGTGGCAGGAATTCCGCGAGATCACCTTGCCACTGCTCAAAGGTCCGATCCTGGTGGCGCTGATTGTCCGGTCCATGGACGCGCTGCGCACCTTTGAATTGCCCTTCAACCTCACAGATGGGGGGCCGGTGACAGCCACCGAAAGCCTGTCGCTTTATGCCTATAAGGTGATCTTCGATTTCATCGAATTCAACTACGGGGCGGCAATTGTTGTGGTTCAGTTCCTGGTGATCTTTGCCATGAGCCTGCTCTATATTCTCACCCTGCGGAACAAGGATTGATCCTATGAAGACCCGTCCCCGTTTCGGCCTTTACGCGTTGGTCATCCTCTCGGTAGTCATTTCTTTCCTGCCGATCATCTGGCTGGTGCTGACATCGCTCAAAACAAGCGAAGGCATTTATGCCTGGCCACCGCAATATATCCCGACGCCCTTTACGCTAAAGAACTACATCAACATCTTCACCAATTCGCCTGAATTGCTGCTTTATGTTTTGAACTCGTTCATCGTGGGTGTGGGCTGTACCGTTGTTGCCCTCAGCTTCGGAGGGCTGGCCGGCTACGCCCTGTCGCGCCTTGGGATGAAGCGGGCGGGCGTTTTGATGGTTTTCATCCTGGCCGTGTCGATGTTTCCGCCTGTTTCCTTGCTGCCATCGCTGTTTCAGAACTTCCTGAAGCTTGGGCTCTTGAACACCTATACCGGGTTGATCATTGCACATACCGGGCTGTTTCTGCCCTTTACGGTCTGGATGCTGGCCAGCTATTTCGCAACACTCCCACCAGAAATCGAAGAAGCCGCACGCATGGATGGGATGGGGTTCTTTCGCATCTTTTGGTCCATTGTCATCCCCCTGTCTTGGCCCGGGTTTGTGGCTACCGGCCTGATCGTGTTCATCTTTTCCTGGAACGAATTCCCGCTTGCGTTGGTGCTCATGACACAGAATGCGATGCGCACGGCACCGGTCGGGATATCGCTTTATCCGGGTGAATACGCCTTCCCATGGGAGACGATTTCAACCGCCACAGTGATCGCAATCATTCCCATCCTCATCATCACAGCCATCTTCCAGAAACAAATCGTCGGCGGGCTGACCGCAGGCGCAGGTAAGTGAGACCCAGATAATGACCGAAGTGAAACTCGACAGAATTGGCAAAAAATATGGGGCCGTCGAAGCGGTTCAGCAATTCGATTTGACCATTCAAGAGGGGGAGTTCCTAGTGCTGCTCGGACCGTCAGGCTGTGGCAAATCCACGACGCTGCGCATGATCGCGGGGTTAGAAAGCATCACCAGCGGGGATCTCATGATTGGCGGGGATCGGATGAATGATGTGGATCCCAAAGATCGTGGCGTTGCAATGGTGTTCCAGAATTACGCGCTTTATCCGCATAAAAGCGTGTTTGACAATATGGCCATGGCTTTGAAGCTGCAAAAGGTTCCGGGCGCGGAAATTCGGGAGCGCGTCGGGAAAACGGCCGAGATGCTTGGTTTGACCGAATATATGGATCGCAAACCGGCGGCCTTGTCAGGCGGACAGCGTCAGCGCGTTGCCATCGGGCGGGCCATCGTGCGCACCCCCAAAGTCTTTCTGTTTGACGAACCGCTCTCAAATCTTGACGCAAAGCTGCGGGTCAAAATGCGGATGGAGTTGCAGGAACTCCATGATCGGCTCAATGCCACGTCGGTCTATGTAACGCACGATCAGGTTGAAGCCATGACCCTTGCAGATCGGATCGTGATTATGAATGGCGGTGTCGTCGCCCAGGTCGGCACCCCGCGCGAGGTCTATGACACACCGGCCGACGAATTTGTGGCGGGCTTTATCGGCAGCCCGGCGATGAACTTTCTTGACTTGACCCGTGACGATACCGGGGGCTGGCGGAGCGCCTGTGGCAGTCTGGCTTTGCCGGAACTGCCGGTCGATACGGGTGCGCGTGCCCGTGTCCGGCTTGGTGTGCGCCCGGAACATATTGATGTCCTGCCAGGCAGTAAGGCCGGGGCGCCGGGTGCCTATGACGCGCGGGTTCTGCTGGACGAGTTGTTGGGCGCGGATGCGCTGCTGCGACTTGGCATTGGCGAAGCCCGGCTTTTGGCCCGTGTCGGGGGGCTGGATCATCCAGTCAAAGGAGACAACCTCCGAGTTCGTTTCAACCTATCACAGTTGAATGTGTTTGATTATGAAACGGGGCAAGCCATCCGATAACCCCGATAATGCGCACCTCCGCCGTCCCGATACGCTTTTGGCCTGGACTGTTATTCGAAATTCTGAGGAGCCACACAGTATGAGTGATCCCAAACCCTGTTGCCAGGTCAGCCGTCATTCCACCGGAATGCCATGCCAGCCCCAATACATTCTCCGCGCCAAGGGCCCCAAGGCCTTTAATACGGTTCAGATCCCGCCGGCCCGGGCATTGATTGGCACCGCGCAGCCTCAGATCAAAGATGACGGCGAAGGCCCCTTGCGCCGCGTCACAGTCAAAGCCTTTGCGATGGGTGTAACAACAGTCACCAACGCCCAGTTTGAGGTTTTTGTCACGGAAACGGGCTATGTGACCGAAGCCGAGCGTTTCGGCTGGTCCTTTGTGTTCTGGAGCGATGTGCCCGCCGGGACGCCAGATCCCAAACCCATCCCCGGTCTCGAATGGTGGCGCGCCGTGGATGAGGCAAATTGGCGCAACATTCATGGACCCGGGGCCGATCCCGGGGCCTGGCATCCGGATCATCCGGTGACACAGGTGTCCTGGCATGACGCTCAGGCCTATGCCCAATGGGCCGGCGGCCGGTTGCCAACCGAGGCAGAGTGGGAACACGCGGCGCGGGGCGGGTTGGGCGACGTCAGATTCCCCTGGGGCGACGCAGAGCCCGATGACGTAAAGACCATGCCCTGCAATATCTGGCAAGGTGTGTTTCCCAAGCACAACACCGGTGCCGATGGTTTTGCCCACACTTGCCCGGCCAGATCTTTTGCCCCCAATGGGTACGGGCTTTACAATATGGTGGGGAATGTCTGGGAATGGACAGGCGATCCTTTCACAATCAGATCCCTGAAAAAGGCCGTGAAACAACGGCTTGCCGACATGAAAGGCTATCGCCTGTCAAAGGGAGGATCATTCTTGTGTCACAAGTCCTATTGCTATCGCTATCGGATCGCCGCGCGCTCCGGCACCTCGCCGGATAGCGCAACCCCCCATCATGGATTTCGGATCGTTTGGGATATGGAATAGATCAGCCGCCTGAACGAATGACTGAATTTTCCGACCTTACCATTCCAATTGTTGGCACTGTCAGAATAACCCACCTTGCCCGACAGCGTGCTGAATATTAGCGTCTGGGCCATGCCTAAACCTTTATCTTTCCGTTATTTCAAAACCAGCCCTTAGATCGTCAGATCGTCCAACTTGCAGTTATGGTGTACTTTAAAAACAGACAAGCTAGGTGCGCGTAGGAGAACGAATTCAAATTTCGATGTTACAGTCGCTCATTTATATGGAGTATCAGGCGGGAACGGTATTCCATAAAGAAACTTTTTGAGTTTAGCATCGTTTTCATCGCTATACCAAAAGCCATAGCTGGGGCGTTGTTTTGAAACAAGTCCTGCTAAATGATTAACACCCCAGAGCATTGCCTGATAGTTCGCGTCCATTTTGTCCTGACAGCCCATTATGTAGCCGTAATAGCCTTCGATAGAATCCGCCACATTTTGCAATGCGTCGACTAGCGGTTGAGCTTCTTCGCGCAAGTCACTGTGCACTGAAAGTTGTAATTTGGCCATTTGCATTCCCCTTGTGTTTAGAGATTACGTTCGTTCAATTCGGATACCATTTAGCGCGAAATCCATCCTCACTATTCGACCACTGCCGTCGCCTAATCCATCCGAGTTTTCGGAGAGCAGAAGCCAGCTCGCCCACGTGTGGCATGCCTCCTTTTCGTCCTTTCATGCGCACTTGCAGCTCGAGAAGACTTAGACCTTGTTGTTGTGTTGCGGCTGGTATCGCATCAACTTTTTTTTGAAGCCTCACATGAAGCGGAGCGAGCGTTCTCGCTTCTGATGTATCCGGTAATATGTGATCGGACTGGCCTGTCCGATACGACATCAAAGCAGCTAGTAGTCCGTCTCTGAACTGTTCGTTATCTCTCGATTCTTCGTCCATTTTCACCTCCTGTTGTGATCACTCGGTGTGGCTTTAATCTGGCTCGCCGTGTAGATGTTATAATATAACAAAATCGATGCTGTCTTAGCCCCCTAGAACTGTGCCAGTATATTTTGGCATAGGGAGTAAGGAAACATGGCTCGGAAGCGTTATTCTGATGAAGATGTGTTGAAGTTATTGCGCGAGATTGATGTTCATTTGCACG
>Ga0222717_10003221_pt1 | contig 12360 bp, 17 predicted proteins | sample C33_18DmetaG_FD_165053 | JGI IMG/M metagenome (GOLD analysis project Ga0222717, IMG submission 165053) | Estuarine water microbial communities from San Francisco Bay, California, United States - C33_18D | ecosystem: Environmental > Aquatic > Marine > Unclassified | place: USA: California...
GACATGCTAACACTAGCAGAGTTTAATGCTGGTGGTACTGATATGACAGCATTTGATAGACGTGAGCGTTTAATTAGTTTACAACCATTGTTTAATTACAGGCTACAACTTGTTGATGCTGTGATGTTAGACTTAGACACTGACAAGGGTCAAGAAAGTTTTAAAGCAATGAACAAACAAGCATTGGCAGAAGGTTACGAAGGCTTAATGATTAAGCCAATTGACCAAGGCTATAAATGTAAACGTAGTCATGCTTGGTTAAAGATCAAACCTTTTATCGAAGTTACACTTAAGGTTGTAGCACTTGAGGAAGGCACAGGCAAGAATGAAGGCTTACTTGGTGCTCTTGTTGTTGAAGGCGATGATGACGGTAAGTTCTTCCACCTTAACGTAGGCAGTGGACTCACAGATGAGAACAGAGAACAAATTTGGGCAGACCAGGACAATGTGATTGGTCAGTTAGTTGAGATTAGAGCAGATGCGGCAACACAAAGTCAAGACGCAGAAGACACATGGAGCCTTAGGTTCCCAAGGTTTAAGACCTTTAGAGGTTTTGAATTAGGAGAGAAACTGTAATGTACGATAAGCCAGAAAACAAACAACTATCAAGAAGGGAAAGAGTGTTACTCGACCCGCTTGAAGCAAGTAACAAAAGCCTTAAGAAAAACAAAGATGAAGCCAAGGAAGGTTCATTCTATGGTTATAACGAAAAGAACGATAGTTACGTTCATGGACTTGACGACTAATGCCAAATTGGTGTAATAATCAAATAGTAATCCAAGGCCCTACTGATAAGGTAGAAGCCATATGGAGTATTGCTAATGATGAGTCCGACAATGGCTTACTAACAGCATTACACCCAATTGGCAAATGGGATTACGATTTGGCATGTGAACAATGGGGAACTAAGTGGGACGTTAGTATGGTAGATGCTAACTTAGAACTCATAGTACAAGATTCAGAGAGATCAATGATCGAAGGGTATTTTGATTCTGCTTGGTCACCGCCACTTGCCGCTATTGAAAATTATCTAGCAAACAACGACGATGTAGAAATACATTGTAAGTATTATGAACCAGCAAATGACTATATAGGCTCAAACTATTATGGTGAATTTTCTATATCAGATCAACCTAGAAGTTTTTGGGAAACTGATGAGGCTGGTAGAGAGTTAGACGAAACTTTTTATGTATTAGAAATGCTAGACGAGTTTAGAGAAGATATCGAAGACGAAGAGTTAGATAATGACGAGTTAGTTGACCCTGAGAAGGTACCATATGAGTAAGTGGTATAATCAACATTTGGTCGAAACATCTGATCATCATTTTGGCGGTAAGCAACGTGTTTTTAGATTTGAAAACGGTTATGGTGCTAGTGTTATTCCTGAGTTTGAAATAAGAGATTACGACAGCGAAGAACTAGAGGACCCAGAAGGCAACGCTCACGACATGAAGCCTATAAAAGGCATGTGGGAGATTGCTGTTCTATTACACGACGAGTTATGTTATGATACATCAATTACAGATGATGTACTAAGACGTCAGAATGATCCAGAGGTCGATAATATATTAGGTATGATAAGTAGATTATGAATAATAAATTTAATCACTGGAAAAATGTATGCAAGGTACATTGGAAAGAAATTGTTACACTATCGGTAGCATTACATTGGATAGTTGACTTGTTTATTTTGGGACCTATTATATTCTTTTTAGGTGTCATGTTTGGTTTACATTTGGAGCATTAATATGAAAGTAAAAAAGCCAGTGAGTACTTTAACTCACACAACAAAAGAAGTAGCACTTCATTTTTTAAAGTGGAGAGAGCAACAAAAGAAAAATTCACTAATAGGACACAATGGCGGTCCAAAATAAATAAATATTATTATGACACAATATGACGAAACAGTAGAAAGACAACGACTTTTATTACTAGCAGAAGAATGGTCAACAGGTGTTAAAGCCATCCATGCTCATAGTTTAAGTTCTATGTGGTACGACGATCATCCAGAGCATACATCAGAAGGTAAGTCTGTAACTGATATCGAATACAATAATGGTGTAGTTGAAAGACTTTTATCAGATGGTACAAAACACTTATTTGGCAAAGCACTAATAGGTGATGATCTAATTCAAGCATTTTCTCGGCATAATTAATACCTCACCAACTATCTAGCAACTATACGCAATTCTCTGATAAATATGAGTGTACTAGAAATTAGTACAGAGACATAAACAGGAGAACAAGATGGCCTCAATCGGATTTATTGGGGTAGGCAAGTTAGGACAAGCCTGCGCCGAAATGGTAGCCGAGGTTCATGATGTTGTTGGATACGATGTTAACCCAGTAGAGCCTGAAAACTTTACAATGGTTAATGAAATGGAAGATGCTGTAAGAGGACAAGATATTGTCTTTATTGCTGTACCTACTCCACATGATCCACAATATGATGGCAAGGCACCTACCAGCCATTTACCAAACAAGGACTTTGATTATACTATAGTTAAAGATATTCTTGGCAAAGTAAATGCTGTGGCAACCCAAGAACAATTAATAGTCCTTATATCAACAGTACTTCCAGGTACTGTTAGACGTGAATTTATTCCTATAATTACTAATACTCGATTTGTGTATAATCCATACTTAATTGCTATGGGCACAGTCAAGTGGGATATGGTAAACCCAGAAATGGTAATGATAGGTACAGAAGACGGAAGTGAAACTGGTGACGCAAAAGAACTAGTAGACTTCTACAAAACAATTATGCAGAACGACCCAAACTATATTATAGGCACTTGGGACGAATGCGAATGTATTAAGGTTTTTTACAATACCTTTATATCAGCAAAAGTTAGTTTAGTAAATATGATACAAGACGTAGCAGAACAGTCGGGTAACATAAACGCAGAAGTTGTTTGTGATGCGTTGGCTAATTCAGACAGACGTATTATGGGACCAGGTTATATGAAACCAGGCATGGGAGACGGAGGTGCTTGTCACCCACGTGATAACATTGCCTTACGTTGGATGGCTGAAAACCTAGGCTTAGGATATGACTTGTTTGATGCTGTGATGCTCTCTAGAGAAGTACAAGCAGAGAACATGGCTAAACGACTTATAGAACTAGCAGAAGAAGATAATACAGCAAGTGCTGGTATGGCTCCTACAATGCCTGTTATTATTGTTGGTAAAGCATACAAGCCACTAGTACCATACGAAACAGGCTCTAGTAGCATGTTGGTAGGCCACTACATTAAAGAAGCAGGTTATGAACTACATTATTATGACGAGCAGACAGGTGATATGCCTACACAAGAAGTATTAGACAATCCGGCAGTTTATCTATTAGCACATAATCCTGGTATCACATACGGTGAGCAGTTAGACACAGTACCAAATTGGTATGGTGAACATACTACAACAGGTGAAGAGGCTAGTTTTATAACAACTGGTAATGGCTCAGAACTTAAATTTGCTCAAGATAGTATTGTAGTAGACCCATGGCGTAAGACACCTGACATAGACGGTGTGAACGTAATACATTATGGAAACACTAGAGGAAAATAATGAATATTGATCAACAAATACTTGATCACTTATTCCATAAGTGGGGCAGTGACAGTGAGAAACTTGCTTTAAACGAGAAGTATCGCTACACGCCTCCCTATCCTACTTTGGCTCTAGAGGATTTTATCCCATACAATGTAGCAAAATTGCTATACGAGGAAAGTCAAACTATACCTACTAAGTATTGGACAACGTTCACAAGAGCAGATAGTTACATGGAAGAGTGTAAAGATTTAACCGAGGCACCCGTGGCACGTGGTGTTGTTAGTGCGTTACATAGCAGAGAGTTTTTAACTTGGCTTAGTCAAGTATGCGATGTAAAGCATCTATTACCAGATCCGTATCTAACTGGTGCTGGTTATATGAAAAGTTTTAAAGGTGATAGTTTAAAAATACATTCTGATTTTAATTGGAATGAAGAATGTCAAACACATAGAGCATTAAGTTTAATACTATATTTTACACCTGATTGGGACGAAGCATGGCATGGCGACTTACAGTTTTGGGATTTTGAGAAAACTAAAAAAATAGTAAGTTATCCGCCCAAGATGGGTAATGTGGTTGTGTGGAAATATCACAAACGTGGTTTCCATGGACATCCTAATCCTATTACTTGTCCTGATGACAGGTTTAGAGTAGGCTTTAGAACATTTTACTATATAGCAGACAGTAAGCACGATTGGAGAGATCCACCACACAAAAGTTTATACTGGTATGATAAGGATAAGAATCAACCATACCATTTAGAAAATGAATACGGACATGGTAAACTGGAGGATGACGGTGAAAAATAATTTCACTTATCAAGGACCACTGAATGGCGGCTATGCTATTCAGGATAAGAATATTACATGGGAACTAAGAGACTTTTGCGAAAGCACATACGAGTGGAGAGAGTTCTTTTCCGCTAACGGTGTAACAGATCATAGAGAAAAGTTTATAGAAAGGTTCGGTAGATGGATTCGTAGTAGTGAATTAAATACTATCAACGGATTAGATGCTTTTTCACATGTTACACAAACTAATGGAACTAGCGAAGCATTTAGTATGTTTATGCAAAGACACAGTGATAGAAACTTTAAGTTTTATAAAGGCGACTTTATGATGCACAAAGTTGCTAGTAACAACATGAATGCTAACTGGGAATGGATATTTAATTATGGCCAAGTCAAAGAAAGAGATGCTGTAATCATTAGTTGTCCTTTTAGTGATACTGGTCGAATGAAAGAAGATATGGATCAATTACTAGAATGGTGCTCATCATTAAAAGTACCAGTACTAATTGATATGGCGTACTTTGGAATGTGTTACGGTATAAGTATTAATGTCGATCAACCTTGTGTAGAAGAAGTCACATTTAGTTTAGGTAAAACATTTCCCATTATAGGCGCAAGAGCAGGCATACGTTTACAACGCAAGGAGATAGACGATGCTGTATTGTTTGCTAACCAACATGGCATAGTAAATAACTTTGGCGCAATGATTGGTGAGTTTGCCATGAGTGCGTGGGGACCGGATTATGTACCCAACAAATATATGAAAGCACAAATGGTTATATGTAATAAATTACAACTGAAGCCAACTAATTGTGTAATATTTGCTCAGAGTAATCATAGCGAACATGACAAATTTAATAGAGGCAACGATCTTACAAGACTTTGTATATCAAAGTTGCTAGTAGAGGAATATGAACGAACCCAAACATTGTAGTTTACTGTGGACACACCTTAGTAACGAACCAGGCGGAACTTGTAGAAGTTGCTGTATTGCTCGTGAAAGAATTTCGCGACCAGATGGTTCAGACTACACGTTAGGGGAAGATTCAATAAGGGATATTTTTCATAGTGATTATATGAAAAATTTAAGGCAGGAAATTCGCGAAGGCAAGACGCCGGAGAATTGTGCTACATGTTGGATAGACGAAGACAACGGTAAAGAGTCTAAACGACAACTATACAATGGATACGCAGAATGGAGATACCCAGATGGAATAGATTACGAGGCTGAACCCGATATGCCGCGGGACTATCAACTTATATTAGGAAACGCATGTAATTTGAAATGTAGAACTTGTAATGCAAATTACAGCAGTAAATGGAGAAAAGAATCTATAGACAGGAAAATATCATTTTGGGAACCGCCCTCGAAAATAGATTTACACGACTTAGAAAATTCTAAGTTTTGGTTAGATATCGAGGATTGGTTGCCACATGTAAGAGTTTTAGAAATAATGGGTGGTGAGCCTTTCTACATGAAAGAGTTTCGCAAACTCATTGACAAGTTAGTTGATATGGGAGTAAGCAAAAATATAATGATTACTCTCAGCACTAACGGTACATTCTACAATGACAAACTAATAGATAAAATTGTAGGCAACTTTGAGAACTTAGGGTTCAACATAAGTTTAGATGGCGTAGCAGAAAAGTTTGATTACCTGCGTCACGGAGATAGTTGGAATAATGTAGTAGAAAATTTAGATAAATTTTATAAGTTACACACAGAGCATGATCATGTTAATATAAACATAACACATACTGTGAGTGTATGGAATTTCTTTTACTTAAGAGAGTTTCATCATTACTTTGAAACAGTTTATCCTGAATTTTTAATATGGAATAACCTAGTACATTTTCCTGAATGGTGCGAAGCAAATGTTGTACCAGGAGAAACTAAAAAATTAATTATGGATAAAGTAAGTAATCCTGAACAACACGGACTGCCGGTTTGGGATTCAGTAAAATATGACAAGGACATAGCACCTTTAGTAGCACACGCAGGCACAGAAAGTACAGACGAACATTGGAGAATGTTTGTAGCACAGGTAAAAGCAGGAGACCTGTACAGAGACGAAAGTTTTGAAAACACATTTCCTGAACTGTATAATGCGGTGAAAGAGGATATGATAAGTAAGTAATATGGGAAAAACTAAACAACCAGTAGTAGGAGACATGATAGAACATACATGTAACCTTAATGGAAAATTTGAAGGCAAAGTAGTACAACTATTAGCAATGCAATTTGTTTACGAAACAAAAGAAGGCAATAGACGATTTTGTTTGTTTAGGGAAACGTGGAGATATTTAAATGAGTAATGAAAAAGAATTTAATATGACAGACATTGGCGATATTGCCGGTGAGTGGAAAACAGATACAGTGGATTGGGATAAAATACAACGTATGAGATTTATGAATGCTGATCAGGAAATAGCACCTGACGATAGTTACACTAAAAAATTCAAGAAAGAGCAGTAATGGATTTAGACATTTACGGCAATCCAGTAGGAACTAAATATCCAGGAGAAGGAAACTGTCCTGAAGGTATGATGTGTATTCCTGAAGATGAGTTTCATATGCAACTTGAACAAGCAGGCATGGAATACGACGAAACGTCAATGGAAATACAACCTGTAGGCGATGCTGAAGCAATTATTGACTTTACACAAACATTACTTACATTAGACTTTTGGACACTTGTTTCGTTTTCAATACCATTAACAATTATGGCAGTATATGGACTTACAATATATGCTGGTGTTAAATGGATACAAAGGAGGTTTTCATAATGTTTAAATTACAAGAATGTCTAGCAGAACTACTTAATAAGTTATTAGAATGGAGTTTTAAAAAAACTGCTGACAAACAAAATAGAAGGCTAAAATGAGCAAAACATACTGTCCACTACCTTTTACACACTTAGCAACACACCCACATGGTGGTTGTACTTTGTGCTGTATTAGTGATCACAAAAACGGAGCAAGTAGAAGCAAAAACAATAGAGAAGGCGGCGGCAATGAATGGTTAGACTTAAATAACAATAGCATAGATGAAATTATGAATTCTGACTACTATAAAGAAGTTAGATTACAAATGTTAAATGATGAGGAACCAGCCGCATGTACAAGGTGTTATGATGAAGAAAGAAAAGGAATCACAAGTAAGAGACAGGCAGAGTCCGAGGTATTTACGCACTTCGGCCCCGATAGAGCAAAAGAACTTATTAGAGCAGATGGCCATATTGAGTTGGATCTTCGTTTTGTCGAACTTCGTCTTGGTAATTTGTGTAATGTCAGGTGTCGTACTTGTAATCCGGCAAGTTCGTCTCAGTGGCGAAATGATTATAAGAAAATTGAAGCAAGTTTGGACTTCGTTACGAAATATGGTAACATAGACAAAGACGAATACAAGTGGCCAGAGGAAGATAACTTTTGGGACGACTTGTTTGATTCGGCACCCAATTTAGAATTAGTTTATATTAATGGCGGTGAGCCAACACTAATTAAAAAGCATTGGGAATATTTAGAAAAATTAATTGTTGCCGGTAGAGCAAAGAATATGACTCTATGGTATAATATTAATATGACAAACTTACCAGAAAAAACATTTGATATCTGGAGACAGTTTGGCAAGATAATGGTAAGTGCTAGTATAGACGACCTAGACAAACGCAATCATTACATTAGACATCCAAGTAAATGGGAAGATGTTACAAATCACTTACAGCAAATTATGGCAGAGGACTGGATTGAAACCAGTATATGTCAAACAGTAAGTGCCTATAACTATCCTTACTTAGGAGAGTTTCACAAGTGGGCAACAAAAGAATTAGGGTTACATGTACATTTAAACTATGTATACGACCCTTCCTTTTTAAGTCCTAAAGTTATACACCCAGAAGCAAGAACACAGATACACTCACAGTTTAGAAAAGACTTTGGTAATCATCACGGCCTAGGAAATTTATTATCCATGTTTGATAATGACGATTGGGACGAAGATGGTTGGAAAAAGTTTAAAGTCTATAATGACAGACTCGATCTAATTAGAGAACAAGACTGGAGAGAAGTGTTTCCTAAATTAGTCGAGTTATGTGAATGACAGATTATAGAATTAAGTTTTATCACAACAAAGAAACAGCACCGCTAAACGAACTTTACGAATTTCATAAAGTACTAGATAATTGGTCAAGTGATCCAGCAATAATAGAAGAAAAGATATTTCATGGCGACTTGATGTCAGGATTAAATCATACAGCCGATAACCAAACTGCCGGCTATGGCATTCTACCACACATACCACATGTTATGGACAGTTTGTCTGTGCGTCAGACAAAACCCTATTCTCGCTATAATTATTTAAATAATGCGGTATATGATTTTGATGATCCTAAACTACAACATTGCGACATCTTTATAATAAATGCTGATGTATTAGTATACCTCACAGATGACGAAGTTGAAAAAATGCTTAACATAGACGCACCTATATACTTGGACGCAACATTTGAAGCATTTGTTTTCCAGTATTACTATCCTATTCTTAAACTGTTTACTGACAAATATAATGCTAGAGGAAAGGTTACGTTACTAGTTGGTTCTAATAAGTATGAGTCTATTTCTAACTTTGATCAAGCATTTGAAAACTACACAGGTGTTAAAGTTAAGTATATTGATTTTTTCAGAATTAACGAAACCCTAGTTGGCACTTCAGGATGTTCGCAGAACCACAGTGATAAAATAATGTCTAGTGTAATAACACCAGAAATTATTACTAAAAACTTCTATGCTGAAAAAACAAAAGATTTTTTGTGTCTAAATAATAGGCCCAGGTTTCATAGAATGTGTTTAATAGAGAAATTAAGAGAACTAGGCCTATTAGAAAATAATTTTGTATCTCGTAGATGGCAGTACCCAGCAAAGAAACATATTGTACAACCGTTGATAGCAGAGTTACTAGGAGTAAAAAATCATTCACCTAGACTGCTAGACGAATTAAGAATATTTGGCGAAACACCCCATTCACTAACAAAAAAATTAGAACAGTTCCCTGAACAAATTATTATTCCAGAATATGAAGAAACAAACGATGCTCCTATAAAAGATAATACATCTGACCTTTTAGATGATAGAAGTTTCTCGCCTACAGTTTATGAAAAATCGCATTACACTATTGCTGTTGAGACATATTACGAATCTTCATTCATTGATAGTTACCCGGCAGTATTAGTCGAAATGGCACATCAAGATCATAGAGCATTCTTAACAGAGAAAGTATATAAGCCAATACAATTTGGTCATATGTTTATACCGTTTGGCATGAGAGGTACTATGAAGGCTTTAGAAGATTTAGGATTTAAAAACTTTCATGAGGAGTTTAATTGCGATAATACTTACGACTGGGCGGAAGACAATACAACAAGATACGAGGCATTTATAAAAATAATAAGTAACTTTGACAAGTCGCGTATTAACGATAACACACTAGAAAAAATTCTACATAACTATAATCTTTTTTATAGTAAAGAATATCTTTTAAATTATATAGACAACTTTTTTGAGAACGTAAAATGAGCAGAAGCAAACTAAAAATATTATCATTTAACAAAGGAGCATTAGTTAGTAATTACATTAATAATCCAGATGGCTTATATGCGCCAACACATATCTTTCCATTAATTGATCCTGACCCACAGTCACATTATAACGAATATAAAAATTGGGGTGATGACGATAAGTTATATAAAGATCACTGGTCTAGACCATATATAATCAGTCAATTGGAATCACAGAATCATGTACACTTTGGCGGTGACGGTCACTTCGAAGAATTACTAGACAGAGACACAGTCATAGAACATTTCAATCATCCTGATGATGTAAAAAATGTTGGCAACATTATAAAACAAGCAAAATTAGAAGCGGACGATGTAATACTTATTATACATAGATTACATAGTTATGTTGTACCGTATGATATGTGGAATACTGTACGCAAAGAAGGTATCATGTTTGTAATTGATAATGCGTTTGAGGCAGAGTCATACAGTATGCACAGATTATTTTATTGGTTACATGCATTATTTGGTAAAGTAGAGTTTGTAAAATACCTGTACGCGGCACACGATATTCCTTTTATGGAAGCAGGTAAGTTGTCAAGAAAAAATCTACTTAAACAAGAATTTGGTATTGATATGATTAATGTAGAATTTTTTATGCTACACGAACTACAAGGTAATAAAAGTAATTCTGATAACGAAGAACGTAATAAACTAATATATCAAAACTATCAACCAGAACTAATACAAAAAGAAAACAAGCCATTAAAATATATATGCTTAAACAACTACATGAAAGAGCATCGCTTGTATATTGTTAACCATCTTGTACAGAATGATTTACTAGACAAGGGCATAGTTAGTGCTAGGTTTTCATTAGATCAATCTAAACCATTTTACAATCACGGCGTTTCAGAGTTTGGTTCTGCTGTTACAGTAAATAAGGTACTAGAAGTTTTTAGAAAATCATTATCAAGAGACGAGTATAAAAAATTATCTGAAGCATTGCCTATAACCATAGAGGACGATTTAATAGACAATCAACATGCTGTAAATACTGATATGTTTAATTCTGAAGGTCATGAAAATTATGAATTTAGAGATCGCTGGGTAAATTGGGAATGGTATGCTAATACTGACTTTACTATAGTTAATGAGAGTTCGTTCACTCCATCGTTAGTTTCACAAGAAGGTATATTTAAGCAGTACATTGTAGATTATACTAATCATGCATATTTTAATAACGCACCTACTGACATAGGCTTCTTAACAGAAAAAACATTTAAGCCTATCATGTACGGACATCCATTTATACTTGCTACTCATCCAGGAGCATTAGATAGATTACGACATTTAGGCTTTGAAACATTCCCGGATTGGTTTGATGAAACGTACGATTTAGAACCTGATGACGCAACACGGATTGAGATGGTGTGTAAACAGATCACAGAGGCATGCGAAAAGGACTTGGATATTAATTTAATTAAAGACAAGTTAGAGCATAATCGAAATCACTTTTTTGCTATAGAAAATGCTGTAAGCATATTCAATAATCTGTTTACCGATATACTGAAACGCGATAAATAGTGTTATGACAGACTATAAGAAACACCAGAAAGAACTCACAGAACTTAATCATGACGGTAACGAAGAACGTGGCCGTGAAGGCGAAGACGAATCCAAAGAAACTATATTATCTGAAAAAGAAAAGATGATCAAAAAACGTTTAGAAGAATTACGAAAAAGAGATCCTTTCATCTACAGATAATTATATGCGAATATTAGGTCTAAGTTTTCAATTCCATGATGCCGCCGCTACTGTTGTAGAGGACGACAAAATTCTGTATGCTTCGCATTCTGAAAGATACAGTAAAATTAAAAATGACGCATTTCTTAATCACGAAATGATTTCCGACTGCCTTAAATTTGGCAAACCAGATGTCATTGTATTACACGAAAAATCATTTGTTAAAAAACTAAGAAACATATATGCCGGTAACTGGTCCGCACTCAGAGAACACTCGATGACTGCTTGGATTAAAGAGTTCTTTCCTGAACTAGCAGGCATTCCAATTAAATCTTACTGGCATCACGAGACACATGCCGCGGCAGGAGTACTTACTAGTAAGTTTGACGATGCCGCTGTTATGGTTATAGATGCTATTGGTGAATTTGATACAGCAAGTATATGGCGTTGGAAAGACGGTAAACTTAAAAAGATAGATAGTGTAAAGTTTCCTAGCAGTTTAGGATTATTTTATAGTGCCATGACAGCACATGTCGGTCTGAAGCCTATGGAAGACGAGTATGTACTAATGGGTATGGCCGCATATGGCGAGCCACACTTTGCTGATGCTATGAGTACTGAATTTTTCGTAGACAGTAAATGTACTGAGCCAAGTAATGTTATTGCTATGAAAAAGAATTTACAACGTGGTGTGCCAAAGAGTTACCTAGGTAGA
>Ga0222717_10003227_pt1 | contig 12345 bp, 11 predicted proteins | sample C33_18DmetaG_FD_165053 | JGI IMG/M metagenome (GOLD analysis project Ga0222717, IMG submission 165053) | Estuarine water microbial communities from San Francisco Bay, California, United States - C33_18D | ecosystem: Environmental > Aquatic > Marine > Unclassified | place: USA: California...
CATCCTCACTGAAGGCGAAAAGAAGGCTATAGCTGGAAGTATTGCTGGCGTGGACATGGTTGGTTTGGCTGGAAACTTTGGCTATATGACCAAGGCAGAGTATCACCCAACCGCAAAGCACGTCCTTAAATATGGTTCAGGTTCAGACACTAAAAACCGTGTGCTTTTACCAGAGCTGGAGCGATACGCTAAAGCTGGAGGTAAGTGGATAGTCATTTGGGATAGTGATGCAAGTGATAAAACCTTGTCTAATGCAGTCAGCAGAATGAACAGCTTTTTTAATGCAACTAAGAAGCTGGCCGATTTGTTAAAGCTGTATGGCGTTGAGCTTTACCGCGTTGATTTACCTTCTCTACCGAATCAAAGAAAGGTTGGCGTTGATGACTTTTTACAGAAGAAGTCACCTAGAGACTTAACTGACTATATTCAAAAAGAAAGGAAGGTTGTTCAAGATATTTACTGGGATGGACCAACGACCCACAAAGGAATTGTTAAATTTTCCAAGACTGCCTTCGCCTTAGATTTTGAAGATGAGGGCAACTACTGTCCGGAGCCAAAGGTTTTTCTTCAGTGTCAGAAGAGAAGGGACTCTTACGCTTTTATATCAAATGGAAAGTATTATCTAAAGACCCCAGATCAAGCAGATATAGGCGTGTTTGATAGCTGTATTCCTGAAGCTCTGGAGGCTACTAATATTTATTGTAGGTCTAATCTGATGATGGCTTTGGAAGAGGATAAGGCAATCGAGATTAAAGCGGCAGATTTAGTGTCTGTTACTAGCTCAGGAATTCATTGGGTTAAAGAATTGGCACCCAAAAAGGCTTCCAATGGTTCAGGAGAATTAGACTTAAGTTGTCAAAAATTTCAAATGATAAATTTGAAGGCAACTCACGCAAAGCAGTTTACTGAAATGTCATCTATTATTAAGAAGCTTAAGCCGCTTCAGACTATCGTTGGTGTGCCGGTATTACGCCAGCACAAAGAAGAGCTGGTGGTCATCGACTCTTATAGCCGCGACTTTGGTGTATTTGTTACCGGTAAATTTAAAATAGACATGAATCTACCTGTAAGTAAATGTAAGGAAATTTTACATAAATTGACCATTGATTATAAGACCGCAACTCCAAGCGACTCCTCAAGGCTTATGAGTAGCTTTATTACACCAGCTCTCAAGATGTCAGGCTTAGTCGGTGGTAAAGCTGATTTCACACCCATTTTCAGGGTGGCAGCAGACTTGCACGGTACTGGTAAAGGCTTCAAGATGATGGTAATTCAGGCCCTCTATGGTGAACCTGTTTTTACTTTACCGGTGAAAGAGTCTGGAGGCGTTGGCTCAGTTGCAGAAAGTATGTCAACCGCCTTGCTAGATGGAAGCAACTTCCTATTGCTCGATAACGTAAGAAGTCCGAATGGAAAACCATTTGGTGATATGTGGCTTGAGATGGCAACAACTATGCCAACGGTATCTTGTCGCGCTCCACACTCCAGAGCAGAGATGGTTAATACTGAGTTTGCCAATTGGTACATAACAGACAACGGCCAGACTTCCTTCAACTCTGACTTAAGTGATCGTTTACTTAACATCACCTTAAGAAAAAGAGATCAGGACTATAAATTCTCTGAGTATTCTGAAGGGACCCTTGTTGACCATGTGACCGCGAATCATAGTACTTTCTTAAGTGCTATTTTTTCTCTAATAAACCATTGGTTTAAGGCCGGCAAACCAAGGCGGGATACCGGCCATAGAATGAAGGCATGGGCTGGGATTTTATCTTATATAATTGAAGACTTGCTTGGGATGCCAAAGCTCTTAGGTGGTCATAATGCAAGTAAGGAGATTAACTCAGACCCTGCGGCCGTCTGGATTCGTTCAGTTGCTCAAAGTATAAAGCGTAATTTGAGCATAGGTAGCAGCGATGACGATAGCCTTGAAATTGATTCTGTTATTGGTGGTGGCTCGAACTCAACTAGACCCGAAAAGGCTAATTTCTTTGTTACCCACGCTAGAGATTATAATGTGGGTTGGCCTTCAGGTCATTCGTTTGACGACCGAAAAGATGAAAACAAAGAGTTTAGACGGATGTCGGGAATTGTAGGTAGTGCCTTTTCAAAGCTCTTTAAAGATGGCAAAACTGAGCACGTCTTAGAAGATATTGTGGTGATCAAAACCCTTATCAAAGACAACGGAACGGATAAACCAAATTATTCCTTCAGGTTCTAAATTAATCAAATCCACTAGCTCCACACTAGCTCGAAGCTAGTGTGGCACTAGCTACTAAATACCTAAGCTAGTGAATTCATAAGTATATTACAATAAGCAACTTATCGAGATTTTAATATGTCAAAACACTAGCTACACTAGCAAATTCAACTATTTAAAATTTAAAACAGAGATTGAAAATGACAGTAAGAGAAAAGACTGAAATTCAAACAGCTAAATTACAGAACTCACTCATTCTATTAAGCAAAGCCAACGAAAATAGAGCATCGAGAGAACTAACCGGAAACCGCCAATTAATAAGACTTGCCAGCGAAGCGGTCGATTTTCAATTAAAGGACATTCTTGACCAGATGACTCGACACCCAGACATGGCTAAAATGTTCTGTTCTTATTTTATGGATGAAAATGGGCTTCCAATTCCTGAAAAAATTCAGAGCAAATTTAAGAATGAGTTTGGCATGGTCTTGACGATCCAACAGTGTCGTAGAATCAAGGAGGCAGGGAGTAAGATCATTGCTGAAAAAGTGGTCTATAAAAGGGAAGTCAAAAAGGCTAGATTTGAAGCCGTCAAGAATTTTTTCAAACGAGATAAGCCAAAGAATTTAAAGAAGGGTAAACGCAAAAAGAAGTCGGGCCGAAAGTGAGCACGCTCAAGCCAATTCCTTATGTCTGGAACGCTTGCCCAAGATGCGGGAGCCGTGACAAGATATATAAATCGAGGCTAGATGACTCTTGTCGTATTCGTTACCACGCTTGTGTGCTCTGCCTTCACCGCTGGACAACAATAGAGAACTTGTTTTGTTCAAGTGATTGGAAGCCTAAAACTTAAAGGTTGTAGAGCAACTTAAACATAATAATAAACCCTTGCCATTCCTTCACTGGAGTGGCATTTTTTTATTAGTACTTTTAATAATAACTAATAAGGAAATAAAAATGTATAATTCAAGTCTAATCGGAATCACCAAAAACGATCAAGTTGTCAATCTGTATACAGGCGTGTCAAAGGGCCAATCGAAGCTAGAACAAGAGCTATTCAGTCAGTTAACAAGTTCGCCTTCAATTTACCGTTATATCATACTAAGTGGCGGGACCATCGCCCAGCAAAGCTTAATTGCTGGCAAGCGGCCAGAAGTAAGCAACCTACAAGACACCAAGTGTCACGCTATTGATTATAAAGCTATTAAGGACATACCCGCGGCAATCGAAGGTCTAAAGGCGGCCAGTGCTGCGGCCAAAGCCTCAATACTGGGATTGTGCGCGCCAGCAGGTGAGCAACTATGTAGGTTGCGTGAGTGTACCGACACCGCTGTCATTGATGAGCAGATTCTTAACATTCAGAATGATACTGAAGTGGATCTCGATGAGGCAGCCAAGCAAATAACGCTCCTAAGAACTAAAAAAGAGATGTTTGGACCTAGACGCGTCAAGCTGGCCCAAGAAGGTGAGCGGTATGCTGTTACTTCAGGTATAGAAATCAATGATACAATAATGGCGGTTTATGTCGAAAAGCATCATATAAAAGAAGCTATTATTGAAGCCGTGGCAAAGCTGGCTATTGAGTCCGGTGAAAAAGACTGCATGAGTGCTAGCAGCTGGGCCAGAGCAATTGTGTTTGATGTAAATAGTGTCGCTCACGTGCCGGCTAAATATAAAGAGCTGATAGCTTTGCTCGATGGCTGCCAGACCTCAGATCTTGACAGGATTGGGCGCTTATGTAGGAATCTCAAGAACACTAGATCCGAGCATGAGGTGGCCAGATCGCTGCATATCATGGAGCAGGTTGGTCAGGGCTAAAGGAAATTAGGGCGGGCTGGCATCATAAAGATTGTGGTGTCAGTGCTGCCTTAAAGTCATAAGTCGTTGAAAACAAAAAGGTACTACGGGGGATTATTTTAATCATCAGTAGGGGAAACACACTCTGCGAGAAACCCGACTTACAGCCAAATTTTTTTATAACATTTAACAAAAGGAATGGATAATGAATTTAACTCTGAAAGAAGCCGCCAGAAAATACGCTTTTTCCTATCAAAATTTAAGAACTTTAATAGCAAAAAAGCATGTTCGAGGCATCAAGAAAAAGATAGATGGAACCAACGCGCCAGTTTGGTTGGTCAATAGTGATGACCTTGATAAAATTGCTAATACAATGAAGTCTGAAGCCTTTGACCGCGAAAGACAGGCAGAATACAAGGCTAAGAAGCTTTACTTCGAATGTTTAGAAAAGGAACTCAAGACCCAGAAAATGAAACTCCAAATACAAGCAGAACTCAGAGAAGAGCTTGAGGCAACTGTACGTGATTTGTTTGGCGATTTGAATGGCCTTGGTCAACTGATGAAATTAACAAAAGAACAAAAAATTCTATGGCGGGATCATTTTACCGGTATAGCAAGAAGAATAAAGGAAAGAGCACAATGAGACAAAGTATAATAGAGCTTCTTGAGGAAATTATCCGGAAGCTGGACAAGCAAATTAACGAAGAATAAAGGAACATAAAATGGCGGATCCAACATTAAGGGGGCGGGTAACACTCAACACCCAGAGTTTTAAAAAGGGCTTATCAAGAATTAAAGTTGATGCCCAGAAAACTGGTGATGAATTAAAGGCACGATTTAAAAGGATTGGGGCCGGTATTGCTTCAGGGATCAAGATTGGGCTGGCTGGTGCTGGCGTTGCTTTCGCTTCAGGTTTGGCGATTACGGCCGCTTATGCAAAAAAGATTCTTAATACTGCTGACGAAATTGACAAGATGTCACAAAGGACGGGTATTGCGGTCGATGAATTACACCAGCTGGGCTTCGCTGCTGAGCATGCCGGAACTAACCTTGAGCAAGTTGAAGACGCAGCAAAGGACATGCAAAAGAATATAACAGATGCAGCCAACGGCTCGAAAGGAATGTCTGAAAATTTTGATTCTTTAGGACTGTCAGCAGAGGAACTGGCAAAGCTAAAACCGGCTGAGCAATTTAGCGCGATCGCTGAAGCTATCGAGGAAATTAAAGATCCTACTGTTAAAGCTACTCTCGCGATGAAGATTTTTGGCGAAGGTGGCCGGAAATTAATCCCAATGTTCAAGGATTTAGACAAGCAAAAGAAAGAATATCTGAGAGTGTCCGGTCTAACTGCTAAAGAGATGAAGGCTGAAGCTAGGGACGCGGCAAAATTAAGTGATTCATTTCTTGATATAAAGGTCGCTATTGAAGGCTTGTTTCGGAAAATTGTCGGGTTTAAAGATATGTCCGGTTTTATTGATAGCGCGCGAGAAAAAATTATACAATTTCGTGAGTCGGCAAAATTTGAAACAATTGTAGCCCAGTTTAAAAGTTTTGGAAATACCGCTCTAAGTGTTGCCGCTGGTATTTTCAACGCTGTTGTTAATATTGACAAAAGCTTTGTTTTATTAGTGAAGTCTGGAGCTAAGGTTGGTTTATTTCTCGGTACCATTATTGGCTCAGTTATTCTGGCCGCGCCAATATTAAAGCTTGCCATGACTATGCTGATGCAGTCCGGTTTGATCGGGCCGCTCTCTGTTGGGCTTGCCTTGGTAGCTGCTATGGTGGCCGCTTTCAATTTTGGTGAAATTCTGGAGGATGCCTTCAATATATCCGGTGTACTGATTAAAGTGTCGGCTGGTATTAAAGCTTTTTTTGCTGCTCAGGTTGGTTTAATTGCTGTAGGTATGCGGGCTATTATTGATGCAGCTAAAAACCCTTTTAAAAGAGGATTTCTTGAGCGTATTGCGGATGACTTCAAAGAAACCAGCAAGAAGATTAAGGACGAATATGATAATGAGGTCAGTGTTGCAACCTTGAGCGAGGACGAGGGCATTGGTTTTAGTGCAGCCTTTGACAAGAAAATGGCAGAGATAGAAGCAAAAATGGACAAGCTTAAGGCTGCTATAAAAGAAAAAGGCAAAGACCTTGCTGATGCTCTTGGCTTAACTGAAGCAATGGCCGCTCTTGAGAAGTTAAAAGCCGACTTTCAGAAGGGCGTTGATGACTTTAATAAATCATCAAGTAAAGCCGGTAATGTAAATGACATCGACCCAGATAATGCAAATAAAAAGAAACTGGGCGGCATTAATCGAGAACTCGATAAGATCCATTCAAGGAGCCAAGTCAAGTTTGTTATTACTGGTGAAGGTTTGGAAAAGCTTAAGAAGAAGAAAGGCGGAAACCTCACACAAGCGCAACGATTCACCAGAGACAATGACAACCGTGGCCGCTTTCAGAAAGCTGTTGGCGATGTCCACAAAAATCGTGGTGTTACTTCCAAGGGCTTCAACCAAGTCAGCAGGGTTGCCGCTGGTTCTGCTGGTGTAGTCAGTGCGGTTGCTCAAACTGGAAACCTTGAAAAAATGGCTGGTGATAGGAACAGTCTTCTTAGTAGTCAAAATGAATGGCTGGCTAAGATAGCTGGGAAGCAAACAGCCGGCTTTGGTGAGGTGTAATTAATTAAATGCTGAAGCCTTCCTCTTAACTGGGGAAGGCTTTTTTATTTATAAAGTATGGCTATAGTTATTTCAGATGATGAAGTCTTGGAGCCCTGATGACAGATAAAAAACAAACTACATATGAGCGTATTGGTAGGATTATTGAATTGTCAAATCAGCTAGAAGCTAGAGTTAAGAAAATTATTTGTACTTACCTCGATATAAAAGATGTAAAGAAAAAAGATTTTATCCAAGATATTATGCTGAATAATATGTTACTCAACTTCTCTAATAAAGTGAAACTATTTCGTCATTTAAATCAGCAGGAAGCATGGCCAAAATTTCCGGCCGCAAGCTACATCACAATTTTTAATATTAGAAATATTGTAGCGCATAATTCTGTCCGTGAAAATGTCTCTATTGAAGTTATTGAAGGTCTTGGCGCTTTTACAAGAACTAACCATGAAACAGTAACTGGTTCGGGGACTCTTGAAACCAAGCAGCTAGTTGATCTTGAAAAGGATTTCGATGAGTCTCTTAAAATAATTACCGCTCATCTTCGTGAGGTAATTGAAATTCAAGCAATTCATCCTGATAATAATTAATATACTACCCAGTTTATCGTAGTTTCTCTAGTTGCTTAACCAGCGTATAAAATCACATGGAATAATTAATTAAATGCTGGGCTTTTTGGCCGCCTCTTTAGAAGCGGCCAAGGCTGCTTCTTTTTTTACGTAGTCATCCCAGTCGTTTTCCTTGACTGTTCTTTTTTCCTTAACTTGTTTTATTGCCCAATCTGTGAAACACATCATAATTTTAATCCTTATTTGAATTTGAAATTAATAAATTTTAACATATCCTGAATATAACGAGGCGTGATAACCTCAATATAAATACCAAGCGTAGACTGCTAGCGTCAAAGTAGTGTCTTTTTAAAACACTTTCAAGATGTGGCCTATTTGGAGTTTCGTCCCTGTAAAGATCGGAGCCTTGGCTTGGTACAAGGTTATCACTCTCCAAGTAGGCTCTTTTCCGTGATAAGAATTGAGTCATTTAATTAAATACCAAGTAAGGACTCATATCATGAACACGCGTACAAACAAAGCTGGAAAAAATTCAATCCATGAAGCTGGCTTAAGGGCTATTGAAAAAAACGACTGGCGGGGATTTCAAAAAATTGCTAAAAGAGTCAATCCAGTAATTTTAAGCATTATAGCCGATGTAAAAGCAGGTAAAGAAATAGACATGAATCTTATAAAAAAGGAAAGGAAATATGGGAAAAGATAAGAAGCTAGAAAATAAAATCAAAGCAATGTACGTTGATGCAGTTGAGCAACAGGACGAATTTGAGTTTAATGAGGTTATGCGCATTTCTGAATCGCTTCAGGAGATATTTGATAAGTCAGACAGAGCGCACTTTATGGATGGATTGGCTTGGGTTTTGGCCGAGGCCAACTATACCAGAGATGGTCTAAAGTGCCTTGTAAATGAAGCGCTGAACAGGCAAAAATATAATGATAATTTATAGACCTTAAAATATCTAGTGGTCGGCTCCTATAGTTCGGTGTCGACTTCAGAGCCTTTTATTTCTGCATACCATTGATAAGCTGTTTTTGGATCATTTCCAAGAATAGCCGCCAAATCAACATAGGTCCGGCCATGCTTTGCCCTCAACCACAAAGAAGCAAAAGTTTTCCTTAATGACAGGCAGCTCCAGCCCTTTGGTATCTGGCCCTCTACTTCCCAAGTTTTTCGCTTCTGACCCTCCACCTTCTTCCCATATCTTGTAAAGCCAGTAATATATTTTGAAAAAGTTCCTACCGTCCATTGTTCTTGATCGCCATGAATTGCCGGAAAGAAATAGTTTTTACCAATAAACCCAGAAGCTTCATATTTCTGTAAAATTTTCAAAAGGTCAGCCGGCACCTTAAGTCTACGCTCTCTACTCTCAGCTTTAAACCCACGAACATGAATCATCCACTGGCCTTCTTCTTGATATAAGGCATTTGAAGGAAGCCCCCTAACTTCATGCGCTGAAATTCCCAATAAACACATGCATGATAAATGCGCTCTCCATCGAAGGTCTAGGCGGTCCAGCATTGCGTTAATTTCTGCCTTACTGTGAAAAATCTTTTCTCTTACCTTCTCTTTTTTATTGTCGGAGCTATCAGGGAACACGTCTGTAAATTTATATCTTTTTGAAGACCACTTAAAGAAAGGGCTTAAGTTGCGCTTGCCGGTATTCCACTTTGCCGCTGGATCTTTAGGAGGTTTCTTGCCGCTGGTTTTATATTCATCTAAAAAGTCTATAAAATCATTGCGTGTTGCTTCCGCTGGAGTCTTTAAATGACTGAATCTGTCACGAAATTTATTCACCAAGGAAATATATCTTTTTAAGTCCTTAGTTTCTGAGGCATGTTTTGCGTAGAGGACAATACATTCATCCCAATCAGGGCAGGATTCTATTGCGGCTATTCTCTGAGCCTCAAGGGAGCGGCTTAAGGCATCATACTTTTTCTGCAAGGTTAGCAGGTCTGTGGTTAATTTACTGTTGGCCTGAACGATGGCCGCGTTTTCTTCGATAATTCGAGAGTGCCTGTATTTTAAGTCTTCATAATTGCTTAATTTCTTAAAAGTTTCTTCATCGTAATTCTTTGTTACGTCTCTATTGGATTTTGCAAAAACCGGTGTTGTCACTTCAATGTCATTACCAAACCAGACAATTTTTGACAGGGAATTCATATCAGCTGGGGCCAACTCAATTTCTAAAATGTTGCAATCCCTTAAAATAGTAAGGTCTTTTTCAATCTGGTCGATTAAGTCAGGGTTGTCAGTTCTAAGTGACCGCTTGCCTCGTTTAAAATTGTTGGCCGGACAGGAAATGCGCACTTTTCCGGTTACACCTTCCTTGCTTTCATTCTTAATTGGTTTACGTGGCCTTGCCATTAAACTTGCCTTAATATTGATTTTGTTTATTCTAGAGGTCTTTTTGAGCTAATTCAAATCGCCCCATAAAAGAAGGGACCAATACAGGGGCCATAACTCATTTATTTTTTAATATTTCGTGCGGTACCAACGGACTTCTAATCCGTAGGTCAAAGGTTCGAATCCTTTCGGGTATACTATATATAAAAGCCTCTAAGTTAACCGCTTAGGGGCTTTTTTTTATGCCTATGCCTGACTGATTTTTGCAACAGGGGCCATAACTATGAGGGGCCATAACTAGGGCCATAACTAGGGCCATAACTCATTTTATCGCTCAGAATCCTGAATTCCCGACAAATTAACCCTCAAAATTTAATAATTTATTGCATTTGAGCTAGTGTGCTAGTGTTTTCATGGCTAAAATATATCACAAGTATCTTTAAATAAGCTACTTACATATACATTAGCTTGCTTAATTATTAGCTAGTGGGTCACTAGCTTGGGCTAGTGGAAAAGCTAGTGGATGCTGACTTTAGACCAATGTGAACACTTTTCTATAAATTTTGTTCACTTTTAAATAAAATTACTTGAATACAATTTTTTTGACGCTCTATTGCTATTAACAAAGGATTATTTAATAATGAAACGACTTCCTCAGGAAATAGAAAGCAAGCTCAGTAAATATCTTTATGATGTCTATGACCTATGTGTCACGGGTCAATACAATACTGCAAATGTTCAGAAAATGTGTAAAACAGATAGGTCTAGGGCCAATAGGATTGTAAAATTTAGCCAATGCGAAAGGCGTAGTGGTAAATTCAACCTTCTTGATTTGATGGCATTTAAAATTATAGATCACATGCTTTCAATAGACTATGTGAGCTGGAAGGATTGTGATAAAATTCACAAATCTATCTGTGCAGTGGTTATTGGGAACGCCGATATTATAAGGCAGATGGGTGACACGCCTGATGAGATGGCAGCCGCATGTATACCAATTCTTAGGCTATGGACCAATGAAGAGAATGTATCTCCTCAAGATATGCGACTAATTGATTACATACCTAGCTTTATGGATCGTGGTGAATGGCAGATTCTTTATGGTATGCGAGCGGCTAAGTCTAGGAACACGTGCAAGACGGTTTATGTGAGGGAAATAATTCAAGAAGTTTGCGACTTCCTCAATTTGCCCAAGGTGATGGGTGACAGACGGGCCGTGCGTGATGAATCTATTGAGTTTGGATCGCTTAGTGAGCAGGAAATTGGTCTTGTTAAACAGATTCGTAAAATAAAATATGCAAATAGCGCGAATGTTAGAATCGACAAAGGGATGCCGTTATCGATTCAATGGCGAGAGGAAAACGCCAAGCAAGAGTCTGTTAAGCAGATTTTTGAGGATGATGCAGTTCATGGCTTGTATTCTTTTCGGGATTCTGTTGGGTCAAAATCATTTAGTTATCATAAAATAATGAAAAAGAATCTTGGAGGTCAGCCTATTTAAACACCTTAATCTTAGTCTTAATCATTTTTAATCAGATGGTCGCCACCGAGCAGAAGCCGTCAAATTGGAGAATAAAATGAGTAAATTACTCACTATTAGTGACATCCTCAAGAAATTGGGTTGCTCACGTTATACTTGGAATATCATTTCAAAACGCCACAAAATTAAGTTTGTAGCTTCATCAAAAAAACTTAATTCAAAACGCTATTATTCAGAGGAAGAAGTAAACCGCGTACTAAAAGCAGCGGGGCTTCTAAATGAGTAAGAACCACACTATAAAATTCAATCAATCTGTCTTTGTTATTAATGGCAAAAAGTACCTTAACTTCTGTGGAGACTTCCTGCTCTGGAGAAAGCGAAAGATTAAGGTCGGCACTTACATGACCGGTGAACATCTAATTAGAGATGGTGTTGTTGGGGAAACTGTCATTGATGTACTTGGAGAGGGAGAATGAATAGAAAGCAGGTCCCCGAAGGGACACAGCCAGTTCAGGCAATAGCCGCTCGACCACGACTAAATAAAGATAACACGCCTAGTGTAAACGTCAACATTTTTGAAAGTATCAACTTAGAAAAAAATGGCACTTTGAATAAAATAACCTTTGATCTATCTTCTTACAATGTAGACGATTATGAAGCTTTGGCTCTTAAGTACCTCCAGCGTTCTTTAGAGTTGTGCAGAGTGAGTCAAACTGTAGACGATTATTCCCTTTGGATCTTTGGGGAATTAACCAAGACAGCCGTATTCACACTGAAGCAGGTAAATACACCGGTCACCAAGTTAGAGTGCTCAATCCCACCAGTTTATTGCTTTGGGGGTCAAAATGAGCTTACCTAAAAAGTATAACGGTAATTCAATCGACCAAGATTGCTTAGGCGATTTGTCGAAGTCTGGCATATCTGAAAAATTAGCCCGTGACCTTGGCATCTATCAGGACACTAGAGACTCTTATGTCATCCCCTTTAATGATCCTGCTACAAGCCAGCCAATGCAATGTTTAACCGACACCGGTGAGCTTTACTATAGAAGAAAAATGCTTAACCCAGCGGCAAAGCAAAAGTATTTATCAAGTGAAGATTCTGGAGTGAGAGCTTATATTTTGCCCCGTGTTCATGAGTCTATTGAAAAAACTGGCGTTGTCATCCTCACTGAAGGCGAAAAGAAGGCTATAGCTGGAAGTATTGCTGGCGTGGACATGGTTGGTTTGGCTGGAAACTTTGGCTATATGACCAAGGCAGAGTATCACCCAACCGCAAAGCACGTCCTT
>Ga0222717_10003228_pt1 | contig 12343 bp, 11 predicted proteins | sample C33_18DmetaG_FD_165053 | JGI IMG/M metagenome (GOLD analysis project Ga0222717, IMG submission 165053) | Estuarine water microbial communities from San Francisco Bay, California, United States - C33_18D | ecosystem: Environmental > Aquatic > Marine > Unclassified | place: USA: California...
CACTAATGCTTTTACAGACGCAGAAAAACTCAAACTCGCAAGCATTGCGACTGGGGCGACAGGTGCAAGTTCAGCGGCAGATACTAAAACTCTTTACGAGAGTAATGCAAATACAAATGAGTTTAGTGACGCTGAACAAACTAAATTAAGTAACATTGAAGCTAACGCAACGGCTGACCAAACAAAATCAGAAATTGAAGCTTTAAATATAAACGCCGACACTTTAGATGGGCAACATGGTTCTTACTATACAGGGTATGCAGACTCAGCTGTGTCTAACCTCGTAGCATCCGCACCTTCAACTTTAAATACATTAAATGAGTTGGCAGATGCCTTAGGGGACGACGCTAACTTTGCTACAACTATGACAAACGCTTTGGCGGGAAAAGTAGACGACTCACAAGTTTTAACAAACGTACCCAGCGGTGCTTTGTTTACTGATACTACTTACTCAGTAGGTGATGGTGGACTTACACAGAAAAACTTCACTACTACGCTAAAATCCAAGCTAGACGGTATAGCAACAGGTGCTACTAACGTAACTAACAACAACCAATTAACTAACGGTGCTGGTTATATTACGTCTTACACAGACACTAACACAACTTACAGTGCTGGTGGTGGTCTTTCTTTGAATGGTACAACCTTCAGTATTAATGCTGACCAGCGCAATCAAATTAGTGCGTTTGGTTCATCGGCTTACGATTTTATACAGTTTAATAATGGTTATATAGACTTTAAACTTGATGGCAACATAGACATGAAGTTAGAAAATGATGGTGACTTACACGTTGATGGTAACGTCATTGCTTACTCTACAACTACTTCTGATGAACGTCTTAAAAAAGACATCTTTAAGATAGACAATGCTTTAGATAAAGTATCACAGCTAAATGGTTACACATTTGAATATAAGGCAGATGGCAAAAAGTCTGCTGGTGTTATTGCCCAAGAAGTTGAGAAGGTAATGCCAAGTGCAGTATCAGAAACAACACTGCCTCTCAAGATGGGTGAAGATGATAAGACTGAATACAAAACAGTGCAATACGACCAACTTCACGGGCTTTTAATTGAAGCAATAAAAGAATTAAAGGCTGAGATAGAATTATTGAAAGGTAAGTAACATGGCTATAACAGGAAGCGGTCAAGTATCCTTAAATGACCTTCATATTGAAGTTGGTGGCTCGTCTGGAACTGAATGTTCTTTTAATGATGTTGATATACGGGGCTTAATTGATAGAGGCTCTGGCGCTCAAATGGCTATGAACGAATGGTATGGTGCGGCAAATGCTTATTCCTTTACCGCCCCAACCGGTAATCTTTCTAACCAGAGATTAAGCACAATGGCATATCAAGATGGATGGGACGGTTCTACTCCTGTAGTTATGACTATACCTAGTAGTACAGTTCTATACGCCACTAGTAACACCAGCAATTTTGGTTTAATAATAGATGTTGATGATTCGACAATAATTAATAACGGAGCTATAACTGGCTATGGAGCTACTAGAGAGGGAGACGGTGGACACGCAGTATCAATAACTTCGACTGGTATCACACTACAAAATAACTCTGGCGCTTTCCTTGCAGGGGGCGGTGGAGGTGGCCACGGTAGCGGTGCAGGTTATCCAACTTATGCGCCTTTTGGTGGCGCGGGAGCAGGGCAAAGACCTCCGGGTGAAACAGCCCCGGCGGCATCTAACTCTCCGGGTTACGCTTGTGTTAATGCTAATTGTTGCGGTTATTCTTATGGTACCGTCAATGCTGGCGCAGGGGGTGATCAAGGGACGGGTGGTACTGGTACTTGGGTTTACCACGAGCAATCTTGTGACCAAACAGGTGGGCACGGTTTTAATTACTTTTCCTCTAGAATATCAGCGGGCGGCTCTGTATTGAGTGCAACATCAAATAGTGATGGGGGCACTTCTGGAGGCGGCGGCGGAGGTGGTGGTTGGGGTAGACCCGGAACCGGCACAAACGGAGGCGCGGGTGGAAAGGCTGTTGAAGATAACGGAAACAGTTACACCTTAACTGACAACGGAACAGTCTACGGAGCTACAACATAATGGAAAATGAAGATAGACCCATCCCTCATGAACTTAATAAAGGTTTTTACAAAATTAGAGTTAATGATAATTACTCACCTGTATTTCAAGTTGAAGAAAAGACCATGATGTGGTTTAAGAAGGATGCTGAGATAATTGAAGTAAAAGAGCCAGAAGGTTTCTTTTCTACTAAAGAATTAATTAAACACAGAACAGATTTGTGCAATATTTGTCCGAAAAAGAAATTAAATATATGCACAGATTGTGGCTGTTTTATACCGGCCAAAATTAAAATTAACGGTTCTACTTGCCCAGACAGTAAGTGGTAAAATAGGAGAAACAAATGAGTAAATCGAAGGCAAGACAATTTGCCGACTTCGTATCAGGCGGGTTGTCAGGTGCCCTTAGTAGGGGTTCCCTTAATAAATCTGACATACCCGACCTAGGCACAATGGCAGGTAGAGATGAAGACGAATTTATGTCTTTAGACCCTACCGATATGTCAACTGGCACTGATGCACATACACAAGACTTTATACCTATATATGATGTATCCTCAAGTTCTTGGGAGAAACAAACTATAGGTGATGCGGCTTTGCAAGGCATACAAGGTCCTCAAGGCATACAAGGGCCGGCTGGAGCAGACGGTAGCATTGGTGTTGATGGAGCAGATGGCCCTACCGGGCCTCAAGGTCCTCAAGGTCCAATAGGAGACACAGGAGCTACAGGGGCTACAGGTGCTACTGGCGCTCAAGGTCCTCAAGGTCCAATGGGAAACACAGGAGCTACAGGCGCTCAAGGTTTTGTAGGAAACACCGGTGCAGATGGTTCTGACGGAGCAACAGGCCCACAAGGGCCGATAGGTAATACTGGCCCGCAAGGTCCGACTGGGTCAACTGGGCCACAGGGTGCCACAGGGCCCCAAGGTGCAACTGGGCCGCAAGGTGCTACAGGCCCGCAAGGTGCAGATGCCGCAACGCCAATTGAAGCTTCAAGCTTAGTATCGAGTACAAGCAACCCCTCAAGCCCCTCTGGCGGGAATTTGTATTTTAATACTTCAACTTCGAATGTACGTGTATATACAGGTACTCAGTGGCTTGATGTATTTAACTTTCCTCCAACCCCAAGTGCCGGTACGATAAGTGCAACACTTTTAAACACTGCCAGTACACCATATTCGTTAGATTTAAGACAATATTTCTCAGATGACATTACTTCCACAAGTAACTTGTCATATGCTATTAATGGGGTTGCCGCACCGGGAATAACTATTTCTGGTTATAATCTTGTACACAGCGGTATTGATTGGGCAACAGGACAGTCTCCCTTAGTTTATAATTTCAGTGTTACTGCAACAGATGCGGGTGGGTCAATAAGTGCTGGTAAAAATTTTAGTCTTACTTTAGACCCTGAACCTCTACCCTTTATAAACTATGTACCTAATTGGAACTCTCCGGACATGACAATAAGTAGTTCTGGAGATATTGTTATGCCTCAAAACGTAGCTCCTTACCAACTTTGTTATGCATATATAACTGGTTCTGGTGGAGGGTCTAACCGAGATGATTATTCAACCAACTGGGGTTTTGGTGGACTGGGTGGCAGTGCAAAAATAGTTATAGCTAGGGCTGATAAATTAAATGGGGCAAGTGTTTCAATTGCCGCAGGAGGTACCCCAATACAAGGTTGGCAAGGCGGAAGAGCGCATTCAAACAGCCTAAATATCGGTGGAGTTGTATACACCACGAATCACAGTAATAACGGTAGTCAAGTCGTAACGCACCCTGGCCAATACCAAGTAGCTAATTTGAGTTTTAATTCTTTTTCTACAAGCGCAAGTCCTTCCACAAGCAGTCCCTCTATAAGCATTACTAGTGGTCCTAATATATGGGGCGACGGTAATGACAACGGAGGCCAACACACCAACAGCGGAAACAGTAATCAACAGACTTATTCTGCGGGTCGTGGTTACGCAGATTATGGGGGTACAGGTTATCAACAATCTACCTTTGCCGGTAATGGTGGTACATATCGTGGAGCAACCAACGCTCAAGAACCCGGCGGCGGTGGTGCATCGATTAACGCATATGGTAAAAAGGGTAGTGTTAGGATATACTATAATTAAAGGAGATAAGAATGTCAGACAAAATAATATGGCATAAAACAGAAAGAAAAAAGAACCTTGTTGTTAGTTCAGACGCAGACCTTTCTCAATGGCCTGAATACGAGGAAGAGCAAGGAGAACATCATCTTGGAATTACTCAAGAAGAAATTGAGGAGATGGATAGGGCTTTTAGACAGCTAAGAAATGATGAACTAGCGCGTACAGATTATATGGTATTACCAGACCAAAATCCAACACAAGAATTGCTAGACTATAGACAGGCGCTAAGAGATGCTCCTTCACTCCCAAACTGGCCTCTTGAACTTCCACGTATAGTTAAGCTCCCTGAATGAAGAAAATCGCAGTAATTGGAAAAGGAACGGCAGGTTGCATGTCAGCGGCCTTCTATAAAAATAAAACAGACTGTGAGATTGATTGGTACTTTGACCCCGACATAAAACCACAATCAGTTGGAGAAGGTTCTAACCTATCGTTGCCTTCAAGATTGAATGAGTTTTTTGCTTTTGGTGCAAGGGATTTTAGTAAAGTAGATGCTACTATAAAAACAGGTATTTACAAAGAAAACTGGGGGAAGGGTATGAAGCCTTTCCTTCACGATTTTCCTAGTCCAAATACGGCTTTACACTTTAGCGCACCTAAACTACAGGAATATATAGAATCAAAATTAGAAAAACATGTAAATATAAGAGCAGAAAATGTATTAGCTCAAGAAATAGATGCTGATTATATTGTAGATTGTACTGGTAGACCTATCAATTATGACTCTCATAAACAATCAGATTATATACCTGTCAATTCTGTTTACGTTACTCAGTGTTATTGGGATTACCCTAGATTTAATCACACACTAACCATTGCAAGACCGTATGGTTGGGTGTTTGGTATTCCTCTAGCAAACCGATGTTCTATTGGTTATATGTATAATAAAGATATAAATACTTTAGAAGAAGTAATTGCTGACGTTAAGAATATTTTTGATGAGTATAATCTAGAACCTAGTGATACGACTAACGCTTTTTCTTTTAAAAATTATAAAAGAAGAAACAATATTGAAGGAAACATAGCTTATAATGGTAACGCCTCTTTCTTTTTAGAACCGTTAGAGGCTACTTCCTTTAGTACAGTAGATGCAATAAACACAATTACAAATAAATACTGGTTTCAAGACTCCAACATAGACATAACTAATGAACGTTACGATTGTTGGCTTAATGCAAACGAATCTATAATTATGCTACACTATTATGCTGGCTCAGATTTTAAAACACCGTTTTGGGATTATGCAGAAGAGCGAGGTAGAAAATGCATAGAAAACTCTAGTTTAGGTTTTAAGTATATGCTTGAAAATTCAATAGAGCCGCAGGGTTTAGGGACTTATGGGGATTACTTTCCAGAACAATTTTTACCCTCTGAGGATTTTAAGGCAGTTTATTATAGCTGGTGGGAAGGTTCTTTCTCACAAAATAAAATAGGACTTGGTCTTATATAAATAAAACAGGAGAACATAGAACATATGTCAAGAAGAAAGTCTCGCTTTGAAGCAAAGTCTAAAGGCCCTAAATATGAACGCGAACAACAAGATAGGGATATGTATCGGCCCAAGCAGTCATCGACTAACTTTAATATTATTCCAAAGAATGAGAAACAGGATAGGTTGATTGAGTCGATTAAAAAGCACCCTATCGTAGCAACTATGGGTTGCGCGGGGACGGGCAAGACTTATTGTAGTGCGGGAACGGTTGCTAAACTCTTTTTAAGAGGTGGTTATAAGAAGATAGTTTTAACCAGAGCAAACGTACCAACTGGTAAATCGCTGGGACACTTTCCCGGAACGGTTGCCGAGAAAATGACACCTTGGTTAATGCCAATGCTAGAAGTGTTAGGGAAAGCATTTGGTAAAGGTAAGTATGAATATATGTTAAATAAAGGGGAAATTGAGATTCAACCAATAGAAACGATTCGAGGCCGTTCATATGAGAACGCTTTGGTGTTGGTCGATGAAGCTCAAAACCTCAATATGGACGAGTTAAAGGCAATAACGACACGTTTAGGTGAAAACTCTAAACTAGTCTTAATGGGAGACCCTGCACAGTCAGATGTCAAACAAGGAAAAGACTTAGTCCGTTTTTGTTATAAAGTAAATAGGGCGGGAATAAAACTGCCTATAATTCAGTTCGGAGTAGATGATATTGTTCGAAGCGACATTGTAGCAGAATTAGTTAGAATGTTTATCGAAGAAGAACTTTAAAGTAGACCAGAGAGAGGCGTTAAGCTGTTTATATAGGTTAACTTATATGAAGAGTGTTAGTGCCTCTCTATGGCTCACTCTGTAGGAGAGACAATGGAACAAATAGTAAAAGAAGTAGCTTTAGACAAAGCTCGCAGAATAATAAACACAAGAGCATTACTCTCCGGGGAATATGTTAGGGGGCATAATGATTGCTTTGCCTTCTTGTTAGAATACGAAAGAGCCTTAAGAGGGGATGACTCTCTAAGCAAAGATATTAATATCACATACAATGATGAAGTTGAATTCATGGCAGAAATAACTAATCTTGGTTATGAGTCATTAGAAGCCTTCACAATAGCTATGGGATTCGAGTTAGTAGCCAACAGAGAACCGGCCACTGGCGATATAGCATTTGAGACTATTCAAGGTCAATCAACCGCCATGATAGCGGAAACTAATTATTGGTTCTCAACTGACGAAAGTAACAAGGGTGTTAGACCCCGTCGAAAGCAGATATTTAAAGAGATTAATCTTACAATACATGCTCGACCAATCGATTTAGGAACATAAAATGACAGCATATTATTACAAAGGTAGCCCTATCGTGGCACCGCTAACTATTGCGAGTAACCAGCCTATTTATGTTAGTGACACTGTATCCTTGAAGCAAATCAGAACAGCTATGAACGCTCAAAGATGGGAAGTTAGTTTTGATACGATAACAAACGATAACTCAGTAGAGTTGCTTATAGCTTCTTGCGATGGGCAAGCCAATACTGACACAATGATAATGCCGCAACTAAAGGAAGTTGATGATGCTTATACTGCTGATGGTGATTCAGGTAGTACTGATGGGCCGGGCTTATTCTCGCATACTTCACATGCGGCAGGAGAAGATACAGTAACTATTCGCAGACTAGAGGGTATTGGTTTTGTACCTAAAGGTTCTTTTATAAAGTTTGCAAATCATAATAAAGTATACTTGTTAAAAACAGAGATAAACCTAGACACAATGGGTTTGTCTGATTATGTAGACATAGAAATATACCCTTCTTTAAGAGTGACAGTACAAGACTCAGTTCAAATAAAGTTAAAAGAAGAGTGTGTTTTAACTTATTTTGCAAGCATAGATAATCAAAAAGGTATCACTTACCAAGACGGTATCCTCGCAAGTCCGGGAAATATTAATATAATAGAGGCGTTATAAGATGAGAACATTTTCAACAGCAGTCTCTCAGGCTTTGTCCCAAGATTATGTAGAGTATTTCTTCTTAGTAGAGCTAGATTTAAACGCAAGTTACTATATGACTACACACGCTGAAGACATAACCGTAGAAGGAAATGTGTACACAGCTAACGGCGCGATATTTAACTATGACCCACCTCAACAGAACTCTGTTGTGAATAGGGACGCTTATAAGATAGCTTTTATAGACCCTAATAATCAACTATTTTTAGAATCAAAAGCAGGTATAGTTGGAAAGTCAATTACAATACGTGCTGGTTTTGTACACGAAACTTTAGGGCCGCTTACAAGTGTTAATGACTTAGTTTATGTTTATAGCGGGTACGTTGATGCACCTTCTATAACAAACGACTTTGAAACAAAAATATTATCAATAGAGTGTTCTTCACCTATGGCTGACTTAGATGCAGTTAAGCCATTCTTTACAACGAAATACGGCATAGCTCAGTACGATACAGGTGATACTTGTTTCGACAGAATACACGATGGCTACAGCTTACAACTTAAATGGGGTAAATCATAATGGGTATAGAAGTACAAATAGCTATGTTCATCTTATCAACCGCATTTCAGGTTGACCAACATAAGAAAATGAAGAAAAAGCAACAGGCGGCGGCGGAAGCCCGCAAAGGCGCTCAATTTACAGTTCAAAGTGATGCGATAGTCTTACCGCTTGTTTATGGAAAACAATTAATAGGTGGTGTACAATTTGACCACACAATAAGTCCGAACTACAACCACAGGTCGCCCGATTCAGGAACTAACTCTTTTGTTAACAATTTAAGTTCAAGCGTAGGTGGCACTAAAAATGAGTTTATGTTTGCTAAACAAGCGTTATGTGTAGGTGGCATTAACCGTGCAGTTCACGTAACTGTAAACAGCAAGGCACATGACCACAGAGAATATCAACACGGACAAAGAATAGTAGTACATCCAAACGGTGGAGCTTCTACTATGCTAAGTGCCAATGGTTATCAGTCTACAGATAAGTTTACTAACGTAGCTTATGCAGAACAAGTGTTCCGCCTTGATAGAGATGAGAACAACTATTCTGGAGCGCCTAATGTTCAATTTTTGATTGAAGGCCAAAAGGTAAGAAGAATCACTAATAACGGTGGAACTTACACTTTAAACACAACTAAAGAATACACCAACAATCCCGCTTATGTATTACTAGATTACCTTACTAATTCAGTCTACGGCAAAGGTTTGGAAGACACAGAAATAAATTTAGAATCATTTCACCATGCCGCACAGGTATGTGATGAGACAGTTTTGATTGGTGCAGATGTTGCGGGGCATGTTAACGGTGCCAAGCCTTTATCTAACTATCCCACATTCGCACAGTTCCCTAGCCCCAATAGTTGGGGTTTTGAAGATATGTATTTGCAAGACGATAGTACCGAAAACGTATACCGGTGGTCTCAAACAGGTGGTGATAAAGACAACCCTACCGGGCAATATGTCCCTACCACTTTGCCCCAAAGGAATATTCCTCTTTATGAGTGTAATGTAGCCTTAGATACCGAGAAGCCCATAAGAGATAATATTGAAGCGATAATGACTTCAATGAATTATGCAGAACTTACTTGGGATAGCGACGGAAAATACAAATTGTCTTTAGAATACCCTGAGACTGAGGGAGAAACAACTGCCTTAGTGACTCAAGCTTTTGACGAAGATGATATTATACTAGAAAGTTTTGATATCACTTTCCCGAGCGCTTCTGATAAGTTTAATCACATGAATGTTTCTTTCTTAAATGAACATGAAAACTTTAAAACAGATTCAGTATCGTGGCCACCTAAAGGCGGAGCAGTTTACAATACTTACTTAGTAGAGGATAACAATCAACAGTTTGAGACTTCAATTAGTCCAGACACTATAACTGACCCTTATCATGCTCTCTCCAAGGCAGAGCAACAGGTTCGCTCTTCTAGATCAATTTTTACAGTAAGCTTTACAGTCGATAGAAAAGGTCTGAAAACAGAACCGGGAGACTTTATCACGGTTAAACTTGATGAAGCGGGAATAACTACCCCTGAAGTATTACGTGTTCAATCTATAGAAGTTCAAGAAGACTTTAATGTTAAAATAACCGCATACAAGTTTGATGAATCCATATTATCTTGGAACGCGGAAGACGGTATTGCCTACCCTAAAGCAGAGCTATATGACTTTTCTACACCTAATGTAACAAGTCTAAGCCTCTCACAAAATTCTTTAAAAGAATTTGAATTTGGTAATTTAAGTTGGTCTTACGCGGACGACACCGGTAATGGAAACTTTACTTATGAAGTGTATTACAAAAAGAGCGCAGATTCTAATTTTATATTCTTAGGTACAACAAGCGCACTTACTTTTAATTTTGGAAGATTAGTAGACATTGAAACAACGTCTTCATACGACTTTAAAGTGATTGTAAGAACTCCCTTAGGTCAAAGAAGCTCTGGAGCGAAAATTGAAAATGCAAACGTATCTAACGCTCCGGGGGCAGTAGTTTCACTTTCTGCTACCGAAGAGCTTTATGTAACCAACAACGCCTCTGGTGTTAAGTCTAGGGCATTGTTAGAGTGGACACCTGACCTCTCAGGTCTTAACCCTGCTTATTATTTGGTTGAATACAGAAAGGCCGGAGAAACTGATTTTAATTCGTTAGGCACAATTTCTTCTAACCATGTTACGGTACCTGATGTGTCTCACGCTGTATATGACTTTAAGATAACTCCTTATAGTGATTTTCACATAGAAGGACCTGCGGTTACTTTTGTTAAAACAATAGTTGGATTAGACGCTAAACCTTCTGACCCTACTGGCTTTGCAGGAAACATTAACGAGGGTCAAATAAACCTTTCGTGGGATAAATCTACAGACCTAGACGTAGTCTATGGTGGTACTTGTGAAATTAGGTTCCACAGCGAGGCAAACGCTTCTGCTTCTTGGGAAACCGCTTCTGTGTTGGTAGAGTCTCTTTCAGGAAATACAAATAACAAAACAGTGCCCACACTTCAAGGAACATTCTTAATTAAGTTTGTAGATTCTAGAGGTAACTACTCAAACAACGCGGCAGTCTTTATTAGTACTTTCTTTGACTCTTCGTTTAATCAAATTGATTTAGTAAGCGAACAAACGCAGTGGTTAGGCTCAAAAACTAATTGTACAAAAGTTAATAATTTCCTAGTTCTAGACCTTAATCAAACATCAATGACTTATTACTTTAATAACGAAGTTGATTTAGGTGAAGTTATATCTGTAAGAGTATCTCCTAAAATTACTTCTTCTGTTACACTAAGGGGTATTGATGTAGATGACTATGAAGATATTTCACTAATAGATAACTTTGCAGGTCCTCTTCAAAATGCTAGTTTAAAAGTAGAAGTTTCTACTACTCAAGATGACCCTAACAGTGCTTCACCGACTTGGACAAGTTATGAGTTGCTTACTGTAAGTAGTTTTACTTGTAGAGGGCTTCGGTTTAGATTTTTAGGTGTAGCTGAAAGCACCAACACAAGAATATTGTTAACAGAGCTAGGTGTATTGATTGATAAGAAAGACATTACAAAAGTTGGAGACTCCGTAAGCAGTTCTTCTAATGATGTTACGGTTTCTTTTGCAACACCTTTTTATTCCGGAATCGGAGGCACAACCGCCCCGTCAATCGGACTAGGTATTGTAGGGGGTTCTTTAGGAGATGAAATCTTAATAACTTCAAGAGACCGCAATGGTTTCTCTTACTCAATTTACAATAACGGTAGTCGTGTTTCACGAACTGTCGATTGGCAAGCAATAGGACAATAAGGATATACAATGTCACAAACAACAAGAAACGTAACGGCTAACCAAGACGGTACAGCCTATACAGCAGACTACAACGATGCTTTGGCGGCAATGGATACTTGTCATTCAGGTTCTTCTGCGCCAACCGATGAAGTCTTAGATGGTAAGTTCTGGCTAGATACTAGCGGAGCAAACCCAATATTAAAAATATACAGAGGTGCTTGGGTGTCTCTGTTTACCGTAACTTCGGGCGGTGCGACAGTAAACGCTACAGTAACACCTAGCGGGCACACTCACGCAATATCTGACGTTACTGGACTACAAACAGCTTTAACGGCGGCCAGTGACTCTGATGGAGACATTAATAATGACTTTAACGCGGCTACCTTAAATATTGGTACAAGGATAGATATGGGCGCTTGGACTATTACTGAGTCAAGTGGACACCTTTATTTCGCCAATAATGGTACAAACAGAATGAAGCTTACTTCAAGTGGCGATATGCTTGTATATGGTAACATAACCGCTTATCAAGGGAATATAACGTAATGGCAACACCAAGCTCCGGAGCAATTTCCGCAAATAATATTCGTACAGAGTTTGGTTTGTCTGGTCCATTGAGTTTTGGTAACTTATACAGAGGCGGTTCTACAATAAGGAACAACTTTGGAAATAACTCAGGTGTCCCCGCTAATGGGGCTTTAGATTTTTCAGACTACTATAATTTGTATAAAGACGGAACTATTGCTCAAAAGATAGCCGCTTGGGAGTCTTATAGGACTACTGGGCTTCATAGTCAAAAACTAGAGTCGGGGGTTGTGAAAATAACTCACACAAATGACTATTACTCAAACAGCTATATGGCTGGTCCGGGGGGTACTCAGGTAGTAACTAACAACTATACAACCGAAAGGTCGTCA
>Ga0222717_10003229_pt1 | contig 12341 bp, 10 predicted proteins | sample C33_18DmetaG_FD_165053 | JGI IMG/M metagenome (GOLD analysis project Ga0222717, IMG submission 165053) | Estuarine water microbial communities from San Francisco Bay, California, United States - C33_18D | ecosystem: Environmental > Aquatic > Marine > Unclassified | place: USA: California...
AAGGCTTTAAAAGTGTAGCAATACCGCCTCCTTCAAAAAACAACTAAAAAATGCCAAGATCAGTAAACTCAGTTGCCTCAAGAGCACGTAGAAAAAAAATCTTAAAACAAGCCAAAGGATTTTTTGGCCGTCGTAAAAATGTTTGGACCGTTGCAAAGAATGCAGTGGATAAAGCGATGTTGTATGCGTATCGTGACCGAAAGGTTAACAAGCGAAACTTCAGAGCTCTCTGGATTACTCGTATTAATGCCGGAGCTCGTATCAACGGAATGTCATACAGCCAATTCATGGGAAAAATCAAAGCTAATAATATTGAGCTCAACCGAAAGGTGCTCGCAGACCTTGCGATGAATCATCCCGATGCTTTTAAAGCAATCGCCGATAAGATAAAATAAATTCAAAACTACCTTCGGGTAGTTTTTTTTTGCACATGGAAAAGTACACGATTTATCACAACCCTAGATGTAGGAAATCGAGAGAAGCATTACAATTTCTCAAAGAAACAGATCATGAGGGTGAAGAAGTTCGTTATCTTGAAACTCCCTTTACAAAAGAACTACTTCAAAAGATTTTGAATCAAATAGAACTTCAACCCAGTGCTGTCCTCCGAAAAAATGAATCCGAATGGAAAAATATTCCCAATCGGACTTCTTTACATGAAGATGAAATTCTTAATTGTCTTGTTAAATATCCAAAATTAATTGAAAGACCTATTGTAATTATAGGTAATAAAGGAGTTCTTGCTCGCCCACTAGAGAATTTAATTTTATTTCTCAAAGGGAATTAAACCCTATCTTCTTCATCCTGTCAAAGTAGCATCACTTAAAAAATATGAAGAAATTATTCTTTCTGATGCTTCTGATGTGTTACTCAAATGCAGTAGTTGCTCAACGTCCCTCCAATAACGAAAAATTTTCCAAAATAAAAATTACAGGTAATGTTACTGATTCTGAAACCACAGAATCCTTAGAATATGCAACAATATCCTTAGTTAATAATCAATTTCCAGACCGAATTCAAGGGGGAATAACAGATATAAAGGGAAACTTTGAGATTGAAATTTTCCCTGGAAAATATGATATTACGATTGAATATATCGGTTTTGAAAGAATCATTCTTAAAGATCAAGTCATCAAAGAAACGACTCGTTTAGGAGATTTTAAACTAAACATCGATTCAGAATCCCTTGAGGAAGTCGAACTCGTGGGAGAACGAACTGAAGTTGAAATACGATTAGACAAAAGGGTCTACAATGTAGGAAAAGACATTACTGTTCGCGGTGGGAGTGTTACCGATGTTATGGATAACATCCCCTCCGTTTCAGTCGATGTTGAAGGAAATATTTCTTTGAGAGGAAATGACAATGTTCGTATTTTAATTAATGGAAAACCTTCTGGATTAGTTGGACTTTCAGGTTCTTCGGCTTTACGACAACTCCCTGCCGAATCAATCGAAAAAGTTGAAGTGGTAACTTCACCTTCTGCACGATATGAGGCTTCTGGAACTGCAGGTATTCTAAATATTATTCTTAAGAAAGAGGAACTAATTGGATTTAATGCAACTTTTATTGCAAATGCAGGACTTCCAAAAAACCTGGGCGGTACAGCAACTCTAAATTGGAGGACCAAAAAAGTAAATATTTTTACCACAAGCACCTATAGGGATCAAAAATCATTGGGTGGGGGATTGTTTAATAGCGAATACTTCAATGCAGATTTACCCAGTACATTTGCAAATGAAACTAGAGATTATGATCGAGTACGAAAAAACTATTTCATCAACCTAGGAGTAGAATATTATATTAATGATAATACCTCTTTTACCCTCAGTGGTTTTGTTCGCGACAGCAACAATACAAGTGACGCCAATACAGAAATTAATGACGTCAATGCAAATAGAGACATCCTTTCGACTGTAGGACGCTTACAAGAGGAGGCAGAAAAAGACAATTCAAGTCAACTTACTGCTAATTTTACTAAAAAATTTAATGAAGAGGGGCATGAGTTGGTCGCTGAAATCCAATTGCAAAAAAGCTCAGAAGATGAATTCGCTGACATCACCAATACCGATTCACCAAATGAAACCGTTGGAACTTTAGAGTCCCAAACAAGAAATTTATTTCAATTGGATTATGTATGGCCAATGGATAAAAACACTCAGTTTGAATTTGGGTATCGGGGCGATTTCAGTTCGCAAGAAAATGATTATGAAGTTGCACTATTGGAAAACAGCCAATTCGTCCGTGACACAGACCTCTCAAACGTATTACTTTTTGAACAAAATGTAAATGCGCTGTACACCCAGTTTGGTAAAAAGATCAACAAATTTTCCTACCTCTTAGGCTTAAGAATGGAAAATACGCATATTGTAATTGATCAAAAAACAACAAATGATTTTAAAGAAAAAAAGTACACAAACTTTTTTCCAACCCTAAACCTATCTTATGAATTTAATGAAGAGGAGAATATTACATTAGGATTCAGCAGAAGAATAAGACGTCCCAGAAGTTGGTCTTTAAACCCCTTCCCTTCAAGGTCGAGTGTTACCTTTTTCAGACAGGGAAATCCCGATCTTGACCCCTCCTATTCCAGTACTTTTGATTTTGGATATTTAAAACGTTGGGAAAAATTCACATTCAATGGGTCAGCTTACTACCAAAAAGCGACACAGGTGATTACCCGTATAACAGAAGCCACAGGGGATTTAATCAAAGTAAGTGAAGATCCACTAATCGAAATTCCCTCCCTTAGAGCAACATCGATTAATCTGGCTGAAAATAACCGTATTGGAACAGAATTCACTTTGACATATACCCCTTCTAAAAAAATACGCCTGAGTGGAAACTTCAATGTTTTTAATTCTGAAACCCTCGGAAGCTATAACAATCAAGTATTTGATGCTGAAATCATAAGTTGGTTTGCGAGAATCAATGGAAACATTCGTTTACCCAAAGGGTGGACCGCTCAATTGAGAGGTTTTTACAGAGGACCCAATGCTACGGCGCAAAATAGATCCAAAGGCTTTTTTGTATTGTCTGGAGCTGTAAATAAAAACATATTCAATAAAAAAGGAACACTCTCCTTCAATGCGAGTGACCTCCTAAATTCAAGGCGATATAAAAATACAACAACAACAGAAAGCTTTATTAATTACAGTGAGTTTCAATGGAGACGTCCCTCATACGTTATGACGTTCACCTACAAAATTAATGAACGTAAAAACGATCGTCGTAGAAGAAACCAAAACTATGGTGGAAACGGCGGTGGAGATGAATTTGGTTTCTAACCAAAAAAAAAGGCTTTTAGCCCCTTTTTTTATTTTCTTTTCTCAATCTTCTGTTTGTTCTTTCCATATTTTAAATGTTCCATAATCGCTCCTACCAACCAGTAAGGAATGACGAAAGTTAACAAGAAAATCATCAACCAAAATCCAATGGTTAAGATGGAAAGAAAAGCAAGAAAACCTAAGTATTGGTCAAATTCAAACATAATTTCTGTTTTGAGATACAAAAATACATATTTTTTTGAATGACATCACCCCCGTTCAATAAATTTCATCGAGCTTATTCACAAAATAATTGAAACTTATAAAAACGATTTCTACTAAATCGAGTATTTTTACAATTCAAAATAGAATCCATGGAATACCGTATCGAAAAAGACACTATCGGAGAAGTAAAAGTACCTAAGCATGTATATTGGGGACCACAAACAGAACGCTCTAGAAGTAATTTTAAAATTGGGGCTCCAGCCTCGATGCCCATTGAAATTATCCATGGCTTTGCCTTTTTGAAGAAAGCTGCTGCTTACACGAACCACGATTTAGGTGTGCTTAGCGTAGAGAAAAGAGATCAAATTGCACAAGTATGTGATGAGATTCTTACTGGTGCACTCTCAGATCAATTTCCATTAGTCATTTGGCAAACGGGATCGGGTACGCAAAGTAATATGAATGTCAATGAAGTAATTGCCAACCGAGCCCATGTTTTGGCGGGAAATACACTTGGAGATGGAGGTAAAACCTTAGCTCCAAATGACGATGTCAATAAATCCCAATCTTCAAATGACACCTTCCCTACGGGTATGCATATTGCGGTCTATAAAAAAATTGCTGAAACCACACTTCCAGGAATTACACAGTTACGTGACACCCTAGATCAAAAGGCAAAAAACTTTCAATCCGTAGTAAAAATAGGTCGTACCCATTTAATGGATGCCACTCCCCTAACCTTAGGTCAGGAGTTTTCAGGCTATGTTTCCCAATTAGACCACGGGATCAAAGCCTTAAAAAACACACTAGAACATTTGTCTGAAATGGCTTTGGGGGGTACTGCGGTTGGAACCGGTATTAATACTCCAAAAGGATATTCCGAAAAAGTAGCTCAGTATATCGCTAAATTCACAGGACTTCCTTTTATTACAGCCCCTAATAAATTTGAAGCGCTAGCCGCACACGATGCTATTGTTGAAACGCATGGTGCCTTGAAACAATTGGCGGTTTCTCTCAACAAAATTGCAAATGATATTCGAATGATGGCTTCAGGACCTAGATCTGGAATCGGTGAACTCATAATTCCCGCCAATGAACCCGGAAGTTCTATAATGCCTGGAAAAGTAAATCCAACACAATGTGAAGCCCTAACCATGGTTTGCGCACAAGTAATGGGAAATGATGTTGCAATAACCGTAGCCGGAACTCAAGGACATTATGAACTCAATGTATTCAAACCTGTCATGGCAGCAAATTGTTTACAATCTGCTCAATTAATAGGGGACGCCTGTGTGAGTTTTACTGAAAATTGTGCCCAAGGAATTGAACCTAATCACAAACGTATTGATGAGCTGGTTCAAAATTCCTTAATGTTAGTTACTGCTTTAAATACGAAAATAGGGTACTATAAAGCTGCTGAAATTGCAAATAAAGCGCATAAAGAAGGAACAACTCTTAAAGAAGCAAGTATGGCTCTAGGTTATTTAACTTCTGAAGAATTTGACGCTTGGGTGCGTCCAAATGAAATGACAGGGAATGAATGATACATTACAATTTATTCCTTTTGAATCTCAATATTCAAATGAATTTAAAACACTTAATATAGAATGGTTGGAAACTTTTTTTGTTGTAGAACCTTATGACGAATTAGTACTGACCAACCCAGTAGAAGAGATTATTCAGCCCGGAGGTTTTATTTTTATGGTAGCCCTAAAGGGAAAAACCATTGGCACTTTTGCCTTCCTTAAGAAAGGAAATGGTGTTTTTGAATTCAGTAAAATGGCCATTACTCCCAAAGAGCGTGGAAAAGGCTACGGAAATAAAATCGTTCAATTTGTTATTCGTTTCGCAGAACAGCACCATTGGGACAAACTGATCTTATACTCTAGTACTATTCTAGAAAATTCCATTCATTTGTATCGTAAATATGGATTTATTGAAGTCCCTGTTGATCCCGATATTAAATATGCACGAGGAAATATTAAAATGGAGTTAGACTTAAAATAAGTCAACAATCAAGTAGTGTTTCCACTTTCTTTTTAAAAACACTATATTGATCAAGTGAAATCTAAATTCACTTCCATGGCTGCTTTAATTATTGCAGGGGAAGCTATTTTTTTATTGCCTTTTATAGTGATGCGTGTATTCAAACCGATTATACGTGACGTCTTTAGGATTTCTGACTTAGAAATTGGAGAAGCTCAAGCGCTTTACGGACTTACTGCCCTACTCTCTTATTTTTTCGGAGGCTTTATCGCTGATAAATGGGAGGCAAGAAAGTTATTATCCGTCTCATTACTTCTTACTAGTATAGGAGGCATAGTAATGGTCTCAATACCCTCAGTTGCTGCCTTTAAAATACTGTATGCACTCTGGGGGGTGTCTACCATCTTTTTGTTTTGGTCTGCCTTAATCAAAGCCACTAGACAATGGGGAAACCAAAATAACCAAGGTTTATCCTTTGGCTTACTTGATGGGGGTAGGGGGCTGTTTGCTGCTTGCATTGCCTTAACGGGTGCTGCGATATTGAGCTATTTTTTCCCAGAGGAAGCCGTTGAGATAACCCATACAGATAAAAAAAATACGTTACAATATATCTTAACAACTATTACTTCCATCGTACTTCTAATCGGTTTTTTGGTTTGGTTCATACTACCCAAACAGCGTGTAGATTCAAAAAACAAAAGCACCCCATTTAACTACAAACTAGCATTTGCCTTATTGAAAAAACCAAAAATAATCTTTTATTCCTTGTTGATTTTATCAGCCTATAGTGGGTATAAACTCACGGGAGTTTTTGGTATTTACGCAAAAGATGTTTGGGGCTTTAGTATTGAAAACGCTACCTATTTTGCAGTTTTAATTCAGTTTACACGCCCGATCACTGTAGTTCTTATCGGTTGGATTGGGGATCGATTTACCCCTTCAAAAGTAATAATACCTTGCTTTATAAGTATGGCAATTGCTTCCTTTTTAATTGGATTCGGGGACTTAGAAAAAAATTATTTAATAATTTCTTTTTGCCTTTTTATTTTAATAGCCTTGGGAACCTATTCCTTAAGAGGTTTGTACTTTGCTCTTTTAGAAGAAATAAAAACACCCATTCAACTTACGGGAACCTTGGTTGGTATCATTTCTATCATTGGCTTCACTCCCGATATCTTTATGTCACTCTTTACAGGATACATATTAGGAAAAAACCCAACTGTGATTGAATACCAACAATTGTTTTCATTCTTCACTTTATTCCCTCTTTTGGGATTGATTGCCGCAATGGGCTTTAGAAAAAATTCGCTTCAATGGGAATAAGAACAAGCCCTGGACTAAAATGAGATTGTATTAGTTTCGAGTTAACTTGCGATATTGAATACGTTTTGGCATCAAATCTTGACCTAAACGTTTCTTTTTGTTTTCCTCATAATCAGAATAGGATCCTTCAAAGAAGTATACTTGAGAATCTCCCTCAAATGCCAATATATGAGTACAAATTCGATCTAAGAACCAACGGTCGTGCGAAATGACTACGGCACAACCTGCAAAGTTCTCAAGTCCTTCCTCTAAAGCACGAAGAGTGTTAACATCCAAATCATTTGTAGGTTCATCTAATAGGAGAACATTCCCCTCTTCTTTTAAGGTCATTGCCAAATGCAATCGATTTCGTTCACCTCCAGAAAGTGCAGAAACTTTTTTATTTTGTTCGCTACCACTAAAATTAAAACGACTTAAAAAAGCTCTGGAGTTAACCTGGCGACCTCCCAACATGATCAATTCTTGTTCGTCACTGAAATTTTGCCATATACTTTTTTCAGGATTAATATTGGAATGAGACTGATCTACATAAGCTAATTTTACAGTCTCCCCTACTTTAAAACTTCCGCCATCTGCAGACTGTTCTCCCATGATCATCCTAAAAACTGTTGACTTTCCAGCTCCATTGGGTCCAATGACTCCAACGATACCTGCTTGGGGTAAAGTAAAATTCAAATCATCATAAAGTAATTTATCTCCAAAAGACTTTGCAACATGAGAAGCCTCGATTACGTTGGTTCCCAAACGAGGACCGTTGGGAATAAAAATCTCTAATTTTTCATCGACTTGTTTCTGATCTTGACTCATCAACTTGTCGTAATTCGATAAACGTGCTTTTTGCTTGGATTGGCGTCCTTTTGGAGCCATCCGAACCCATTCTAATTCCCGTTCTAATGTTTTCTGTCTCTTGGATGCCTGCTTTTGCTCTTGGGCTAGACGTTTGGATTTTTGATCCAACCAGGAAGAGTAATTTCCTTTCCAGGGAATCCCTTCACCCCGATCCAATTCTAATATCCAACCCGCTACATTATCTAAAAAATAACGGTCGTGAGTTACAGCAATGACGGTACCTTGGTATTGTGCTAAATGATGTTCTAACCAATGAACAGATTCTGCATCTAAATGGTTGGTAGGTTCATCCAACAATAAAACATCGGGTTTTTGCAATAACAACCTACACAAAGCTACACGTCTGCGTTCTCCTCCTGAAAGAACACTGATTTTTTGATCCCCAGGGGGAGTACGAAGTGCATCCATTGCAATCTCCAATTGCGTATCCAATTCCCACGCATTGGCGGCATCAATTTCATCCTGTAAAATCGCTTGACGATCCATAAGTTTCTGCATTTTATCTGCATTCTCATAGACTTCAGGCAAACCAAATTGATCGTTAATACTATTGTATTCTTCCAATATTGCAACGGTAGCCGCAGCGCCTTCTTTGACTATCTCTAAAACCGTTTTATCCTCATCCATTTGAGGTTCTTGCTCCAAATAACCCACGGAATAATCTTGAGAAAAAACAACATCGCCCTGAAAACTCTTATCTAAACCCGCTATAATTTTAAGTAAAGTCGATTTTCCGGAACCATTGAGTCCTAAAATCCCAATTTTAGCCCCATAAAAAAAACTGAGGTAAATGTTTTTTAAAACGGGCTGATTTGCATTGGTGTAAGTTTTACTTACCCCTGTCATTGAAAAAATGACTTTCTTATCGTCTGACATAACTATATTCGGCCTCTCAGGGCGTTAAAAGCCCATGCTAAGGCATAAAATCCAATTCCAGCAATTGAAAATCCAATAGCATATTCTGGATATTTCAACACTCCTATTAAGATTAGTGCACTACCAAGAATGGCCATTATTAGTGCAACATATCCCATTATTTTATTCTTGTTTAAGCTCATTTGATTTTTTCTGAATAAGCAAATATCGAACAAAAATTTAAAATGTTACCTATAGATTTTTAGTACTTTCGTAACTCATACAGAAAGAATATGAATCTGGAAGACGAAATTAACAAAGATGCATTGAAAATGGCTTGGGCCGAACTTCAAGAACGAATTCGTAGAATAAAATTGGGGGGTGGAAAAACGCGTTTAAAAAAGTTAAACGAGCAAGGGAAGCTTTCAGCACGAGAACGAATCAATCTTTTAGTTGACAAGCCCAATGAGGTTTTTGAGGTAGGCGTTTTGGCTGCTGAAAGAATGTACGAAGAGCATGGCGGATGTCCTTCTGCGGGTGTAGTAGTTGTAATTGCACATGTAGCAAAAAAAAGATGTGTTATTGTTGCTAACGATCCTACAGTAAAAGCAGGGGCATGGTTTCCTATGACAGCAAAAAAGAATTTACGTGCACAAGAAATCGCCATGGAGAATAAGATTCCCATCATCTATTTGGTAGATAGCGCAGGAATCTTTCTACCCCTACAGGATCAAATTTTCGCTGATAAAGATGATTTTGGACGCATTTTTAGAAACAATGCCAAAATGAGTAGTATGGGCATTATTCAAATTGCTGCAATTATGGGAAGTTGTGTTGCAGGGGGTGCATATTTACCCATCATGTCGGATGAGGCAATTATTGTTGAAAAAACAGGAAGTATTTTTCTTGCGGGAAGTTACTTGGTCAAAGCTGCTATAGGCGAAAATATAGATAACGAATCTCTGGGAGGTGCGGATACCCACAGCGGAATTAGCGGAGTAACTGACTATAAAGTTAAAGACGATCAAGCAGCACTCAAAAAAATCAAAAGCTTGATGGAAAAAACCGGAAGCCAACCCAATGCTGGTTTTCAGCGTTCAGAGGTGAAAAAGCCCAAATTTGATTCTCTTTCGCTTTACAATGTACTTCCTAAATCCAGATCACAACCGTATGATACCTTCGATATTCTAGAACGTATTGTAGATGATGGTTCGATGGATGAATATAAGAAAGAATATGGTCAAACCCTGATTACCACCTATGCCAAAATTGAAGGCTGGTCAGTAGGAATAATTGCTAACCAACGTAAAGTGGTAAAAAGTAAAACAGGTGAAATGCAATTTGGTGGAGTTATTTACGGAGATGCTGCAGCAAAAGCCACACGATTTATAGCAAATTGTAACCAGAGAAATATTCCTCTTGTTTTCCTTCAAGATGTTACTGGTTTCATGGTAGGAAGTAAAGCTGAACATGGAGGAATTATAAAAGATGGAGCAAAAATGGTGAATGCGGTTGCAAATTCTGTCGTTCCTAAATTCACTATCGTAACTGGAAACTCATTTGGGGCTGGAAATTATGCCATGTGTGGAAAAGCCTATGACCCTCGTTTGATGTTAGCCTGGCCAACAGCCAAACTTGCTGTAATGGGTGGATCACAAGCAGCCAATGTATTATTGCAAATTGAAAAAGCTTCAGCCAAAAAATCAGGTACACCTATTGACGAAGTGAAAGAAAAAAAATTACGAGAGAAAATTCTAAAACGCTATGAAGAAAAAACAGATATCCTTCACGCTGCGTCTCAATTATGGATTGATGCAGTCATTCAACCCCAAGAAACACGTTCTTGGATCAGTATGGGTATAGACATCGCCAATCACGCTCCTAATGAAGAAAAATTCAATATGGGAATTTTACAAGTCTAAAATACGTAAAGGCTTTTGAGCTAATGTTTTTTCACGCTTTATTTTTCCACTATGAGTAAGAACAAATTCAGGATAGAAAACAATTGCTTTGGGGATTTCATAAGGAGTTAGTGTATCTGTCTCCTTTATTTTTTTTATCAAATTAGCACTGTCTAAATCATTGTTCTCAACTAAAACTAAAACTACTTTTTGTCCCAAAACAGTATCGGGTAAGCTAGTAATGAAGTAGTGCAGTGATAAAATCTCAGAGAGTTTGCGTTCAATTTGTTCTGGATGTAATTTCACTCCCCCTGAGTTGATGACATAATCTACTCTTCCTATTAAACGAAATAGGTTTTCATCAAGCATTTCAACCTCATCATTGGTGATCAAATTTGTCACATCCAACTGAGGAGAATTAACCACCAGACATTTTCTGTTATCCTGGGAAATAGATACATGAGAAAGACAGGTGAATTCTGAGGGAGGATCTTGCATGGAACGAACAGCAATATGAGACAGTGTTTCCGTCATTCCATAAGTTTCGAAAGCATTGACCTTACGCTTGATTAACTCATTTTGTAAAGCAACAGAAACATAAGCTCCCCCTACAATTAAGGTTTTAACTTGGTTTAAATTCGATAAAGAATGAAAGGCTTGCATGGGTGTCATTGCGACAAAATCATAGACTTTCTCATTTTTATGAAAAGGATTCTTAGAGGGAGAAACTAAGTCTAAAGAAAAACCCAAAATCATGGCTCGAATTAGCATCATTTTTCCTGCAATAAAATTAGCAGGAAGGCAATGTAAAGCTTTATCTCCCACAGTTACATCGAAAAAATCTCCGGTAGCAATGGCGCTATTGACTAAGGCTTGTTTTTTATACAACATTCTCTTGGGTGAAGCCGTTGTGCCTGAAGTTTCTATAGATATAGAGTCAGATTGATCCAACCAGTCCATTAAAAAATCTCCCATAAAACGCTCAAAAAAATCCCCTTCTTTTATAAAACTATAAGCGACTTCTTTTAATCCCTCATGGTTATAATAAAAACCATTGAGTAAAAAACGATTGTGAATTTTTGTATAATGAGGTGTTTGCATGTTTAAATTTTTGAAGTTAGTTTGGATTTCCATTGTGTCCATCCATATTTTTTACTTACAAGAAACAGAAAAGTGGGATAGAGTACAGTAAAAGATAAAACTAACTCAAAGCCCAAAGAAGGTTCAGAAATATCAATTAAAATAGACTCTGTTTGAAAGGCTGTCCAGGAAGAAGTAACCAGTAAAGCGGTAAACAAATTATTGGCGGCATGGAATCCCAGAGCCAATTCGATCCCATCATCCATTAATGTTAATATTCCTAAAAAAAGACCTGTTCCGATATAATAAACTAAGATGCCATACCCTAGTTTTTCAACCTCTGGATTGAATAAATGAAGGCAACCAAAAATGATCGAAGTCATTACCAAGGGTACCCAACGGTTTTTGAAAATCCCAGCAAAACCCTGCATCAAATAACCCCTGAAAATATATTCCTCTAAGCTCGTTTGAATAGGAATTAAGGCAATTGCAATGATAAAAAGTATTGCAAAGGATTGAATATTAAAATTCCATTCATAGGAATCGGGTGAAATAAAGTAATCGCTGATGATCAAAAGCACACTAGCAGAACCCCACAGTAAAAAAGCATAAAACACTCGAGACCAGTCCATTTTTGGTCGGCTTGTGGTGACACTCAACAAAGTCCGCTCATTAAGTTTTTTGATGACGAGCCAAAATCCTAAAAATCCTACAGCAAAGGGAATTAACAATAAAAATAATTGAAGGTTTTTATCTAAATACCGCAGCATCTCCATCGGGTCTGAACTCGAAGTAACGGGACCCGCTTCAATGACCGCATAGGTTAGAGGTAATTGACCAATAACACTAAAAATAATA
>Ga0222717_10003230_pt1 | contig 12339 bp, 11 predicted proteins | sample C33_18DmetaG_FD_165053 | JGI IMG/M metagenome (GOLD analysis project Ga0222717, IMG submission 165053) | Estuarine water microbial communities from San Francisco Bay, California, United States - C33_18D | ecosystem: Environmental > Aquatic > Marine > Unclassified | place: USA: California...
TTGAGGACGCTGTAATCAGGTTTCCCTTGAATGCTGTGTTCTAAAGGTTCTGTATTGCTCATGATAAGTCCTTTTCTTAACGTGGTCTCAGTTTTGGACCAATTGATTGGCCGAAACTAGTTTCATTGTGAGACTGACACCATACTGTGCCCTTTCCTTTAAATTTACAAACCAAACCCTCTCCTCCTAAAATAGAAGACATCCAGTTTTTGCCCGCTTTTGTGATATCAAAATTGAGCGTTTCATTGAAGGCTACAATATGACCTGTATCGACAATGTATTCACCATCGACCTCTACAGGATAGATTGATCCAAATGAATTAATGATGGCTTTTCCAGGGCCTTTTAAATGCAACCAAAACAGACCTTCACCAGAAAATAGAGTTTTAAACCCTTCCCAGCCTAAATCCATATCCACCGATTCTTCGCTAGCGACAAAGGAACCACTTTGAACAATGAGGTTCTCGCCATCTTCTAAATCGTATTGCATCATGTCACCAACCAAAGTGGTGGTGAGGAATATCTCACCACTCTCGCCATTAGCGGTGAAATGGTTGAGAAAAAACGATTCTCCCGCAAACATTCTTTTGAGGGACTTCATAATGCTTCCCTTTTTCTTTTTATGGGTTGTGGTGGTGATATCCATATTACTAGACATAGCAATCATGGCTCCGCCTTCACTGGTGCAGGATTCACCTGCTTCTAAAGTGACTTTAGCGGCAGCATTTCCAGGTTGGTGTAGTAGTTCAATATTCATGATTATATCCTTGGATTCATCCAGCCTCTTAAACCATCAATACTTCGCGATTGAATAACGATTTTCCCTTTGCCCTCTATGCGATTCACAAAACCTTCGCTTGAAAAAAAGCTAGAAAATATTCCACCAGATAATTGAATTTTTAGTTTCATCTGCGGCTCATATGAAACGAGGTGCGAAGTATCTATAATGTATTCTCCATTCACTTCTTTGTCCAGAAGGCAACCATAGGCCCCATACCAAACATCGCCTTTTCCACTCATGACAAGTTTAAAAAGTCCCTCTCTTGCAATGAGAGATGCAAAGCCTGCCCACCTTAATCCAAGCTTAACACCTGGTGTTGAACAGATATAAGCTCCGGGTTGAAGGCAAATCGAATCGTTGTCGAGGCTAACTTTTCTCATATCACCGGGAGTTGCTTGAGTTACGCATAGGTGCAATATCTTATTTGTATTATTAGTGAAGTGACTAACAAATAAGCTTTCGTTGCCTAAAAACTTTTTTAATAGGCCGCTAATCAGGCCACCATTGAAGGATGCCTTCATATCCATTTCTGCCGACATACTCGCCATTGCATCGGACTCAGTCGTGAGTGATTCTCCCGGTTCTAAATAAAAGTTGATGTGAGCAAATGATGGCCCATCGGTTATTTTACTTTCCACTTTTTTCCTCTTCGGCTAAGTCTTTTTTATTATGAGTATCCGTTTCATTGATAAAGGATTTTATTTTATTTTGCCATGTCTTGAATTGAGTAGAAGGTGTAATTTCATCACAATAGATGTTGTGCTCTTCCAACCGATTTTTTAAAATAGAAATTCTTTCATCAGTGGCAGGGTGTGTGCTCAGTATATTGAGTTTGTCATTCATGAGTTGTCCGAGTTCACTTTCTTCTTGTTCTTTTTTTATTTTTTCAAAGAATTTTAACATACCACATGGACTGTAATCTGTGCGTATTAAATTATTAAAACCGGTTTCATCTGCTTCAAGTTCAAAACTGCGAGAAAATTTTTGAGAAAGTAGGTATGCGCTGTTATCAGCAATAACAGCTAGCAACCCACTGATATCGCCAACGAGTGATTGTATGACTAAATAAAGTCCAGCGGTTTCCATGATATTTCTAAGTGAGTGTTTGTTGGTAACATGGGCAATCTCATGGGCGATCACTCCTAGAACTTCATCGGCTGAACTTGCTTTTAAGATAAGGCCTGTGTGAATGACAACATGTCCCCCAGGTATTGCAAAGGCATTGATGCTACTGTCTTCAACAATATGAAATTGAAATTCGTAGGGCGCACTTTTTAGATTTTTGAGAAGGGGTTCTATCATAGAATCAAGTTCTTTTAGAAGATCTTCGTCTTCGATAAAAATTTTACCAATTTTAATTTGGGCAAAAACCGTTTCTCCAAACTTTTCTTCCCAACTTGTAGGGATTTGTTTGGCTATGATTTTCACCATGGGAGATTTAAACTGGTATAGACCTACGAAGAATAAAATGATGAGCACGATAGATAAAAGTGTGAAAACTTTAGCTTTGCTTTTATTTGACCTTAAGGTATTGATTTGCTTTATAATTTGGTGGTGACCTTTAAAGTTATTATCATTCAAAATTGAGCCGTCAGTCGAATATAAACTCATTTTTGAATACTGAGGGTGTTTAAAATATATTAAACGGTTACCTGACCCTCCTTGTGTTATCTCAAGATCTAAAAAAGGAAGTACTGAAACTTTGTCATTGTAACGGATTTCAATGCTTGAATGGTTGACTATTATGGTGCCAGAACTACGACCCCCATCGATTTCTGGAGAGATGATAAATCCTTTGTACCCATTTTCATTCATAGCAATCATTTTTAATGGTAGAATCAAGCTTCAAGAGGAACCTCTCAATGTTGTAGGGTTTCTGCATTTACTATATTGTATCAGAGTTTTATGAATGGTGATTTTTGTTTGAGATTGTTGATAACAAACAACTGATAAGTAAAAAGATTATAACAGTTACTTATGTCATGGTTTTCGTTTCTGGCTTTTCCAGTCTTGTTTACCAAATTTTGTGGATGCGCCAGATTGGCCTTTTGTTTGGTAACACTTCCCAGGCTGCTGCTATCACCTTGGGAGCCTTTTTTTCTGGATTAACTGCGGGTAGCTGGTTTTGGGGAAAACGATCATCAAAGTCAAAAAAACCATTGTTAGTTTATGGGTATTTAGAGCTTGGTATTGCTATGACGGCATTGCTTTATTTTGCTGTGCATCATTCTTTTTATTCAGTATATCCCCAAATACATCAATGGACTGACTCCTTGGCTGCAATGATTTTATATAAAATATTAATGTCTTTGTTTTTAGTTTTTCCACCGGCTTTCTGTATGGGAGGAACGGTGCCGGTGATAGGTCAATTTCTTGTTCTCAATCGGAACGCCTTTGGGAAAATTTCAGCAATGCTTTTTGCTTTAAATACAATTGGTGCAGCGGCGGGAGCTTTTTTTTCAGCATTTTATCTAGTGCCTCTATTGGGTTTTCAGGGAACATGCATAGGGGCGATTTTGTTATCGACAATGGTCGCCATTTTTTCACTTTATTTATCGAGAGGAATTAAGGTTAATCAACCATCAGCGGAGGTTGTAGAAAAAATAACGGAATTTGATGGATCAAATTCAGCTTTGTCTATTGCGAAAATAAAGAATGAAAAGTTATGTCTTCGGTTGATATGTTTCGTATCTGGTTTTAGTGTATTAGCACTTGAAGTTATTTGGACTAGAATGTTTGCCCAGGTTCACGAAAATTCGGTTTATAGTTTGTCTATTGTACTCGTTGTAGTGTTATTGGCTCTGGGGCTTGGTTCAATGGTGAGTTCGCTACTGGCAAGACATTCAAAAAAACCTCTTGAAGTCTTGAGTTATTTAATGTGTTTGAGTGGTATTTCGGTGATGTTATGTCCTTATGTTTTTCTCTATATCACCAATGATTTTACTATGATGTCTACTGCGGGTACATTTGTTGATTTTATGAGTACCTTGTTTAAACATGGGTTCATTTCTATTGGTTTGGTCGCGTTGGTTCTTGGAATGGTGTTTCCTTTTTTGATGAAAATTGAAGAATCATTTTTAAAAGAAGCGGGACAAAGTTTAGGTCGTTTATCGGCGATCAATACATTAGGTGCTATCGCAGGCTCTCTTGTTTGTGGATTTGTTTTACTTGAAAATTTTGGAATGTGGCGTTCTCTTCAATTTATTTCTGCGGGTTACCTGCTTATAAGCCTGATGATGAACTTAACGTTGGTCAAAGGTGTTTTATTGAACCAATTGTTAGCTATGGTGGGATTGATATTGTTGTTCACAATATTGAATCCAGTGAACTTATCAATGATGGGAGGCGATCCAGCTAGAGGAAAAGAGACTGTCATAAAAACATGGCAATCTAGTGATAGCACCGTTGTTGTTACTGACACTCATGGAGGTCATCACCGTAAGATTTTAATAAACTCAAATTATAGTCTTGGTTCTACATCAGGATTGATCGAACAAGTCTTCCAATCTAGAATACCACTGATTGTTTTTCCAAAAACCGAATCTGTATTTTATTTAGGTATGGGAACAGGGTCTACTGCTGGTGCTGCACTAAATGAAATGTTTGCTTTGAAAAGACTATTGGTCTGTGAATTGAGTCCCAAGGTTGTCGTAGCCGCTAGAGATTATATGACTGATTTTCAAAACAGGGACTTTACATTTGGCCTATTCAAAGATCCAAGAGTTGAAATTTTAGTTGAAGATGGACGTCAGCATTTGTTGGTAATAAAAGAAAAATTTGATATGATCAATGCGGACCTTTTTTTGCCATATCGATCTGGTGCGGGGAGTTTGTATAGTTTAGAGCATTTTAAAACAGCTAAAAATAAACTCAAACCTGGAGGTGTTTTTGTTCAGTGGCTGCCTCTTTACCAATTAACAAAAAATGAATTTGGTATCATTGCAAAAACAATGCTTAAAGCATTTCCAAGAGTGACAATGTGGAGGAATAATTTTCAACCTCGGGCCGAGATTGTGGCTTTAGTTGGACATCAAGATAAAACCCCATTGGCAAAAACTTTATTGAATTCAAGTGCAGAAAAACGAGAGTGTGTTGTAGGGAAATCGTTTTATGACATTTCTAATTTGAGAATCATCATGAACGAACAAACAATCCTTATTTATTATTGTGGGAATTTATCAAAAGCAGAAATCTTATTCAAAGATTTTCCAATCAATACAGATGATCGACCTTTAATAGAATACATGTCTCCTAAATCTTTACGGATATGGAAAGATGGTGTGCCGCCTCCATTTACAAATGAAAAGTTAGCAAAGCTGATAGATAAAGTATTCAAAATTTCACCTTTGCGTAACGACCCTTTTCTTAAAAATAGATCGGATGAAGATTGTAGACTACCTCTTGCAGGTGTTGCATTTCACAAAGCACATATCAATGCGTTGCTAGGTGATACCAAGCAAGTGCGTGAGCAATGGACGGAGTTTTTATTTAATTGGACGAATCGATAAAAAAATATTTTACCGATCGAAGTTATAGATTCATTACCGTATCGTTAATGTTTTTAATCTAAACATTGATAGCGATATCATCCTTCATTCTATAGTGGAAGATTATTAGGGGTGTTGCTTGATGCTTTTACTATCATTTAAAGTCAGTCGTGTTTTATACACCGTACTGATTGCGATATTCGTTCATTTTTCCAAGAGTCGATGCATCAACTTGTGGAAAAGCGCCTTCGTCTAACATTTTAATAATTTGTTCCATGGTTATAATGGAGTATACATCGATACCAAAGTCTTCTTTGATTTCTTGAAGTGCACTGACTGGTTTTTCTACTCCTTTTTCTTGCCTATCTACAGCGACAATAACTCCTTTGATATTAATCCCTTCGATAGGTGTGAGAAGGTCCAAGGTTTCTCTGATAGAAGTTCCAGCCGTTATGACATCATCGATGATGACAATATTTGATCCTGCAGTTGGTTGTTTGCCAACGAGTAGACCTTTTTCACCGTGGTCTTTGCTTTCTTTTCTATTGAAACAATAAGCGCTTTCAACATTTTCGACCGCTTGTAATTGCATCGAAGCCATCACCGAAAGAGGAATTCCTTTGTATGCTGGTCCATAGATAATGTCTTGATCTTTTCCCATGAAATGTGTGATAGCTTTTGCGTAATATTTACCAAGTTCAAGCGTTGCTTCGCCTGTATTGAGACCACCCGCATTGAAAAAATAAGGACTCAAACGCATGCTTTTTGTTTTAAATTCACCAAAGCGAAGGGCTTCATTCTTGAAAATGAATTGAATAAATTCTCTTTGCCAGCTTTCCATTATTTTATTTCTATACTGTGTGTGATTTCTGCCGTTTTACATAACATCGCGGCTACGGAACAGTATTTTTCTATCGATAAGGAGACTGCTTGTTCTAGCCTTTTTTCTGTAACTTTTCCGCTGGCTGCAAAGTGAACATGGATTTTTGAAAAGACAGCGGGAATAGCATCGACGCGTTCAGCATCGACTTTGATATCGAGATCTTCGACTTCTTGTCTGCCTTTTTCTAGGGTGTGAAGAACATCAAAGCTACTGCAACCGGCGAGGCCAACGAGTAGCATCTCCATGGGTCGAAAACCATCGTCAGTGCCGCCAATTTTTGCTGGGCCGTCTAGGACCATTGTTTTATCTAATGAGTTCTGTGCTTCAAATTTATATCCACTCACTCGTTTAAGGGAAATTGTTGTGCCCATTAAGCTTCCTCGTAACCTTCTTCTACAAGTGAGTCAAAACCTTCAGAAAGAGGAATGACTTCACTGAAACCTTCTTGAGTAAGTAGTGGTGCTGCCATGTGCACACGTTGACCGCTTCGACAGTGAAGATAGGTTTTAAGTGATTTATCAAGAGACTCAGGTATCTCGCCATTTTGGATAAGACTGAGTTGAAGAAGTTCTGCATTTTTTAAGTGGCCAGCATCCCACTCATCTTGTTCTCTTACATCGAGTAATTTTGCTGTTCCCGCTTTTACTTCTTCTTCTATTTTGCTTAAATCGTAAGACATTAGACTTTCCTTTTAAATAAATCAGTTGATAAATACCGGTCCCCACGATCGCATATGATAACAACGATGGTTCCGCTTTCTAAATTTTCCATATATTTCATTGCTGCACAAACAGCTCCACCTGAACTCATGCCACAGAAAACGCCTTCTTCTGTTGAAAGGCGTTGAGTCATTTTAACCGCTTCCGCTTCTGAAACATCGACAATGGTATCAACCCAATCAGGATTGAAAATTTTAGGGAGGTACTCTTTCGGCCATCTGCGTATGCCGGGAATGCTTGAGCAATCCGTGGGTTGAGCACCGACAATTTGAATGTCTTTGTTTTGTTCTTTTAAATAATGGGAGACTCCCATGATAGTACCTGTGGTACCCATAGCCGATACAAAGTGGGTGATTTCCCCATTGGTATCTCTTAGTATTTCAGGACCGGTGCCTTCGTAGTGTGCGGCCCAATTGTCGGGGTTGGAAAATTGATCTAGCATAACATATCCGCCTTTGGCTACCTTTTCTTTAGCATAATCGATAGCACCTTCCATAGATTTTTCTTTTGGCGTTAAAGTGACTTTTGCTCCGAAGGCTTCCATATTTAATATGCGTTCAAGTGAAGCATTTTCTGGCATAACTAACTCAATTTCGTAGCCCATTAAACTAGAGATCATTGCTAGGGCAATACCTGTATTTCCACTTGTGGGTTCGATTAATTTAGTGCCAGGAGGTAAATCGCCACGATCTTTTGCTTTTGAGATCATGGATAAAGCTGGGCGATCTTTTACACTTCCACCAGGGTTGTTTCCTTCTAATTTGGCTAATAATTTAACACCGGGTTTTGTGCAAATATTGGATAATTCAATAAGGGGTGTATTTCCTACTAAGTCAGTTAATTTCATATTTTAGCGAGTTTTTATTTGAAAGAATATTAACTTCTGTGACTAGACAGGCAAGGTTTTGCATGAAAATTAATCCACATTTTTTGGTTTTTAGGATTGTTTGATGGGAGACTGCATTTTAGTAACAGGTGGCGCTGGATTTATTGGTTCACATGCCTGTTTAGAGCTCTTAAATAATGGTGACGAAGTGATTGTTATAGACAATCTTGATAACAGTTCTGAAGAATCCCTTGCTAGAGTTCAAGAAATTACTAAAAAGGAAATTACCTTTTATAAAGAAGACCTTATCAATGCTGATGCCATTGATTCAATTTTTTCAAAACACAAAATCAATGCGGTCATTCACTTTGCTGGTTTAAAAGCTGTAGGTGAATCCAATACTATTCCTTTGCATTATTATCATAACAATATCACTGGAACCTTGGTTTTGCTTAACGTTATGAAAAAGCATAAAGTTTTTAATTTGGTATTTAGCTCTTCTGCTACTGTTTACGGCGCAGCTGAAACGGTGCCTATCACGGAAGATGCACCCTTATCCGCAACGAATCCATACGGACAAACCAAACTGATGATCGAAATCATGATGCGAGATTTAGCTAAAGCAGAATCAGAGTGGAATATCGCACTCTTGCGTTATTTTAATCCAATTGGGGCACACGAAAGTGGCAAAATAGGAGAAGATCCAAATGGAATTCCAAATAATCTTGTACCATATATTTCACAAGTAGCTGTAGGAAAACTCAAAGAGCTATCCGTATTTGGAGATGATTACGATACACACGACGGAACAGGTGTTAGAGATTATATTCATGTGGTGGATCTCGTTTTGGGTCATATCAAAGCCTTAGAAAAGCTTAAAACAAACCCTGGTTTAGTGACCTATAATTTAGGCACGGGCAATGGCTGTTCTGTTTTAGATATAATTAAAGCTTTTGAAAAAGCATCAGATATAAAAATTCCATATAAAGTTGCCCCACGTAGAGAGGGTGATGCTGCGAAGTGTTATTCCGATGCATCATTGGCAAAAGAAGAATTGGGATGGGTTGCCGAGCGCGATATTGAAATCATGTGTGAAGATGTTTGGCGTTGGCAAAAAAATAATCCTTCTGGTTATAAAGCTTAAGTATTTAATGCATTTTTAGAATGGGAGTCTTCGAAACATTTTTTTTAGGGCTTCTACAAGGTGTTGCTGAGTTTTTGCCCATAAGTAGCTCTGGCCATTTAAGTTTAGGTGAACATTTTCTTAAAATTGAAGAAGCACCATTAACATTAAATATTGCTTTACATGCTGCGACATTACTAGTTGTTGTGGTATTTTACCGTAAAAAAATCAAGGCTCTTTTTTCGCCTTTAAAAAAAGATTATTTATTAGCGATTTTTATAACATGCATTCCTACTGGTATTATTGGACTGGGAATCAAGAAATTTTTTGATAGTATTTTCGAAAATGCATCTATGAGCGCTTATCTATTAATGGTGAATGGCATTTATTTATTTTTAATAGCAAAATTATTCACAAAGGATTCTGATGAAAATTCTAAGGAATTTGAAGTGCCCAACCCAATTCAAGCTTTTATTATTGGAATAGTACAGGGAATTGCCGTTTTACCTGGTTTATCAAGATCGGGATTAACAATTGGTGCCTCCAAATTATTGGGTATGAAAAGTTCTAATGCTGTCGAATATTCATTGATCGCCAGTTTACCAGTTATTTTTGGTGCTGTTTTATTAGAAGCCCGAAAAATGAGTGAATTCTCAAATCCTGGTTTTGTATTACTAAGTGCTTTAGTTGCAGTAGTTTCTGGTTGGTTTTCGGTTAAAATTTTGTTGAAAATCGTGAAATCTAATGCATTCAAATACTGGGGGTTATACTGTTTTCTTGTTGGTTTTAGTTTTATAGTGTACACGCATGTCTGACAGCGTTTCCAAAATTAATGAATATTTAAATGACCTGCTGCGTCGTTTAGATGCCAAAGAAGATGCTGATAAAATTGCCAAGATAAAAGATGAGTTAAGTCTGATCGGTGACCAAACAGATAGTTTGCAGTTTGAATTACACAAGTCTTATAAAGACCTCCGCAATGCTAAAAAGGATTTAGAGCAACTTAGAAAATTTAAAAGTGAACTTATTTCCACTTGTGCTCACGATTTAAAGAGTCCAACGGGAAGTATTTTGAGTTATATCAATATTCTGGATTCCGAGTGGAAAAACATGAAGGTTTCAGAAATTAAAAATATTATGCAGCGTATGGACCGAGCTGGTAATCATATGTTGGACCTTATAGATGATCTACTCGAAGTGGGTAAAAATGAATCGGGAAAAGCTGAGTTTCATCTTGAGCCCGTTTTATTGAGTGATTTATGTGATGAAGCTTTAAATAACATTAAAGGTACCCTAGAGCAAAAAGAGATTGCTCATCAGATTAATATCGGTAAAGGAGAGCTTAGAGTGAAACTCGATTTACAAAAAGGTATGCAAATCATAAATAATTTATTGAGCAACGCTGTTAAGTTCACTCCAAGAAATGGTTCAATTACATTGAATATTGAGCATCGCGAAAAAAGGATTTATTTAGAGATTAAAGATAGTGGACAAGGGATTCCTGCAGAAGAATTAGATGGAATATTTAATAAATTTCAAATGACAAGCACGCGATCGACCGAAGGTGAGAAGAGTACAGGCTTGGGTTTGACGATTGTTAAACAATTAGTTGATATCCATAAGGGTAAGATTAGTGTTAAAAGTAAAGTAGGAGAAGGAACGTCGTTTATGGTTGATTTTCCCGTTGTTGAACATACAAAATTATTAAAACTTTTCAGCGGAAAAAAATAAGAAGTGAACGAACAGCCGCAAGCAAGTGCGATCGAGGTAAGGGTTTCTAAACAGTCAGAATCTAAAACCAAGAGTTATGCGATTTTACCACTTAATCAAGTTGTTGGCTTGCCTGGTGATACGATAGCTTTTAATCTTGGCAATTCAAATTTAATTAAAATTGTTCAAAAGGCCCATCAAAAAAAACAAATTATTTTCACGACTTGTAAGGCACAATTAAAAAGTAAAGACAGTCTTGGTCTATTTGGCGTACTAGCTACGATTATAGAAATAAACGAAAAAGAAAAAGGCAAATTTAGATTCAAACTCAAATTTTCAAAACGTGTTGAGATGACAGATATTTCAAAACGTGCAGGTATATCAAGAGGAAAGATTGTAGAGGTTAAGAGAAAACCGCGTATTAAACCCGAAGAGTTGAGTGCATGGTGTGAAGAGGTGCAACAGGTGATCGATGGTATTAGTAAATATAAAGAGACGAATGGTTTAACTGGAAATTTTAAAGTTGAAGATTTTGATAATTACGTTAGTGATGTCGCACGTAAACTAGATTTTAAACACGAGGACCGCTTGTTATTTGTAGATGGTTGGGGTGTAAAGAGGCGTGTATTTCAATTAATAGAAGTTTTGAGTAAAATGCTCGCTACATTAAAAATACGACAACAAATAAGAGAAAAAACAAATGCAAAAATAAACCGAATTGAGCGTCATGCATTCTTACAAGAAGAAAAAAAGGTGATTGAAGGTGAGCTTGGGGATAAAAATAAATTATCTGTACCTTTGGAGTATAAAGAACTAGCTGAGCAAATTAAAAAAGCAATTGTGCCTTTGAGTGTGAAAGAAAGTGTGGACAAAGAGTTTTCAAAACTTTGTCGCTCGGGTATACATTCACCTCATTCAGCAACCTTACACGATTATATCGAAACGGTCATTGCATTGCCGTGGGATAAATATGCGCAAGCACAGGTGGATTGGAAACTTGTGGAAAAAAGTTTAAACCAAAGCCATTTTGGATTACAAAAAGTAAAAGACCGCGTATTGAGGTATTTGGCTGTGCACCATTTATCTCAAAAACCTCAAGGAAGTATTATTTGTTTAGTAGGACCACCGGGTGTTGGTAAAACGAGTTTTGCACGTGCTATCGCCAATGCATTAGAATTGCCTTTTATAAAAAAGTCTCTTGGAGGTGTGCGCGACGAAAGTGAAATAAGGGGACATAGAAGAACCTATGTAGGTTCAATGCCGGGAAGGATTATGCAGGGCATTAAAAAATCTGGCGTTTCGAACCCAGTGTTTTTGTTGGATGAAGTTGATAAACTATCTGAAGATCACAAAGGTAATCCCGCCGATGCGCTCTTAGAAGTGTTAGATGTTGAAGAGAATAAACACTTTAGTGATCATTATATGGAAGTTGAATACGACCTATCTAAAGTATTTTGGATCTTGACAGCAAATAATGAAAATCAGATCCCTTTTGCGTTGAGAGATCGATTAGAGGTGATTGATTTTAGTAGTTATACGATTGATGAAAAAACTCATATTGCATCGGAGTATTTAGTTGATAAGAATTTAAAAAAACAAAACCTTGAGGGCTATCGTGTTGACATAAGTGAGGATATACTACGAAAAATAATACTGAGTTATACACGTGAATCTGGAGTAAGAGAACTCGATAGAAAAATCAACACATTGACTCAACAAATGGCACTGAATCACCTTAGAAAAAAGAAAGCGAGTAAAACTTGGAAAGTGACAATGGCTTTGTTAAAAAAGACATTGGGCAATTCAGAAA
>Ga0222717_10003231_pt1 | contig 12336 bp, 10 predicted proteins | sample C33_18DmetaG_FD_165053 | JGI IMG/M metagenome (GOLD analysis project Ga0222717, IMG submission 165053) | Estuarine water microbial communities from San Francisco Bay, California, United States - C33_18D | ecosystem: Environmental > Aquatic > Marine > Unclassified | place: USA: California...
AAAATTAGAAGTTAGGTCTGCAGTGCCTGAATTGAAAGATTATATTCTTTCGCAAGGCTGGCAGTTAGACACAATTGTTTACACGAGAGACGTATATGGGCAGCTCACCTAAGCAACAAGATTATCAGGCATCAGCAGCTGAAAAAGCCTCGGCTTCTGTAGCTATGGCGGAGTACAAGCATTTCAAACAAAAATATGATCCCCTACTTCAGAAAATGCGTGATCAATCTTTGACTGACAATACTACTGACTCCCTTCGCGGCAGAGCGAATGCTGACACGATGCAGGCGCTATCTAAACCTTCAGCTCGACGCGCTATGACTGGTGTAGATGGTGGGGACTTAGCACAGGCTCTACAAGGGCAGTTGGGTATAGCGAACACGTCCGGTCTTAACATCAAAAATCAAATGCAGACTAATGTGCTTGGAACAGCGCGAGGTCAGGCGGCAGATGCGCAAACAGGTATGGCACAAGCAGCTAATCTCGCTACATCGGAAGCTTTAACTAGAGCGAAAAATAAGCAGACGGTAGCTAACGCGAAGATGACTGCTGCTGGACAGGTAGCAGGCGCTGCATTAATGCAGGGTATGCAGAACAAAGAAACGAAAGGCACAAAAACTGAAGATTTAGGTCCAGAGATGGGAATGAGAACAACAGAAACAAGCGGCTCTTTCTTCAGCCCTGTTAATGGCGCTGGGCAATCTGTTAGCGGTTTTGGTAACCGACTTGCTTATTCAAACATATTTGGAGGTGGCTAATTATGCCAATGGACTTTGGTTATAACCCCTACGGCCCTGCATATACGGGAGGCAGTGGCGGCTTAGGATCACTACCAAATGTCAGTGATCCCGAGGCTGCATATGCGCAGATTACTCGGCAAGAGTATCTTGATTACGTAAATAATTATCGTGACTTTGAAGAAGGCATGATAGACAGAGCTCAGAACGATACGTCATTAATCGACGCTGCAAGAGAAGATAGTGCTGCTGCTTCTGGCATAGCTGCAGGAGTCTCTAGTAGAAATGCGAGCCGTTATGGCGCTGCACTTACCCCCGCTCAGGCTCAGCAGCAAACTAAAAGCCTCGATCGCGCTAATACTCTTGGGGGGATCCAGGCAGTTGGTGACGCAAGAATAGCGCAGCGTGAAGCTAATACACGGCAGCTGTCTGATTTAATCAATATTGGTCAAGGCGTTAACCGCTCTTCACAAAGTCAATTGGGGTCTGCTGCTCAAAATGCTACACAGCGCGAGAACGCTTATTCACAGGCCAAAGCGGCATCTAAGGCTCAAACGTATAGCACCCTCGGTAGTTTAGGTGCTATGGCCATTATGGCTTTTGCATTTTAAAGAGAATTTTTTATGGCACTTTTAGATGGTATTTTAGGCGGGGCACAGTCGGTACAAGCGTTTGGCCAACAGCAGTTCCAAAACAAACTAGCTCGAGATAAGTTCGACGAACAGAAGCGCCAGTACGATCAGTCTTATGCCCTGAATGTTGAGCAGTTCAACATCAATGATGTATATAACAAAGACGAAAACACTCGGTTAAATGCTAAAAGCGCTCAAGACACAGACAAATTTAATACAGAAAAAAAGACTGCTGCTAACGACAAACTTTGGACGACATACAAAACAGCGGGTTTATTAACACCGGACGGCCTGTCTATTGATACTGATGTGCTGACGCAGCGCGTTAAGGACGGGGACCCCGTTGCAGAGCAAGTCATTCTAGGTATGGCTACTCAGTTCGGCGACCTTCCTGAAGGTTCAAAGGCAACGGAAATTAAGCAACTACCTAACGGTGGTTACGCTGTAACTGTAGTGAACGCAGATGGATCTGTAGGTGCTGTTACCGAAGATGGATCTAGCGACCCTACATCCACAGTAGTTAACTTCGAAGCAGGTCAGCTGTCCAGGTTGGCTGCCGCTGAATTTGGTATGAATGTAATAACGGATTTAAGTGTTTTTGATGGGGTATCTGCGGTTAACCAAACAGATCGAGTTGAGGCTGATGCAGCGCGTCAAGGTACTCTGGATAAAATTACTGACCTTAGAGTACAGCGCGATGCATTAAATGCTTTACCCTCTGGGGGTCTGAAGCGCGGAGCAAAAGCTGTTGTCGCTAATGCTAAAACCCCAGAAGAAGCGAACGAGGTTATTGCCCAAATCCAGAAAGATACAGGCCAAACGCCCGCTAGTTCAGATGCTGCGCCACAGCCTGACGCACCGGCAGCCGCGTTTGATATGTCGCAAGTTGACCGCTCTACTAAAGGTGGACGACTAATAGCTGCAGCGGAGGGCGTAACTACCAACCGTCGTCGCGGCAACCCTGGGAAGTCACGAGAGCGCTTGACAGGTTATAGAGCTGAATTAGCCGATCGGATTAAGACTACAGAGGCAAACCGTGCTCGCCTGAAAAACTTCAAAGCGCCCCCTGCTGAAAAGGATGGACTGCTTAAAGACAAGGCCGAACTCGCACAGATCGACGGATATCTTAACAAAGATCAAGCCGCGCCTGTATTACCGCAATCACCAGAAAATGATTCTATTGTTGCAGCTACGGACGGTAAAACTACGGAAGAGATCAAAGCTGCGGTTGATAGCGGTGAAGTACAGATGTCCGAAGCTGAACAGCAAAATGTTGCTCGGACTCTCATAGACAACGAGATTGAAGAGTTAAAAGACCTGCTCCGCTTAAATGCAAAAGATCAGGCTATTGCTAGAGTTGCGATATTAGCCTCTGAGGAAGACCCAACCATCCGCGCACAGATGTCCCGCGAGCTGAGCAACATATTTGATAACGTAGAGAACAGCCCAAGCATGAGTCGTAAAGATGAAATTGACGACAGTGCTACCGCAAGAACTTATCGGTTAAACCGCGCTAAGTATAACAAGTCGGTTAATGACGCTCTCGAAGGAGATTTTAAAACCGCAAACGAAGCGTCTGCGAAGCTTGTTGAGACGACATCAACACTATTTTTTGGTGAAAACGGCGACGAACAGAACTTTAATGCTGAAAGAGCCAACATGTTGTTCAAAGGCAAGGCTCTTAACGGCTTCTTAACTCGTATGAAGACTGCTAGAACCGAGGCGGAAGCAGATCAGTACATGATGGGACTTAATGCTGCCATCAGTTTAGGTATGGCGGGTCTGGCAGGAGAGCAGGACGGCGGTATTGCGGACTCTATTGCTGACTTCTTTATGCGTGGTGAAGTCACTGATAATAACAACCCAATCGACTTCGATCTTAGAAGAGTCATCGCCAACGATACAGAGAATCCTACAGAGTTCTACTACACCGATGCTGACGGTAATAAGACTGATGAAAAAATCGATGCTAAAGAGCTTCAGGGCATATCAGTGAGCGTGTATGAGATAGTTAGAAAACAAGCCATCGCGAATACTCCTAAACCAAAAGGAGAGTAATTTATGGCTTCAGACGCTCTGCAGTCTTTCCTTTTTAAAACACCTGTTTCGGGTTCTAATGGCGGCCCCAGTGGCGATGAAGTCATTCAGGGTCTGCCTGATACAGGGCCCATCAACCCAGATAGCATCGGTGACGCATTTGTCGCGGGTGTAAAGTCGGGAGGTGAAAGCCTCGGTGCAGATGTCGAGTACTTCAAAGCCCTTTTCAATACTGCTATTGGTGACGAAGAAGCTGCCGAAACAAACGTGCGGCGCGCGCGAATCCAAGAAGCCCAAGCTGCGATCCCTGTTTCTACAATGGAGACCTTCGGTGAGTTCATCGAGGAGCCTACTATTGATGGGTTCTTCATGCAGATTGGTAAATCAACTGGTCAATTATTCCCCTCTGCCGTAAGCACAATTGCTTCTGGTGGCACGGGCGGAATTGCAGTTGTTTTAGGTAAAGCAGGTGTTAGTAAAGCAGGTAAGGTCGTTGCTAATCGTATTGTAAAAGATGCGTTAAAGAACACCGCTGATGGCACTGCTGATGCTGTAGAGAAAGAACTGGCGCAGTCAGCCTGGTCTGTATTTAGAAAAGGCGCTTATGCAGGTGCAGGCACGTCAGAGTATATACCAATGGCAGGTGGCAATCTGTCTGAGGCGCTTGAAGCGGGACAAACTTTAGACCGCAGTACTGCTGGTCGAGCTGCTGCAGTAGCCCTACCTCAAGCCGTTATTGGCGTTGGTGCAGAAGCTGCAATGCTCAAACTTGTTGGCAGGGTTGCATCAAAAAGAGCAGTTAAAGAAGGCTCTTTATTTGGTCAACTCGCGAAAGATATAGGCGGCGGTGCTGCAAAAGGTGGCGCATTAGAAGGCGCTACTGAAGTTGTACAAGAAGGTATTGGCGTCGCTAACCGCATGCAGATGGATGATAGTTACACTGCTCAAGATGCAAAACTCCGTTTAGGAGAGTCAGCGTTTGCAGGGTTCTTCGGTGGTGGAGCTGCAGCAGGTGCAGGTAGTGCAGGTGCTAGTGTATTCAGTAAAGCTCGACAGCTCGTAGACCAAGGCCGCGAACAGCATATAAATAACAAGGTAAATGAAGAGCAGTACGGGGACATTAACAACGGGTACACGACTGAAGAGCCACAGGCAGATATAAATGCACAGCTGAGTGCCATGACGGATTCTAGCAGCACGAAGCAAGCCGTTTGGGCCGCTGGCCCAACCGCGCAATTTGGTGCAAAAGAAAACACCGCCACACCAGTAGAAGTTGGCGAGTCCAAAACACAGGGTTATGCGGCGTTTGTTCCTGGTCGTGGCACTATTGTTTCTACTAGCAAGCAAATCGTTGATGATGTTATTGCTGCAGAAGCAAGCGATACAGTGCTACAAGCCGCGCTCGGGTATAGCAGCGTAAAAACCGAAGACGGCAACAAAGTCGTACAGGTCTTTGACAAAGATGGTGGTGTTGTTTCTGAAGAGCTAACCGTAGAACAGAACCTTTCCTCTGCTCTGGGTGCAGCCAACGGTCTTATGCCTGACGGCGGCAGAATCGAAGTTACCTCAGTGGAGAAAGCTCTTGAAGCTAGAAACCGCAGGCTGAAGAAAGAACAGGGTCCAGTAGTTCGTCCGATGAATGACCAAGACTCTAAGCAGGTCAACAAAGAAATGGGCTTCGGTAGCAAGACTACTGGGTTCGACGAAGGCGGCGGTATCTTCGAGCCTGAAACCACGAAACTCAAAGAGTATGCCCCGCGAAATAAAGATAAAGAGTACGAGAACACTAAGCCTACTCAGGAAGCCTTTGAAAAAGTGTTTGGCGATGAGATGGATATCGATTGGGACAGCGACTACTACGGCGGCATGAGCGAAAGCCTGTTGAAGGCAGCTGTTGCAGCTAAGAAGGCGAACCCTACTGCTCTGGTAACTCTTACTGAGGGCAAAGACGGCGCGTATGACTTAAACCTCGAGACTACCCCAGACACCGAGACGTTCTCAATTGGAGGACAAGATCAGAAGTTTCCCATCGGCGAGTTCTTATCACAGTCAGTTAAAGACGCAGACCGCGTCGCAAAGAACGATGACTTTAATAACAAAAACAAAGCTGAAGCTAAGGTCACAGTTGTTGCACCAGACGGTAAAGAGACAATGGCTATTCTGGCTGACCTAGTTAACGCTGGCCGGAGAATCGCGGCTAAGAGAGAAGGTATTAACTTCGCGAGCGTAAATGATCAACAGGCATACTCGGCCCTTGCTGGAGAGATGCTTGCGGACCCTGATAACTCCTACGACATACAGATCGAAGGCGAATCCATCTTCGGAGAGCTTAGCCCGAGAGCCCGTATACAAAGTAATCGAATTAGAGTTAGTGGCACAAAAACCAACCCCACATCTTTACGGCAGTTGAACCGTCCGCAAGGTGGCCGCCGCTCTGCCCCCGAAGTTCGCACATTTGAGGCCGTGGATAATGCCGAGGTATCGCGGGAACTTGAGCAAGCAAGAACTGCCTTTAACGCCACGGATTTTAGGCCCAACGAAGCAACGCAAGCCGATTTTAACGACGGTTATTATGCGCGTATGCCCCAAGGGCTACTGGAGCAGGCAGTCAAGGATAATCAATACGCTGGCGGAATAAACGAAGTAGTCATCGAACAAGATGAAAATGGTAATTACACGCTTCAGACCGCCGAGAAAGATCTTGCTGATCTGGAACCATTAGCTGGTTTAACGCCTGAAGAACAGATTGCGGAGGACACGCGTCGTCAATTAGGAGATTTACCGCTTTCTAGCTTAAACATCGAAGCTGGACGCCCAGAAAAAAGGGGCTACTCATCCGCGAAGCCTAAGCGTAAAGGCGGTCGCAACCCGATGAACGCGACTTACCCAGCAGGCAACATTGGTCGCTTGGCCACACAGGTCGCATCCGCTCTGGTCAAAAAGCTAAGACTCAAAAAACCTGTTTCTATTCTTGGTGTGAAAGAACTAGGCCAAATGTCAGAGGCTAAGTTCAACGAGATGTTTACAGACCCTCGCGTGGCAGCTTCTGTACGCGAGCAAATAAACGCTCTCCAAGACAACACGACTGCGCTGGGCCGATACATGGGCTTCAATGATGCGCATGTGATTCTTGTAGACAACCGTTCAGACAATCAGCTTCAGACAGCGTTAACCACTGCTCACGAGCTGGGACATGCGTTGATCCAAGAAGAGATGTTGGGATCGCTGAATAACACAGCTTTGTATCGACGTTTAGTGCGAGAGTTTGAAAAGGCTCGGGCTGCTAAAGATGCGCCTGCTGCATATCAAGATCCTAACAACGAGCTAGCCTTCGAAGAATGGTACTCAGATCAGGTAGCAATCTACGCTAAGAACATATATTTGAAAAAAACCCTTCCAGCTAAGAACCTGTCGGCCAGCCACTTTAAGAAAGTTGCAGACAAGCTTGTATCTATGTTCAAAAGTATGTCGCAAGAAATGCGACGCCGGTTTGGTAAAGACGCACAGAACCAAGAATTCACTACGTACATGGACTCGCTTACTGAGAACAAACAACGCTATTGGACTGCTGCTAAGAACAAGGTCGGCACAAAAGAAGCTACCTTCCAGCAAAAGGCTCTTGTCAGAGCTATTGAAGACGCAATGCCAAAGTCTAAGTTTGAGAAAGGTGTTGAGTCCTTATCTCGATTAGTTAACGAAGTACTGAGTAATCCTACTGTGCGTAAAGCTACCCAGCTTGTTCGTACAGAGGATGGCGTACTGCGAACCATTAGCACCAAGATTGCAGACATGATGTATATACCTGCTCAATCTGAAGGCAAAGGTTCAGACATGGGTTTCGTAAAGCGTAAAGCGGCAATCCGTAAGCGCATGATGAACGACGTGCGTAAGATTCTTGGGTCTGATTGGACTACACCTGAAGCTACAGCGACATTGGAAGCAGCAAGAGACGCTGATATCCCAACAGATCAGCTCCCAGAAGACGCCCGCAAGATACGAGAGTTCTTGAGCAAGCTGTACGACAACTACATCTCGAAGACTCCAGGTAACACAGTTCTTAAAAGAGATAACTATTTTCCAGTTGCTCTTGATCTTGCAAAAATTGCAGATGACCCAGAAGCCTTTGTGGGGTTGATGCTCCGCAAAGACTCTCAGATGACTGGAAGTCAGATACGTGACACCGTACACAAACTAGTCCAGCTGCAGAAACGCATAGTGGATGAAAACGAAATTAACGTTGATGCAACAGATCCATCAGCTGTTGCAGAGGCGGCTCGAGTATTTACAAACAGCCTGAGCCCTAGCGAACTAAAAGACTTCAGCCTACCCCCAGCGGAAGCATTGCAGGAATATATACGGGACCAATCAACTCGTAACGAGTTCCTTCGTGCAACTCGCGCGCCTGACGGCACTGACCTTTTGCAGCAAGAACTCGACAAGCTGTCACCTGTTGACAGAAAAGAAGTCGTAGCGATGCTAGAAAGGCACATGGGTTATACCCGCAAGCCTCTTGGCCCCAAGCTACGAGCCGCGAACAGCTGGATGCAGTTGTTCCAGTGGGTCACGTTACTCCCACTTGCGACTGTGTCGTCCATTACGGAACTGGGTGGAGCAGTACTAAACGGCAAAGACTTTGATGCGTTCGGTATGGCGTGGAAAGCGATGAAGGAAACTATTCAGAACCCAGTAGAAGCTAAAGAGCTTGGCGAGGACTTAGGCGTTACCTCAGAGCGCACGATGGAAAATATGATGATGACCGACGCTGACCATGAGTACATGGACCCCAAAGCGCGGGCCATTGGCGATAAGTTCTTCCGAGTGATCGGCCTTGATTGGTTTACCCGTTTTACTAGAGAGTTTGCTTCGAATATGGGCGTACAGTTTATGTTGCGCCATGCAATAAATGATAGTGGTAACCCTCGGTCAAAGCGTTACCTAAGAGACCTGGGCGTATCAGCCGCAGATGTAAAAGCGTGGGAAGCGGATGGCAGGTCGTTTGACTCTGATGCGGGGCGTCGAGTTCAAGATGGCCTGACAAGATTCGTAGAAAGTTCTATGTTGCGGCCCAATTCTGCAGAACGTCCCTCATGGGCAAATGATCCTCGTTTTGCTTTGATCTGGCAGCTAAAGAGCTTCTTATACTCCTTCTCCAAGACCATCGGTGGTGGCATTATCCGCGAAGCCAAAGCACGCGCTAAAGAACCTGGCAGCAGTGGTTTAGAGAAGCTAGGCGGTGTTGGACTTACGTTGGCGTTAGCGGGTGTTGCTTTTATGCCACTCGCCATGATCAGCCTCGAGCTACGAGAATTAGCTAAGTATTTAATTGCGGGCGTACTTCCAGGTGTTAACCAGAGTGGCGGAAGGTACTTCCGATCAGACCGTATGGATTGGAACCAGTACATGACTGAAATCTTTGATCGGTCAGGCTTCAACGGACCCATGTCAATTGTTACATCAATGATGCACGCTGATAAATGGGGCAGTACCCCACTCGCGCCTTTATTAGGTCCAACCTATGATCTCGCAGAATCGGCGTTTATAGACGGGTGGGAAGTAATCCCTGACAGGATCATTCCTGGCTATAGCTTGGTTTATTAGGGGAATTATATGAGCATATTCACAGCACTACTCGGCCCTGTTGCAGATTTAGGTAAGACCTACCTGAGCAACAAAGCCGCAGAAAAGCAGGCTAAGCACGAAGCAAAAATGAATGTCATTCAAAATGATGCCGACTGGGAATCTAAAATGGCGGATGCATCTGCTTCAAGTTGGAAGGATGAGTTTTGGACTATTATATTAGCTATACCAATATTTATGACAGGCTATGCAATAGCAGCCAACGACATGGCGGTTGTAGATCGAGTGCAGCAAAGCTTTCAAGCCTTATCTGAACTACCAGAGTGGTACCAGTATCTTCTTTTTATAGCAATTTCGAGCAGCTTTGGAATTAAAGGTGCTAAGAAGCTAATGGAATTACGCAAATGAAACCGGACTGGTCAGATCCAGAGACCTCACTTATGGGCATCATTGCAGGAAGCTTTGTACTACTACTAATAGTTTTTACTTATAGGCTTTTAATCGCATGACCGACCCAGAAACAAACAGACGTTTCGACCGTCTTGAAGTAAAGATCGACAAGTTAACAGAAGTGTTGACTAACGTTGCTCGCGTAGAAGAAAAGCTTGTTGGTACAGATGCACGTCTCAAGCGCCACGAGTACCGGCTTGATGAGAACGAGCGGAAAGTAGATGAAGTATTAGAGACGGTCGCGACTAACACGCAGATTGTAAAGGTCGGTCAGGGGATAGTTGCATCTGTCTGGGCCGCTGTATTGGGTGTTATTGCATATATGTTTAAGGAATGAGGATGTTTAAGTATTTTAAATTAGAAGATTTTGACTGCCAAGAGACTGGCAACAATGAGATGCAAGAAGCTTTTATTCATGCACTTGACCAACTAAGAGCAGCCTGTGGCTTTCCATTTTATGTGACTTCAGGTTACCGCTGCCCAAAGGGCCACAGTATTGAGTTGGCAAAAGAAAAACCAGGCACCCATGCCCAAGGGATTGCTGCAGATATCGCCGTCACTGGTGGTGTACAAAGACGCGCTATTGTGAATCACGCATTAGCAATGGGAATGTCTGTCGGAGTAGCGAAGAGCTTTGTCCACGTAGACATTAGAAAGACAACACCAGTACTTTGGTGTTATTAAGTACTGGCATTATAATACCCAGACTAATATAATCTATAAACTATAGGTATAGAAAATGGCTTATTCAGACACACTAAAACTGGTAGCTGGAGATACGCTTCCCGAACTGACTTTTACACTAAGAGACAGTAACGCAGCAGCGTCTGGTCAAACCTTAGATCCTAACAACAGTGCTACCTGGGCTCCGATAGATGTAACAGGCGCAACGGTACGTCTGCGGTTGCGTGAACTCGGTAGCACAACAGTTAAAAGCACGTTGACCTGCACTGTTACAAACGGCACAGCCGGTAAGGTTGTTACAGATTTTCCTACGGGAACCTTAGATACAGCAGGTACGTTTGAGGGTGAGATAGAAATTACATTTTCTACGGGCGGAATTCAAACAGTATATGACCTTATAAAGCTTCAGGTTCGGAGCGATTTTGATTAATGGCTAAGGTAGAAGTTGCATACATTGAGATAAATGCGTCGTCTTCTTACACACTTGTAAGGAGCAATGTTACTTACTCTGATATAAAAAGTAGTGCAACTTATTCTAACCTTTCTGCTGCTGAAGTTATTCTCGACTACGACACTAAGAACCGTTACTTCCGAGACGAAGGTTTCATTGTCGGCGACTTAGCTGCCCTAACACCTGAGAAAAACTTTACGGATTCTGTAGGCACTTTCTCTGATACGTTGCAGTCTGTTGATGTAGGAAAAGGTCTTCAGGAAAACTTATCGATCGGCGACTTTGCCTATGTATTACTTACAATACAACGGCAGTTTACTGACTCTATATCTATCGGTGATACCTCCGTCCTAACTGCTGGTATAAACCGATACGAAATACTGAACGCAGTTGATACATTAAGCTACACATTTAGCAAACCGTTAGTGGATACTCTGACGTCGTCTGATTTACTCACTACTTCGTTTGACTCTCCAAAAACAGACAGCGTAACTGCATCCGATGTTTTTTCTCGAACCTTGACTTACTCCAGAGCATTTAGTGACACCATCACGATGGATGATTTCACTGATATTGGCGCAATTACAAAAGACACAATTGGAAGTAAATCTAACGCTATATCGTTTATCGATACACAAAGCTTCAGTACTGAAAAAAGTGTCACTGACACACCTGTTCTTGCAGATCTTTACACGTCCGTTTTTGTTACAAGCCGTGCGGACACATTGTCTGTAGCGGAGTCTATTTCTGTTTCTAACAGATCGTTAGCCCCCTCCAGTTTAAATGCTGGGGCTTTAAATACCGCTACTTTAAATAATTAGGAGACATCCAATGTTACAAGATAATTTGAAAATGACGGGCCATTTGGCCATTGCTATAAATAACGAAGTTGTCCAAGAGGTCCCTAACTTAGTTGTGACTTCAGGAAAAGCTTATGTCGCTAGTCGTATGAAAGACACCACCTTAAACGCTATGTCACACATGGCGATTGGCACAGGTAGTACTGCCGCTGCTGCAGCAAATACCGCTTTAGGTTCAGAGGCAGATCGTAACTCTTTAAGCAGTACAACAGTTAGTAACGGCACTGTTACATACGTAGCTACTTTTGGTGCTGGTGAAGGCACTGGTGCTATTACGGAAGCCGCACTGCTTAATGCGAGTTCGGGTGGAACGATGCTATGCCGCACTGTTTTTGCTGTAGTAAACAAGGGATCTCAAGATAGCATGACGATCACCTGGAGCGTCACTGTAAGTTAAGCAAATTAACAGCCCGAGGGATTTAAGATGGCGGTAAAGTTTAGTAACAACGCTGCTACGCTGTTAGCTGCGAATGCATCAACTTCAACAACTTCATTAACAGTTGATAACGGGTCAATCTTCCCTACTTTATCTGGGACGGATCACACCTACGTTACGCTAGAAGACGTAAATGCTAATCGTGAAGTTGTTAAAGTCACAGCAATAAGTGGCAATACGTTGACTGTAGTCCGTGCCCAGGATGGCACTACTGCGCGTGCATTTTCTACAGCGGATAAGTGCGAGCTGCGTATCACGGCAGCCTTACTAAACGACCTAAATACTGACGCCGACACAGAATCCGTCTCCATTGCTGGAGATACGATGACAGGCAACCTATCTCTAGGCGATAACGTCAAGGCACAGTTTGGTGCGGGTAATGATTTACAGATATACAGTGATGGTACAGACGGTTACATAGATAACGTAACTGGTGATTTCTATATAAGAGATACTACTGGCGGCACTTTAC
>Ga0222717_10003239_pt1 | contig 12317 bp, 4 predicted proteins | sample C33_18DmetaG_FD_165053 | JGI IMG/M metagenome (GOLD analysis project Ga0222717, IMG submission 165053) | Estuarine water microbial communities from San Francisco Bay, California, United States - C33_18D | ecosystem: Environmental > Aquatic > Marine > Unclassified | place: USA: California...
CCTGGAATCCAGAAAGTATTTCGGTAGCCGTTAGGCTTACGCCTGAACTGAAGTCATTGCTTTGCATGGTTAGAAGCCAAACACTGGTCGAGAGTTGATCGGATTCCGTTAGTGCTATATCGAAAGCTTCCTGCCTGACACTGGGGCCTTCAATACGAGGAACACCATTTCTTGGTAGCCATAGCCAATCGAGCGCTGAATCTGTATCCGTGGCCGTTGACCTTGCCAAGGTGAGACCAAAGTCCCCTGGATGGATGACCGCAGCACGCGTCCAGAGATCTCCCACGATGGGTGCGCCAGTGTCATCGCTTGGAGCCCAGTGTGAGAACTCTTCTTCAGTGTAGCCCCAGATCACAAAGTCGACAGCCTCGTTAACGTCATTGATGATCAGCGCCCATCCGCGCTGGCCACCCCGGCGGGCACTTGGAGGATCATCTGTCCATTGAAGATTAAATCCCAACTGATTTTCTGGGAGATCCAATCGAGTGAAATCTGGTGGAAGATCTAACACGCGACCTGGCGAGTTGATTCCATGAACAGCATTGATGTCGCGATCCGCCGCGGCATTGAGCAGAATTCTCCAGCCTGTGGTATTGACGTTACGGTCGAGTTTAGTCACCGTGAGTCCGTCTGTGCCTGAATCTCGAATCTCATTGATGAGGACAGGTGGCCCGTCTCCTCGATCAACGGCTGCCGTGAGCGTTATCTCTCCTGGGGGATCGCGAACGAGTCGTCCAATCGCATCGCGAGCCGAGATGGTGGCTTGAAAAGGTAGATTCTGAGTGGCGGAGGCGGGCAACATCTCCCACCGGAGCTGAGCGAAGGGCCCCGATGACGCGACTTGCAAGACCCAGGGGTGGTCGCTCCTGCCTGTGCCGTTCGTCGCGCTGATGGTGACAAGGAAGGTGCCAAACTCTTCAGGAGCACCAGAGATGACACCGAGGTCTGGATCCAAGGTAAGGCCTGGGGGAAGGTTTGTCGCTGCGTAGATCGAAGGTTCGTTTAGTGCCTCGATTTGGTGGATGAGGAAGTCACCAATGATGGTCGTCGTTTCACTGCTAGAATAGATAAATGGTGGTTCAGGCGCCCCTGGTGTACCGCCGGGCACCGTTCCTGCTTGCCAGTCCTCACGGTCTTCGCTCATACGGCGAGATTCGCTGCGAGGTACTAGAGTGAAGCCAAGGCCATTGGTAAGCGGGTACCAGTTTGGATTGTAGCCGGTTGCAAGTATAGAAGGCGAAACGTCTCCGGCGCGGCGGACCGCGAAACGCTCACCCGCGTTATCTAGTCTACCTGCAAAGACTCCTGCGATACGCGGTGCATTTCCGTACTGAGCGCGGAAGACCGCCTTGTCTGACACTAGCATAATACGCTCTTGAGGTGCGATTGTGATTGCGGTAAACGAGAATTTAATCCCCGATGAGAACTCCAATCCTTCTAGATCAAGCGAGTCGGAACCTACGTTTAATAGCTCAAGCCACTCTGCTTGGCCTGCCCATGGGCGATAATGAATTTCCGAAATTCGGAGATCAATGAGTGGATCTCGAACGGAGTTTGCATTCGATTGACCGGGAGAAGGCCTCATAAGTGCAATGGCCACACCGGTGGCGTTTGGAATTCTTCCGGTGCTCGCCTCTGAGTGTTCGCCTTGCCAGAAGATCTGGTCCACCAACTCTCCTGTTGAGGGAAGTTGGAGTGAGGCCATGCCGAACCACGGATCCAATCCAAATCCTAGATCGTCTGACGTGAGTCTGTAAAAATCATCGGCTCCGAGAAACGAATGGGCTGGCAGACGGTAAGTCTGTGAGGATTTGATGGCGAGTTCCGAAATGTCGATCGGAAGGGGTGCGGCGTTGGCAAGCTCGATGAAGTCTTCTTGGTAGGCGACTCCTGCAGCAACGTACCACTCGTTAAAGCGAGCTTCAGTAGTCGAGGCGACGAGGGCGGAGCGATTCAGATTGTTGGGAGTTGGCGTGCCAAGAGCCCAAATGTTAGGATTGGCTGGCAATCGCCCAAGTGTGTGGGTCGAGAGTTGTCGGCCAAAGGTGATACGGTCCACGATGCGACCTTGTGGATCGTAGAGAGTTAGAGTTTCGCCATCTCGGTCCAGGGCAAATCCATGGTTATTGGTTGGCTGCAATGGTAGCACCAAGTAATGCCCCCCTCGGATTTCCGTGTCTTTCGGTAGAATCAGGCGATCGTCACCATCGCCACCAAGTTGAAACCCAGTGAGTTTTATGGATTGGGTGCCGGGATTGTGTAGTTCGACCCAGTCTGGAAAGGCTCCGTCAATATCTGTGACCTCGTTGGTGGCGGAAATCTCGTTAATGACAATGCTCGGTATTGTTTGTCCTACGGTCCAGTGGAGCGTTCCAATGGAGGCATCGGCATCTTTTCTATAGTCGAGCTGGTGTAGGCCATCTGAAAGCTCCTGGAGAACGAGGAAGGCTTCGCGGAACGATCCGGGTTCTGATGGAAGCCATGAAATGGGAATCTTGTTCCAGTCGCCATTGTCGAGTCGGTACTCAACTTGCTCCCAGCCACTGCCGTAGAAGCTGATGAATTGACTACGGGAAGAGGTTTTTGAAAGAGGGACTCCAAGAATAGCTGGCTGATCACGGTCAACGAGTCCGAGGTTGTCACCATGAGTTCCTCTGCCGATTCCAAGCGAACTCGCAGCGAGCGTGAAGTTTGAATTGTAGTTCGGGTCTATACCCGAAATGACGACGCCTGGACGAACGCTTGTCGTCTTCAGTGTTGCGGCAATGGCAGGATCGAAGAAATTGTGTGTGAATTGCACAAAGCTTTCTTCGAGAATTGCATCCGAAATGGCTTGGCTGAGTTCAGTAAAGATGTTGTTCGCAATGAATGCCTGGATCTTAGTATCGGTGCCGCCGATTAGTTGTTCGGCATCGTGAATCACACTGTGCTCAAGGGTCACCTTCGATGCGTCGGTGTAGTGGATGACTTGATTGACACCTAAGAAAAGCTGATTGGCGATTAATAGTTCGCCACCGTTTAGCTGAATACCTGTCCAACAGTCCTGAAACTTATTGTTTAGAAGCTTCGCTCGTCCTTCCAATCGAAGTGCGGTATCCGCTCCCATGAAGGTGTTGCCGGAAACGGTGATGACGGAAGTATCTGAGATTGGGCGTTTGATGATACTTACTTCTCCCAGATGACTCTGTTCTAAAGCTAGGGGAAAGTTGGGCAGTGGCCCACCAGTGCTGTTGAGCGATCGCCATGAAAGTGAGCTGTTGCTAAGCTGTATTGAGGAGCGATTGAGTGAAAGCGAGAGCCCAATGTGTGAGGATAGATCAAGGTGGTCGGCTGTCAGGGAAGTGTCTGTAAGGGTGATCGCTGGTAAGCCCACGTGCAGACCTTGAATGAGCAGGTGTGAGAGGCGGTGATTGGTTGAAGGACCTCGCAGTGTTACTCCCGACCAGAATCGGTCGGTGAGACCACTCAACGTGACTGGACGGCTCTCTGTGCCGTTGACAAGAAGCGTGCCACCAGCGACGATCAATTGGACATCGTTTGCAAAGTTTAGAGTTGTTCCTTGCGAGAGCGTGAGGGTGATCCCGCTTGGAACGATAAGATCATCGATAACTCGGTAGATACCTTCTGCTGAGGAAAGTATGGTGTTCTCTGTGAGTCGTCCTGATAGTGTATTTCCAGATTCAATGGGCGTTTTGATGGCAATGGTCTGACTGCTGAAGACCTCTGCAGATTGGGTCATCGCGTCTATTCGAAGGAGGTTTAATCCCTCTTTGAGTGGGAGTGCTGAGGCATACCATTGGCCGCGACCGCGATCATAGACAACTTCCTGCCCATTGATCACGACCCGGTCGACGAGTCGAGGACTCACGGTGCCGCTTAGATCGATGGTCGCATTTGTACTTTCATACCTGTCTCCATCGAACGGCAAATCCAGCATGTTTACCCGTAAAGGGGCATCGATGATCGAGCGGACGTGGTGTCGCCGGGCTCGATTGAACGCCTTGATGCGCTCACGCAGATTTGTTGGTACATGCGCTAGAATGGTGTCTAACAGAGGCTCGAAGGAGTCGGGATTTAGAACGGTCTCGATGAGGTCGTCGAGGGCTTGGAAATAAAGAGGGCGAATGTGGGGGTGATTAAAGAAGGCCTCTAGCTGGGGCACACGGGCATCACCGCGGCCAAATCGTGGATCGAGCATTTGAAAGATGGTCGCTTGGGGGGGTGAGGTAGTGTCTCCAAGTCCAAAGATGGTGTCTAGATCGTGTGGCAGCAAGACGACGCGCGGATCGGAGGCTCCTTGGTAGATGGAGTAGTCATCATCAATTCCGTGGCTGAGATTGGTCTCGTTGTTGTTGAGGAGATTCATTAGGGCAAACCAGCGCACCCATTGCTCGATATTGATCACCTCAGACACGGTCTCAACGTAGACTTGTGGAGGAGTTTCATTGATCGTGACGATGAACTCTTGAAAGCGGCTCCAATCGTTGGCTGAACCATTGGTTTCCTTTGTCCACTGATCAGCGACATACCACTTGGGGGTATTATAGACGACTTGGTCTTCGAAATGAACTCCCCAACGTTTCCTGTCACGGTTTGGATTGGCACTGACTTTCTTGTAGAGATCGCCCCGACTGTCGCTGGGAAAGGCCTTGTCAACAAATTCGCCGTTCAAAGGCTGGATGTGGGCGTATGAGCCGTAATGGACATTGAACCGATTGCCTTTGGTCGCATAGTTGATGCCGTTCAGGCGTAGTTGCACGAAGATGGCTTCGGGTGAGGGGAGCTGGGCTACTTTAAATAGATGGAGGCCGAAGGTTTGGAGGTAGTTGTATTGCGAGACGAGATTGAGACTAGTTAGGGATCGCCAGGCATTATCTGAGGGAAGTGATAGTTTAAAGCTCCGCGGATTGCGGCTTCGGCTTCCGTTACCGCGATGTCGCAGTCCTGCTTGGTAGCGAATACTTGTATCGCCACGGCGTGTGGTGATGAAGGTGGCGTTCATTTGGGCGTCGCTGCGGGACGGGAAGGCGTTCGGGCGGAAACGTGCGTCCTCGGGAACGGTCATGACGATTCGGTAGTAGGGCTGATCGCTGGGCTCGAATTCGTCATCGACTTGATAGAGCGCATTGGCCGACTGGCTGCCGTCTTCATTGGACGGAGCAGGCCAAGTGCGAGAGGTTTGCCCAACTCCAGCTGCGACGTAGAATTCGATCACGGTCTTGTCAGGGTATGGGGGAATCGTCGCGGCATAAGATCCGGAAGTCTCTGCGAACATTGGAGAAGTGCGGAACGGACCGGGTTCGAAGCTTGAAGCTCGATAGTGTAGGGTGGCAGAAATAGCGTCGTTAGGGCGACTCGCAAACTCGGCACGGACAATCACGCGCTCGCGAGCTGTAGGAACAGCGGGATGGTGTTGGACGTTGGCAACGATAGGCGCTGTATCAGTTGCCTCCCGACTGTTTCGGTTCCCTGGAGTTCCACCATCGACGAGACTGGATTTCCAGTTCTGACCATTTGCGTTGGGCAAGTGAGCATCGACGAGCTCCAGGGAATAGCCATCTCCATCAGAGGGCGCGACCCATTCCCAACGTGCTTGCCCGAGTAAATCTATCTGTCTTCGTGCAGCCCAATCGCCCTGGTCGGCATAGTGCACTTCATCGATGGTGTCGCCAGTGGCATTCAGTAGACGGATCCGCTCACCTCGATTGCTCAATCGACCTGTCCACGGTCCTAGCAGGTGAGCAATATCGCTGAATACCTCTGCGGTTGGATCGGCAGCGATCACGACCATCCCATCAGCCGGGATTTCGATGTCTGGGAAGGTAAAATGGATCCCACGATCAAACTTCCACTCTGCGAGGCTGATCGATTCAGAACTTCGATTCCAGAGTTCAACAAACTCTTGGGCTACCGGCTCCTTTTCATTCACGTGGCGTGGATGAAACATGATCTCGCTAACGATGATCTGAGCCCAGACTGAGCTCGTGATTAGCAGGGAAAAGAAGGCAAAGCTGAGCGTTAAGCGTATGAAGTGGGGCTTCAAGAGCGGAGTTTGGGGGCAGAGGAATCTGACCAAGACGGTATTCTTGGTGAGATTCCTTGTCAATTGGCGCACCGCCCTACAAAGCTACCTGGCCCTTTATCAGGGGCGTTATTCTCAAAGATACCGCCCGAGAGCTGATCCAACTAGCCGCCTGTGGCGAAGAGGAGGAGGGCCATATCGGCATCCTCAGGTGCCAGATCATCCATGCTTGCGAGTTCCTCAAGGTGAATGAGACGATACAAATCAGAAATGGCTTCGTCTGAATGGCTGTCTAGCTCGACGAGATCACTCTCGAGTTTAACACGAGAGGAATGGGCTAGTCCGATGATCAGAAGTAGGAGGACGGCGGCCGCAGCCCCCATGATACTGCCCGGACCCATGATGGCAGGAAAGGCAACCAACTTCGAATTCTCTGGACGCTCTTGAACTGGAAGGCGCTGAAGAAGAGAAGCCGTAAAATCAGGGGCCACTTTCGGCTGGCGCCATCCTTGTAGGAGGACATCCAGTTGCTCTTCACTTCGCTGTTCAATGGTGCTCATTTTCAATACAATCCCTTAAGCAACTTAGTAACCAACCATACGTGAAAAAGTTGCATGATATATCGCTAATTCTATTTAATCTGGCCAAGCGACTGGCGCAACGATTTTGTGACCTCACCGGATTGGAGGCTCAGGGCTGTCAACCAATTGTGCTACTGAGTTAGGGTTCCTTTCAGTGGTGTCAGTTTCTTTGGGCCGAAAGCCACATTCCACTCGGGTTGTAGGCTGATTCTGTTGTCCTTGAAGGTAATGTGTAAGGTCAGGGTGTATGGAGTGCGCGTGTAGTAGGTACGATAAATAAGCGTTTCTGGCGAAGACCAGGCAGCCTGGCTCACGGTCTTCGCCGATGACTGAGGGTCTAGGCGTGTGTTTAAGGCTAGCCCAAGATCCTGCATGGAGGCAGCTTTCCCTTTCATCCTGAATGCCAACTGTGCACGTCCATCCTTCTGGACGAAGATCAGCTCCTCGACGCCGTGTGAGTTCTCAGCGAACTGATAGCGCTTATTCAGAAAGGGCGCTACCTGCTGATCCATAGGATTCCCCTTGAGGTTCGGAAGTTTAAGATTGCTTAGATATGTGGAGAGAGCTGACTGGGCCTTGGCATTCTCCGGGATGGCAACGGGCGCTAGCGCAGGAAGAAGGTATTCCCAAATGACATTCATCACCCCCTGCATGTCGCTGGTGCCACTGGTGATGGCGACGACCGTGTCCTGATCGGGTAGGACGAGGCAGAATTGGCCAAACGCTCCGTCTCCACGGTAGGCGTTGTAGCGGCATCGCCAGAATTGATAGCCGTAGCCTTGGTCCCAATCGTTGTTTGGATTACTTCCATTGGAGGTCTGCCGAGCAGTGGCAGCGGCCACCCAGTCTGCGGGAAGAAGGCGTTGGCCCCGCCATTCACCTTTTTGGAGGTAAAGTTGACCGAGTTTGGCAATGTCTTCCGTCTTCACATTGAGGCCATAGCCGCCAAGCGACACCCTTTCGGGGCAAGTTTCCCAGTGAGAGTCCTCGATGCCCAACTGAGGGAATAGGCGTGCCTTCAAGTAGTCATGGGCAGTCTTGCCCGTGACCCTCTGGACAATGGCAGAACACATGTAGGTGGCAGGGGTGTTGTAGAGGAAATGAGTGCCCGGCTTGTGAGCGACGGGAAGGTGCAGGAAGGCTTTTGCTAGAGGTCCGTCGGATTCTGCGAACGAGAATTTCTGAAGATCTGATCCCACATGGCCTGTCGACATGCTGAGGAGATCGCGTATTCGCATGTTCTTAAGGTGATAGCTTGGCGATGCCGGCGCGTGCTCGGGAAAGAAGGAGACCACGGTATCGTCTAGACTGAGTTTGCCTTCGGCGATGGCCATGCCCACGGCTGTGGATGTAAAGCTTTTGCTCAGCGAGTAGAGCTTGTGGCGGCGTTGTGCTGTGTACGGCTGCCACCAACCTTCCGCAATAACTTGGCCGTGACGGACGATCATCGTGCTATGCACCGCATCGATTTCGGATAGTTTCTTAAAGACCGTATCGAGCGCAGACGACGCCACCCCTTGAGATTCGGGAGATGCCCGAGGGAGAGGATCAGCGATCACGATTCCGGTGAGGGCGATACAGGCGAGTGCAAACAAGGCTTTCATACCAGCAGTGTGCCACGACATTCCGCTTCCAAGAAGCTCAGTCTTGCGCATAGTCTGTGCATGACCGATCCCCGCATTCAGAAGCTTGCAAAGCAACTCGTGACTCATTCGACGTCCCTTAAAAAGGGAGAGCATGTGCTGATCGACGCCTTTGATGTTCCTTCGGAAATGCCTGTGGCACTGATCAGGGCTGCCCGGGATGTGGGCGCCTTCCCCCATGTGCAACTGCATGATTCCCTTGTGACTCGAGAATTGGGTGTCGCGGCTGAGGACGCGCGTTTGGATGTTCTGAGTAAGAACGCGCTACATCAGATGAAGTCCATGGATGCTTACATTGCGATTCGTGGTTCTCACAACATTAATGAAATGGCCGACGTGGAGCCTGATGTGATGAAGGCTATCATGAAGAAGGCGCGGCGCGTCTTGAATTATCGGGTGAATGAGACGCGTTGGTGTGTCCTGCGTTGGCCGACCTCTTCGATGGCGCAGCAAGCGGGGATGAGCACGGCGGCCTTCGAAGATTTCTACTTCAAAGTTTGTTTGTTAGACTACAAGAAGCTCTTGCCCGCAATGAGGGCTTTGAAGAAGCGGATGGAAGCGGCGGACGAAGTGCACATCACGGGTCCTGGAACTGATCTCAAATTCAGCATCAAAAACATCCCTGCGATCGCCTGCGGCGGGGAATACAATATCCCGGACGGCGAAGTCTTCACGGCACCAATCAAGAATTCCATCAATGGTACTCTGTCTTACAATGCGCCGTCGATTTATCAGGGAACGAGCTTCGATCAAGTGAAGTTCCGTTTTGAAAAGGGGAAGATTATTGAGGCTACCGCGAACAATACGGAGAAGTTGAACGAGATCCTCGATTCAGATTCAGGCGCGCGATTCATTGGAGAGTTTGCCATTGGATTCAATCGAGAGATTAAGCATCCTATGCGCGACATCCTCTTCGATGAGAAGATTGGCGGCTCCTTTCATTTCACGCCAGGACAGTGTTATGAACAGGCTTCCAACGGCAACAAGAGCCAGATTCATTGGGACTTGGTTTGCATTCAACGATCAGACTACGGTGGGGGAGAGATTGCCTTTGATGGCGAGGTGATTCGTCGAAATGGCAAGTTTCTTGCTAAGGATCTCAAGCCTCTGAACTAGCGGCGATGACCCTGACATCAGCACGGTTTGGCATCGTGGCTGGGCCTTTGGCCTTTGTTCTGGTGCTGTTCGGCTTTCGCCCGGAGGGAATGAGCGCTGAGGCAAATGCCGTCTTGGCATCGACTTTGTGGATTGCGATCTGGTGGATCACGGAAGTGATCCCCATTGCCGCGACGGCCCTGCTGCCCATTGTGCTCTTCCCGCTGACGGGTGCCTTGGCATTGCAGTCGACGACCACGGCCTACGGGCACCGATACATCTTTCTCTACATTGGTGGCTTCCTTCTCGCGATCGCCATTGAGAAATGGGGGCTACACAAACGAATCGCTCTATCTATCATTCACGCTATTGGCACGCACATGACCCGGATCATTCTCGGATTCATGCTAGCCACAGCAGGGCTATCGATGTGGATTTCGAACACAGCGACCTCAGTGATGATGTTGCCCATCGGTATGGCAATTATTGCTCAGATGCGAGGCAGTCTGGGCGCGAGTGATGACGAAAGTGACCGATTCGCTAAGGCGTTGATGTTAGCCATTGCCTACAGCGCGTCCATTGGAGGGATGGCAACTTTGGTCGGAACGCCGCCCAATCTGGTGCTCGCGGGAGTTGTGCAAGAACTCTATGGATACGAGATCAGTTTCTCGCAATGGCTGCGGTTTGGTCTCCCTATTTCACTGATTTTGTTAGCTATTTGTTGGCTTTACCTCACGCGGCTGGCCTTTCGTTTTGAAAGCAAAGCCTTGCCAGGCGGGAGAGCTGAAATCAAATCCCAGCTGGCATCGTTTGGACGGTTGTCGTTCGAGGAGAAAGGCGTGCTAGTGGTCTTCATCTTGACGGCACTCGCATGGATCAGCCGTTCATTTATTCAGAAGCAGGTCGGGATTTTCCCCAAGCTAGACGACACCATCATTGCCATGATTGCGGGGCTGGTCTTGTTTATGCTTCCTGCGGGCCAGCCAAAGAAGCGGCTGTTAGACTGGGACGACGCTAAAGAGATTCCGTGGGGCATCGTAATCTTGTTCGGTGGCGGCATGGCCTTAGCCGAGGGGTTTAAGTCATCTGGATTGGCGGCTTGGATCGGTGGGCAAATGACGTTGCTCGATGGAGCGTCTTTTATCGTGTTGATTGTCTTGCTCATCGCCTCGGTGAACTTTCTTACCGAGATAACGTCGAACATCGCGACGACGTCTATGCTGCTCCCGGTGCTCGCTCCTATGGCATTGGCCATCAATGTGCATCCGTTTATCCTCATGGTTTCGGCTACGGTCGCAGCTTCTTGCGCTTTCATGCTTCCGGTTGCCACGCCTCCCAATGCGGTCGTCTTTGGTTCGGGGCACCTGCGCATACCGGACATGGTACGTATTGGACTATGGATGAATTTGATTTCGATTGTGTTGCTCAGTGCCTTTGTGTATTGGTTGCTTCCGTTAGTGTGGGGGCTTGACCCCATGGCCTTTCCGACACGGTGGAAGTGAGAATTGGTCATTGATACCACCCGGGGAATTGGCTACGGAAGGATGGGGAACATCTCCCCCATCCTCGTTCTTGTTGGGAGTTGGCTTAGCTTGCTGTGCGCGCAAGCACCTTACCCACTAGACACGCCGACTAGCGGAGAGGGGCTCGCGGCTTACTACTGGAGCCTTCCGCCCGCATCCTTTGTGACGTCGGGAGAACCGCAACATCGGGCTGACGACGGTCCAGATGGTGCTGACAATACGAATGCAGGCTGGGCGGACGGGAATGTTTATAACACATCTGCCACAGGAAGCTTCGTGGCCACGACCTTTGACTACACTGGCAATGACCTCACCCCCGTTAGTGAGTGGCTGGGAGCGGACAGCGATAGCCTATCAGGAGAAGATACGAATTTGGGAGATGCCGCGTTCCGCATGGTTGGCTATCTCCGTGTGGATGAGCCTGGCGAATGGACGTTCACCACATCGTCGGACGACGGTTCGGTGGTTTATGTGAATGATACGTTAGTCTTAAGCAATGACAATGGGCATGGAAGTATGACGGTAACGGGAACGATCGACTTACCTGAGTCTGGTTATTACCCAATCGACGTTCGCTATTTCAATGGCGATTGGACCAACGATGCTGGCGATCACGGTGGCGCGAATTTCGCGGGCGACGAGGGGTTTGAAGATGTAGTATCAAGGCTTGAGGGTGTTGAACCCTTCTATCAGCCCCCTTTACCGGTCAATCGGGCGGTTCCGCTCGCGCACTACTCGTTGGATGAATTAGCAGGCGAGACTGTTCTTCGCGATGTGTCTGGTCGCCGAAGGGATGGGGTGTTTGATGGTGTAGAGCTCGAGTTGCCAGCTCTGGCGACGGGAACTTCAGCTGCATTTGAGGGTGGCGCACAGGCTGTTGACGCGGGAAGGGAACTTTCGGCAAGAAACTTGACCGTGTCGCTGTGGTTGAATGCCAGTCAGCTCACAGGAACCCAGGCTCTCGTGGGCAAAGGAGCTAGGGCGCCCGTCTACGTCTTGTCATTAAATGATGACAAGTTGGCATGGTTTGTAGAGGAAGAGATTGATCTGGAAACCTCTAGTGGCCTTATAATACCTAACCAAATCTATCATGTGTCCGTAACGCACCGCGAGCAGGCGGGACAGGTAGAAACGGTGCTATTCCTTGACAGCGTGGAAGTGGCGAGAAACTCAGAGGGAGCGAGATTAAGTTTGGCCCCAGATACCGACGTCAACATTGGGGCATACAATAAGAACCTTTCCTTCAATGGTCAGCTCGACGATTTGCAGTTTTATGATCGCGCCTTGGATGCAGACGCTATCAAAGGACTTTTTGAGGAGCCTGGTAGTGTGACTAATTTTATGCCGATGGGGGAATTGCCTCAAGGTGCCATCGCTGGTGGCCCCGAGGTGGCCGGTGCGGAAGGACTGGCTGGTTACTACTGGTTGCTCGATCCCAAGGAAGTGCCGTCAG
>Ga0222717_10003240_pt1 | contig 12316 bp, 10 predicted proteins | sample C33_18DmetaG_FD_165053 | JGI IMG/M metagenome (GOLD analysis project Ga0222717, IMG submission 165053) | Estuarine water microbial communities from San Francisco Bay, California, United States - C33_18D | ecosystem: Environmental > Aquatic > Marine > Unclassified | place: USA: California...
GGGTTTGTCTTTCGACAAACCCATAACAACTTCATTATTATTTATTGTAAACTGTTCTAAAGACTCTAACTCTATGAGTTTTGGCCCACTATAACGACTATCTAATTCGATAATAACCCGCGATACTTCGAAAATTAAAGTGCCTTCAATCGGCAAAGGGTTATAGCCATCAAAGTAACGACATGTTATTTTGATGGCCCCAGTATCCTCAGCCTCCAAACATTTCTCCTACTTGTTCAACTGCTTCTGCAGCTTGACTTACTCCATCGGCGATGGGACTGGCATCTTTATCAATACCACCTATGATTTCTTCAATTTGTGGATCTCCATTCAATTCAAGGTTGTCTAAATCCAATTGTAATGATTTAATGACAGCCCATGGAAAAGCAATACCAAAACTAAAAACCACCATAGCTAATACAACAATATCATTAACAAAAACCTTAGCACCTGTTAAAGAACTTTTAAATTTAACAGATCCGAATTCTAAATGATCCCAATAATAATTTTTTAAACTAGCCCTCCACCAAAAAGAATATATACCTAAGGTGATCACACTCAGTATATAACCTAAGATAAGAATTTTAAAATATTCACCTCCTACACCATTATATTTAAAATTTTTATTGCCAATTTTTATTTTTTTACTCATGAACCGTTCTTGAGCAACCATGAACCAAGGCATGTATAAACCTAATGTAACAACTGTTAAAAAGATGCCTTTAAAAAATAATATTGTAAATTCTTTTGTATTAGCTTTGAAACTAAATCGAATATTACTCCAAGATGTTCTACCATAATGATAACGCATTTTACCCAAAATTAACATGGGTTGAACACCAATAATCCCCAAATATAACATGACTACAGCAATGCCCGATCCAATTTCTCCAAGCAAATTTTTTAGTAAAAAGTGAAAACCTGCAAAAAGTACAACAATACCACCCACAATCAGCATGCCTTTTAAAAAACCTATAAAAGATTCTTTTCCCGTTCCATGATAATCAAAAGATTCTTTATAGACCTTTGTGTTTTGATAGAAAAATTTTAAACTATTCACTTTTGCCCAAAATGAATAAATACCCAAAGTTAAAATAGATAATAATATATTTTTTAAGGTTATGATAAATAAATCACCTCCCTCACCTGAAAAACTAATTTTTTCTTTTTGCATGAAATCCTCTTATAAAATTAAAAAGTTATGATTTCTATACGATTTATTTTAGGACCTGGTCTAAAAAAATTTTATCTTTTTTGAATTTTACTCAAATTGAAGAAGGTTATCATACTAAAAAATTCACACCTTAATATTCTTGCAAGAACATACCCATTCAATTAACCATACTCTTCAAACCCTTGAAAGTTTGAACAAAGAGGTTTTTGAAAACACAAAAAGTTTAAATAAAAAAATTAAAAGTGCTCTTAAATTAACAAACGATGAAGATTGCAAAAAAGTCATGCTGGAGGTTCTAAAATTTTTATTTTTAATTTCCAAATCAAATAAAATATTAACACCATCAATACATGTCGACAATGCCTGGCATGAATTTATTTTACACACGCGAAGCTATGAAAAATTCTGTCAAAAAAACTTTGCTAAATTTATCCACCACACACCAGGTGGAGATGAAAAAGAAAATCAACAACGATTCAAACAAACCCTTGCTTTATATACTTTGAATTATGGTAAACCCGTACAACCTTGGTGGCCAGAAACTCCATTTAATATGGACACATGCGGCAGTTGTTTAACTAGTGAATGATAAATTTTAAAGGATAAAAAATGTATTTCTCAACTAAATTATCTCTCGACCCTTCAAGCAATACCGAAATTAAAATCATTAAACCTCAAAAAGTATTCGCTCAAATATTGAATATCATTACAGCTGGTGGATTTAATGAAAAAGAAGAGCATGAAACTTATACTGCACTCTCAATCATGCAGCAATTCAATATCGTTTTTAGGAAGATGGGTATAACCAACTTAGTGCATATCGCCAAGGATGATTTTGATTTTTATCTAGATGAAGAAGGAAAAAAAGATGACCTTAAAGAAGCTATGGAAAAATTTAAAATCAATACGGACGAAGTTGAATCCAATTTATTTAAACAAATGCGACTGGTTGTTGAACATGAAGATGAACATTTTGTAACGCTAATTCAATTGGAAATCAAAAGAATTCACTCAGTAGGGGAGTACCCTATCGAAATTAAAATCAATAGCATGCTAAAAGAATTTATGAGTAAAGATGAAAATGCTGTAAAAGAAAAAATGAAACCTATTTTCTCAGAACAATCTAATTACGATTCTTTTTTATCTGAAAAAAAATTATACTTCACAACTTTTATCGATCAACTCGTTATGAACTGTGAAACCTTTATCAAAACGGACGATATAAAAAGAGAAGACAATAACAATCTCATACGGCCAAGTAAAACCCCCCCTCCAAAAAAAGATGAACAGAGCCATATCAATCGCGACCCAATTTATTGCGGTTACTATGGTTATTATGGATATCACGATTCATTTTTCTACGGTTTACTGTGGGCAGACATGATGCACTCACATCACATTTATTGTCATGATACTGTTTTAATGAATGAATATGGAGACCATTTAGGTGATATCGGTTCAGAAGGTTTTAACGCTGGTGAATCGGACTTACTCAATTCTGATACGGATTATGAATCAATTGATCATTCAGAAGTTTCTGACTTTGAAGGTTATGATAACACTGAAACGGTCGATGACTCATCTTTTTTTGATGGTGCTAGCGACGATAGTGGTTCATCATGTTCAAGCTGCAGTTCATGCAGTAGTTGTAGCAGTTGCGGTGGTGGCGATTAATCCATTAGCAGCAAAATTAGAATTTTACTTTTTAAATAATTATTTATGTACTCAGGCGACAATACCATACATACACGCAGTTTAGAAAACAACAGTGTTATTCGTTCATCGATAAAAGAAATTTTTAGATTAGAAGAAAAATCAAATCAACTTACATTTAAAACCATTGCTTTTGCAACTAGTAAAAAACAGGTTTCTAGTGCAGACTCAGATATGGTTAATCAATCTAAACTTGGGACTGTTGGAGAAGAAATTGAGGGAAGGCTCACCATAGATTTTTTAAATGAATCTATTTTTAGGGTCAGATATAAGATTGGTGAAAATGTTTTAATAAACGACACTCCAATGGTTGTTGGTGATTTTTCTGGTCCATCTTCATTGAAAATCGATTGGAATGTAGTACCCATCGACAATAATTTTCAAGTGGGTGAATGGGAGAACCCTGAGGAAGATAAAGAAAAGATAAATGGAAAAGCTTTAAAAATTGAAACCTCTGCCATCATCATGCATATCAATATGTTTGACTTCAGAATTGAAGTAAAGGATAAAATCAACAATAAATCAATTTGTGCAATTGGTGGCCCAGAAAAAAATTACTTTAGCAATTGGGATTCATTCAATACAGGAATTCACACAACCATTGATAGCAACGAATCTATTGCAACGGAAAGCTTTGACCTCGCATATGATGAATGCATTTACGGATTAGGAGAAAAATTCATTAAACTCAATAAAACCGGACAAACCATCGATTTAGATATCGCAGATGGATTAGGCGTTATCACCCCTAGAAGTTATAAAAACTGTCCTTTTTTTGTTAGTAACAAAGGCTATGGTGTGTTTTTTAATCATTCATCCCGCATGACCTATTGGCTTGGATCAATGGCCGCAACAGATATACAAGTAGCTGCAAACGATGACTTTCTTGATTATTATGTCATGACAGGTTCTATCAAAGAAGTACTTTCTTCGTACACAACTATAACAGGAAAAGGACAAGTACCTCCAAAATGGACTTTTGGTTATTGGCAAAGTAAAATTTCTTATAGTTCGGCAGAAGAAACTTTAAACATTGCAAAAGAACTCAGAAAAAATAAAATCCCTTGTGACGTTATCCATCTCGATACTTATTGGTTTCAAAATGATTGGTTTTGCGACCTTAAGTTTGATAAAGAGCGCTTCCCCGATCCAAAAGCCTATATGAAAGAACTCGAAGCATTGGGTTTTAAAATATCCCTTTGGCAATTGCCTTATATCCCAGAAGGTTGCCAACTCTTTGATGATTTAAAAAATGCAGATGGATTTATAAAAACAAAAGAAGGCGATATATACAATTCTGGAATTTGCTTCACACCGGGTTTTGAAGGTGATGTAGGTATCGTAGATTATACAAACCCAAAAGCAGTTAAAATTCATCAAAAAGCTTTTAGTGAACTATTTAAAGCTGGAGCAAAAGTTATCAAAACAGATTTTGGTGAAGATGCTCCCATCGATGCAGTATATCACAACGGTCAATCAGGGCACCAAATGCACAACTTATACCCTCTTTTATATAATGAAGCCGTTGCAGAAGTTACCGAACGCGAAACGGGTGATAACGTTGTATGGGCAAGATCAGCTTGGGCAGGTGGTCAACGTTTTCCAATTCACTGGGGTGGCGACAATAGTCCAAACTTTTTTAATTTATATCCACAACTTCAAGGAGGGTTATCATTCGGCTTATCTGGTTTTCAATTCTGGAGCGAAGACATTGGAGGTTTTTTAGGACACACAACAGACGCTCTCTTATGTCGTTGGATGCAATTAGGGATGTTTTTATCACACAGTCGCATTCACGGTTTTGGCGATAGGGAGCTCTATAAATTTTCTCCTGAATGTTTATCTATATGTAAAAAATTCATTGATTTACGTTATAGACTCATGCCGTATATTTATCAACAAGCAAAATCGTGCATAGAAACTAGCTTACCTATGGTAAGAGCTTTAGTGATTGATTACCAAGATGATCCCAACACATTTAATTTAGGTGATGAATATTTATTTGGCGATGATATTTTAGTCGCTCCTATTTTTACAGAATCAACGTCGCGAAATGTTTACTTTCCTAAAGGCACATGGACAAACTGGTGGACAGGGCAACAATTTGATGGCAATCGTTGGGAACCCGTCATCGCTGAACTAGATGATATGCCTCTATACATTAAAGAAGGTGCTATCATTCCACTAGGTCCTGTGATGAATTATGTTGATGAAACAACCATTGAAGAATGTGAAATTAAAATTGCTTTATTCACTCAACCCAACACCAGTGAACGTACGTTTGAAATCAATAATGACAAGGTTACATTTATTTATCAATTTGATGGCATTGAACATAAACTGAAATGTTCAAATAATGAATTAAAGCTTGTACTTAATTCTAAAATTGTTAGTATAGTATCTTAAAGTTTTATTATCTTTTCAACGCATTAAATAAATACTTAATTTGTCGTATAAACTTATTAACTTACCACAAAATTTAATTCAAAAAAAAATTGCTTGTATCACTTTAGACTATGAGCTAGATTACGGTGATCGTACCAATGAGTTTAATATTCTCAATGATAACTACGATCAAATTGAAAATCTCAGCACTGTATTCAGCGAATGCGATACACCAGTTAGCACCTTCATTCGCACAGATATGTTTGAGCATCATATAAAAAGTATCGATGCCCTTAAATTGATTTCAAATGATTTTCACTGCCATTCGCACACTCACAATACAAAAATTTTTAATAGCGAATATGAAATTAAAACAACCAAAGAAATTTTCAATCGCACTTTTGGATATGATCCTATTGGATACCGTGCTCCCTGTGGCGTTTTAAATCCAGGCGATACAGGTTTATTATTAAAAAATGGATTCAAATTCAGTTCAAGTATTTTTCCTTCTTACCGACCTAAAAAATTCAATCATTTGAATTGTCCTCAAATGCCTTTCTATCATGACAACGGTTTAATTGAAATTCCTTTTGCAACTTGTAATTTTTTTAGATTAGTTTATTCTATGAGTTATTTAAAACTCCTAGGGCTGCCTTTATTCAAATCGTTAAATTCACTTACCGGTCTGCCTAATATACTCATTATCGATTCTCATTTACATGATTTCATCTACAATGAAAAAAGCACTTCAAAATTACCTTTATTACCAAAACTTGCTTGGTCGAGGAATAAAAATAATAGTAAAGATATTTATCGGAAAATGATTAGCTATTTAAAAAAGAAGGGTTATACTTTTATGAATATGACAGAACTTTATCATCTCATCAACGAACAAGAATGAATATCGTCATCATCAGTCAACGCGCTCCACTCTACTTACCTTTTTTTTTAGATAAAGTATGTAAAGCTACACTCGATGAACATATCAATATCAGCGCTTTAGTTTTTATGTCACCTTATACGAAAGCCAATTTATTTATTGAACTAAAAAAAAGAATTGAGTTTTATGGCTTTAGTTCTTTTATTAAATTATCGTTACTAATTTTACTCAATAAATTCAAAGCGCATTTTTATAGCAATGAAAAATCTTGTTATTCAATCGATAATGTTATCGATAAATACAATATTAAAGAAATTAAAACAAAAAATGTCAACGATAGTAATTTTATCCATGAACTTAAAGAACTTGATGTTGATGTTATTCTTTCTATTGCTTGCCCACAGATATTTAAAAAAGAAATCATCGAAACTCCAAAAATAGCGTGTATCAATTACCATACAGCCATGCTTCCAAAATTTCGTGGAAGACAACCTCTTTTTTGGGCTCTTTACCACAATGAAAAAGCAAGTGGAGTGAGTGTTCATGAAATGGATGTTAAAATTGATAACGGTAAAATTTTAGCTCAAAAAGGATACAGTATTGATGAGAATGATACCTTGGATAATTTATATTATAAATCTATGGAAAAAGGTTTGGAATGTCTAATTGAGTCTTTTAAAAACCTAAGAGATAAAACGGATAAACATATCGTTAATGATGCAGAAGAGTCCACTTATTTTAGCTTTCCAACTAAAGAAGAAGCTCGTGAATTTAGAAAAAAAGGGAAAAAGTTTATTTAACGAATAACCCTTTTTTTATTAAACCTTTCGGTTCATCGATGGTGGTTTTTTATTTCCCAAATAAGCCTTCGCTATATTTTTACCCTTCCCAAGTTGTTGCATTTTATCACTGTGTTTTTTTTGAAAAGATTCCAGCACTTTCATATCGTTAGATTCTTTTTCTACAAGTTCTTTCAAAACATTTTCAATCGCTTTTAATATTTGATCGAGCTCTACATCAATACTTGAAAATTCACCCATGGGTGTTTTTTCTAAAATATCTTTATCGTCTTTTAAATCCTGAGATATTGAATTCACTTTTTCAATCACTTCTTTTTTTACTTCAATCAAAGCCAATAACTCATTTTCTTCTCCTGAGAGGATATGCTTAGATTGTAGCTCACTCATTTTGAGTAATTGTTCATAACACTCGAGCTGATCTTGAAATGACTTCAATAACACAAAAGCACGATCGTCGTCAATCACCACTTTTATGACTCCAATACCTTTATTCTTTCTTCGATTAATCTCATCCATTCTTCACTATCAATCTTGTTTTCACCATGAAGAATTGGGTTATCATTTTTATAAAGTTCTTTGAACTCCCAGTGGGTTCTTTTTAAACGATTGATTGCTTCTGGTTTTTTTCCCATTCCAACCAAACAATCCACTATATTTAAACTGTAAAAAGGGCGTTCAAAAGCCTCTAAATTTCTATCGTGAGCTCTTCTATAGTACTCAAGGGCTAATTCATATTTTTTTAATTGAAATAATACATCACCATACAATGCTTCTGATGTCTGTTGAAGATTTTTACTGAGTATATATTCTGATTTATCTGTTTCATCTAACAATTCTTTTGCGTGAAGTTCTGCACTATCGAGGTTATTATTTGCTAAATAAGATTTGATCAGTAAAAATTTTATTTTGGCATTCTCTTTTTTAAACGTTTCGAGTAATACTTTATCTGCGGCAGAAAATTTTGCTTCGTAATCTGGAAGGTTATATAAAAACAAAACATCTTCTAACTTAGCTATCGCAACATGCCAAGGTTTGAGGTCCATTTCACTTTGAGAAACTTTATCATAATTAACTTTTGCATTTTCATAAGCAGCTCGTCGCCAAATATCTGATTGAGGAGTGAAGCGAGAGTCATTGCGTATATTTTCATATAATTGAATAGCTAAGTCGTAATTGTGTGAAGCATAATAAACATTCGCAAGTTCTAAATGCGACTTATATGCCCAAATATCTCTAGAAGCTTTATTCTTTCCAGATAATATTTTTTTTAATTTCATTAATTCTAAATCTTTTTTAATATCCTTAGGTAACACAATTTTATTACCCGAAAAACGACTATCTCTTTGTAAGTCATTTTTTATTCTATCATATAAATATAATGCTGATGTTAAATCATTATTTTTTACTCTTTCTTTAAATTTATCGACACGCTGTTTATAATTGTTTAAACTGTTATTAATATTTCCTAAACTTGTTAATACTTCGTCCAATTTTATATTTGCACTTGCCAAAAATTCCATATCTAATATAGCTTGTCTGTCTTTGCTAATCGTTATTCCTGTGCTATCAGATTTAATTTCTTCATTTTCTGGCAATTCATAATTACTTTCTACAGGACGTTGATTTTTTAATATATTTGCAAAAAATTCCATTTTTGCATCCTCAAAACGAGAATCCCTATTGCGATATAACGCTGATGTACCTTTTTTAAATTGGGCTTCTGAAATTCTTTTATCACCCCACTGACTATTGATAAATTTTCCATACATTTCATAAGCTATGGTATAGTAACCACCTTCAAAATAAGATTCACCCGCTTGAAAATAAATATCTTTAAAAACAGATTTATCAAAAGGACTTTTTAAAGATTTTAAAAAGCTCTCTCCAGATAATTTATATAAATCGTGTGCTTCTTCTTTTAGCTTTTTTTTGTTTTTAGGTTTAAAGGTTTTGCTAATGATAGGGTCATTTAATTTTACATCAATCTCGCGGGCCTTTTGCCTTTGTAAATATGCTATTTGATGTAATAACTGAGCCTCAGGAACTGTAAATTTATTATAAAGGAAAATATATAAACTTATTGCTGTGTCTTCATCACTTTCCTCTCTTGCAAGCATGATTCGTTTTGTGATTGCATCTATTAGATGAATTTTTTCTATATAAGGGTTATTATCAAATTCACTTTCTTCAAATTGTATTGCTGCTCTTAAATAAACACTCTTGCTTTTAGCTTCAGCTGATTCATTTTTTCCACTAATAAGTTTTCCCAAAGCGACATCGATTTTACCCCTTTCGTTATAAGTATTACCCAGTACAACAAGTGCTCCTAATTTCAATTCACGCTCTGTGTTTTCATCTGCAATCGCTCTTAAAAATGGTCCCACTGGTTCATAGGGGTTGATTTTAAGCAATGCCATCAAACGCCACAGCTCCATACGATTAACTTTTACCCTTTCTTTAGGCCAATAATCTTTAGCATATTTTTTAACCTCACCATAATTACCTAAAAAATAATTGACTTCCGCTAAAATTATTTTTTGATCGTATAATCCACCATAAACTCTATATTCTGGTAAAAAAAGCTCCTCGAGGCTGTCTTTAGCATTACTTAGGTATGCCTTCCATTTTTTTTCTAAATGGGATATTATTTGCAATTGACCTCGCGCTGCACGCTTTTGTTTAATTTGTTTACGGGTTTCTCTCGCTTGTAACCAATGAATTTTACCCAGTAAACTCAACGCTTCAAATCGTGCTTGGGCATCTAAATAGATACCCGTTTTTGAGATTTTTTTATTATTACTAAATTTACGGTTTGACTCTAAATAGCCATTGATGGCTTTAGTTGCTTTTGAAAAATCTCCATTTTTGTAATAAGCTTCACCCAAATGAAAATCTACACTGAATAACTCGCTCACCTGCAAATCATAAGGAGAAAACCCTAAAGCTTTTTCAACTTGTCTTTTTCTATCATTTTGAAACAATGGATTTCGATGAGCAGTTTCATATTGATGCTTCTTCGATTGTAAATTAATGAAATGAGGAATTGCCTTATCTATCACACCCGCTTTAAGGTAATTCATTCCCAATAAAAAACTTATTTTATCCAATTCTACATCGAAAAGGTCAGACATTTTATTTTTAAGCTTCATGCCCTTTAATGGTTTTATTTCTGTTTTATCATCTAATGTTCTACCTTTACGCAGTTCTTTTTCTTTACTCTTTATTATTTTATAACAATTCTCAAATGCTTTAATTGGTTTCACTAAAGCATATTTTGAATGGTTGTATTTAAAACCAGCAAGCTCATAAGCAGCTAATCCATTTCTATAATGATCTTCTGCTGCCTCAGTTAATGCTAATTCATTTTTAAAATAAACTTCTGCCGTTAAACCTCCTTCATCAATCAGAGTGGCTTCATTTTGGTAGTGATCTTCTGCTGTCGCAATTGCTCCTGCTCTATGAGCAGCTTCATAATTCCAAACAACTTTTTGAAATGCTCGTATGCGAGTGGTTTTTGGAAAGGCGTGATCACTGTGAGCTTTATCAAAATAATCACGAGCTTGTTTTAAGTACAGTTGAGGTTCTTTAAGGTGAACTTCTTCAGATGCTACAAAAGTAGGCCATATAAAATACACATAAAAGCCTAGTATAAAAAGTAATGCAATCGCTGCCCATTGTGACGCAGTAACATGGGTGATGGGTGGTTCTACATATTCTTCATCCTCTAGATCTGTCTTCTCTTCATCGATTTGATCTTCATCGTCAGCCATTTATTTTTTACCCAATTCAAGGCATTTATTTTTTGCAGCCATCACACCTTTTACAAATGTTTCTGCAAAACCATTTTCTTCAAAATTTTCTAAAGCAGCTTGGGTTGTACCGCCAGGAGATGTTACTTGATTTTTCAATTCAGTCGCATCTTGTTCTTCCAACATTGCAGCAGCACCTTTCATTGTGTTAACCCAAAGTTTTTTTGCTTGTTCTTTATTAAAACCAAAAGCCTGTGCTTCTTTCTCAATTGCTTCAGTTAAATAGAAGAAATAAGCTGGCCCAGAACCACTAATCGCAGTTACACCATCCATTTGATTTTCTTCAACAACAAGAGTGCTGGCAATTTCAGAAAATAAGGATTCAACATACTCTAAATTTTCATTCGTTGCATTTTTACCTTTACACAATGCCAGCATACCTTCACCAAGCATCATGGGTGTGTTGGGCATTGTTCTTATCACTGGAATTTTATTGAATATAGACTCAATTTCTTCAGTATCTATGCCGGCCATAACAGATATTACGCCAACCCCTTTGAAATTATATTTTTTTAAATTGTCACTTTCTTGTTTAAAAATTTGTGGTTTTACGCATAAAAATAACCATTTACTTTGAGTAAAAAAATTTTCTAAATCATCAAAAACAACGCATTCATGCCAAGCACTGTCTGCATTTAAAAATGGGTCGTAAACCCCAATATTAGTTTTTGACTGATGCTTCAATAAACCATCTTTAATTGCAGAAGCCATTCGACCGCCGCCCAAAAAACCAAACTCAACCATTAACTAACACTTCGAAATAAACCATTGTTGAAAACCCAGTTTTCAATCATCATATTTGCTTCTTTTACAAATTTAAATTCAACAATACCATCTTCAATTGCAATTAAGCCGCTTTTTTTAAATTCTGCTAAAATAATTTTAACCAACATGTCAGGACATCCTAAGTCAGAAATAATATCGTTCACATCAATTTTCTCTGCAATCTGATTAAAATAGTAGCGCATGATATCTTTGTGAACTTCTGTCCTTGTTAAAAAAGATATTCTCTCTGCTGGGTTGCTCGGTAAGCCTTTTTCTTTTTCCATTTCATTTTCGGCTTCAGCAATCTGACCTTGATCGAGTTTATCATCAGGAGCCGATGATCCCACGGCAACAGGGCCACCAGAAAGAGCTGAAGCTTCTACAACTTTATCAGTCATAATTGCCAAGCGCTCAGCTAAACTTTTACTTAAACTATAACCTAACTCTGGAGTAACTTTAAAAAGAACATCGACATCTTCTGGTTCTACTTTGAGAAAGACAGATTTGATCGTCGTCTGTATCTTTGCTGTACGGGGAGCATCTAAAAGGGTAGCCATTTCACCAATAAAACTGCCATTTGCATTGATAACTGCTAGAGCCTTATCATTTTTTAAAACTTCGACCTCGCCTTTCAAAAGAATATACATTTCTTTTGTAGATTCACCCTCGTCGAATAACACCGTTTTTTCAGGTATCACTACCTGTAGTTTTTTTATACTATCAGCCATTTTTTAATATTTTATTGTGGGAAAATATTAATGAATCAGTTCAAATTTCCAGTATTCTTATT
>Ga0222717_10003244_pt1 | contig 12307 bp, 2 predicted proteins | sample C33_18DmetaG_FD_165053 | JGI IMG/M metagenome (GOLD analysis project Ga0222717, IMG submission 165053) | Estuarine water microbial communities from San Francisco Bay, California, United States - C33_18D | ecosystem: Environmental > Aquatic > Marine > Unclassified | place: USA: California...
TCTCCTATAAGTGTTACAATAGGATCAGTTCGGTCTCTAATTTTAACAATTCTGGTAGCAGTTTTTATATTATTAGATGAATCAGTTGCTTGATATGTTACAACATAATCGCCCAGACTATTTATATTGACATTTGAAGATGTGACAATACTTAGATTATTTCCTAAGTAATCGACAGCAGTAGCACCAAGATCATTATATGCTTCATTTACATCTGATGTAACAGGATTAGTACCATTTATTGTTATAGTTGGTTTAATATTATTAACTACTGTAACTGTTCGTTTAACGGATGCTATATTACCAGAACTGTCAGTAGCACTATATGTGATTTCATAAATTCCAGGCGTTGTTGTATCAACAGACCCAGAAGTAATAATATTAACTGTATTATCATAATTATCAGTTGCAACAGCGCCCATATCGTTATATGGTGTATTAATATCTATTGTAATTGAGTTAGATCCAATAATAGTAATTACTGGTGATTCATTATCTATAACATTTACAGTTCTTGTTACCGATGAACTATTTCCAGAATCATCTACAGCGATATATACTAAACTATATGAATCTAATCTGGTGATATCTACACTTCCTGTCTGATTAAGAGTATATTGCGTATCTCCAGTTACAGTAACACCAGGATCATTGAATTGAGTACCTAGTGGAACATTAATTATTGAACTACCATTTAATGTTATAGTGGGAGGTGTTGTATCAATATTTCCACCACTAACATCTTCAGATGGTGTAGTATTTTTATCAAATGAAATACCAGAGAATTTGATATCACTATCTCTTTTTATCCTGACACGGACGTATAACTCGTATCTATTTAATACATGAGCACCATCATATAAATTAGGAAGTGCTACACTTCTAGAAGAAAATGTGCTGTCACTATTAGCACATGGATATCCATTAATAGTGTTTATATCAAGATTTGAACCATCTCTAAGATATACAGGAGGACTTGAAACCCATTGTTTGTCTGTATCTAACCATGCTGTCATTTTTAATTTACTATTATAAACTCCAATATATTTAATAAATACTTTGAAATCTTCATATTTCTCTTCGGCTTGTTGTAAAAATGGATTTGCGGGTTTATCAGGATTAGGATAATTACCACTAGGGAATATAGTAGGTATATTCTCAAGATCAATGATATTAATTTTTATGTTCTCACCTAATGGTGTTGTAAGTGAAGATAATTTAAATGTAGTATATCTATATAATTCTGGAGAGCTTTCAGAATTAAAATCTTGATTAACACTTATAGCATTACCAGCAACTTGATTTACTAAATATGGTTTTGAATCGGATGAATTGTTACTGTAACTAAAGTCTTTATAATTATTTAACTTATATGTCCATTTACCGTCAATTAATAATAGTTGATTTGTATTGATTCTTGATATAGAATGATCCACAATAGAACCATAATTTCTGACAGTATTAAAAGTATTACCAACTTTAATTGTTTCATCTTCTGGATAATCACCAATACCTGATTCAACTATATGAATACTTTCATTAGCATTATTTGAATATAGAGATTTTATATCTAATGATTTTTTATCAATTCTAAGCTTGTTATTATTCCAGGTTGAATTCAGATCAACTTGTTGATTTAATTGTTCTCCAACTAAATTGTATAAATTGAATATTAATTTTACGTCATCTGAATATCCATTATTAAAACTAAAATTATTTTTTATTGTAATATCTGAAGTATTTAATAGTAATTCTTTACCATCAGTATTATGTAAATTATTAGGATAACTATTATAATATTGAGGATATTGACCTGGAAGACTATTTTTTATATTATCAAAAGTAACTGTTTGCTTTGTGTTAGAAATTCTACTAGAATTATTATTATCATAAGCATCGATTTCAAATAATTTTTTATCTGTTCTGAGTAAAGTTCCAATTATATTTTTGAAATTCAATAAATAATTAACATTTTTAACTACAGGTATTCCCATTACTAGTTCATAATGAGTATCAATTTCATCTAATATAATCTCTGAGTTTAATTGTGATGGCAATGAAGATGCCGAAAGATTATCAATAATGAACTTATTTGAAGATGTATCAGTATGAATATCTGTTGGCGATGAACCATCACTATCGATAAGTGAGCCTGAATTGTCATTAAAATTCTGAGATAACTTCATATTAAATAATAATGGATGATTAAATTTATCATTAATTATTTCCCCACCATTATAAGAAGTGATAAGGTTATTTTTAATATAATCTTTAATACCAGGCCAATTTTTAATTTTAACCTCTCTATCAGTTGTTATGAATAGATTTTCCTGTTTATTATAATTATTTTCAATTATATCTATAAAAGAACCATTTTTGACTAAATCTGAAAAAACTGAGTTAAACGAGTCATATGTAATATCTGAATAATCAGTAGTATCATTACCAATTAAAAATTCACTATTATAATTATTATTGAATCCAGAAACAAATAATCTTGCTGAAAATTCACCACAACTTAAAGATTGAGGATAAGCTTCTAAGGCATTAATACCGAATGTTTTGGTATTTGTGTTTAAACTATTATTTAATAATGATTCATATGAAAGAACATCATAATTCATAAAGGTTCCATTAGGTAAATATCCTCCTGAAGATAATTTATGAGGGTTCAGATTCAATAATTGTTCTCCTGATTCAAAATAATCTATATTTAATTGAGGACCTTTAATGTTTATAGTTTCTGCTGGACCATAGTCATTGTTCTCATTATTTTTAGCCTGTATTTGTATTTGATAATTATTATTATATTGTATATTGGGTATTTCATAATTAGTTATAGAGGACGCATCATTTACAAAAAAAGTATTTGATTGTGTATCTAATGGAACACCTGCTCCATCTGTTTTACCGAATGTTCCTGTTGGACTAATAGTTATTTGATATGTTATATCAAGATTACTGTTTTCTGAATCTAAGTCATCTCCTAAATTATCAGGTTTTGATATATTAATATTAACAATTTCTTTTCCATCATCTATATCATTAATTATTGGAATATCAGGAGGAGCTATATTAGAGTTCAATCCAATATTTGAGTAAACTAAATAATTAGGACTATATACAGTATTGTAATTTGTAGTATATACCCTGACATCAACTAATTGTGTCTGATTAGTGCTCCATATATTATATACACCAGTTAATTTATCCGCACTATTAGGAACTATAAAAGATGGTTTTGCGATTATAATTCTTGTAGGTAAATTATTATCGCCATTAAGTCTTGTAGAATCACCATCGCCTCTAAATATTTCAGTCCAATTATTTTGACCAGCTTTAGATATTTCAACTACATAATTATTTATATATGGGTTATAAGTATCCAAAAATGGTAAAATTTGTCTGGTAAAATTAACAAAACCAAGTTCTATATAATTTACTGTTTTTGTAATAATTGATGCTGACTGAGTTCCATTTACGTATGTAAGAGCAGGATTTTCAAGGTCACTTAATGAATTAGGTGCTATTGGTCCAGGCTCACCTTTTACACCCTGAAGACCTTGTGAACCTGTTAAACCTATAGGACCAATGGCCCCATCTATTCCGGGTTCTCCCTTTAATCCACTAGTTCCAGTTAGACCAATATCTCCCCTACTACCTTTATCACCTTGTAGACCAGTTAGACCAATATCTCCTCTATCTCCTTTTGCTCCATCTTGACCATCCACTCCATCAGCACCTGCGGGACCTACACTTCCTTGAATACCACTTTCACCTTTTAAACCTATAGGTCCAATAGGACCTTCTAATCCATCAACTCCGTCAAGACCTGTTAAACCTCTAAGTCCTGTAGGACCTCTTAAACCTCTTCTACTATAACTGATTATATATAAATCATTGTTGTCAAAAGTATCAGAATTAGTGTCTCCATAACTAATAGGTTTAACAGGTATTTCGACAAAGGCTTTAATTGATGAATTTGGTGCTGAGGGGTTTTTCCAAAAAAGCGGAGCAGATTCATAAAGCGATATTGGTAAATCGTTTTCATTTTCAAGTTCTGGATCTAAAGGATGTTGAATCTTGTAGACAACATAATCTAGAGGATCACCATATGATCTAACAGTTATATAGTCCCATCTAAATAATTCATTAAACCATCCTCGTAATCTACCACCACCAGTATTATTTGGTCCATTAAAATAACTTGACCAATGTATTGATGAATTATTTTCTTCAGAGGTGCTTGTTAACTCTCCAAATTGAAAATCGTCATAACTATTGATATTAATTCTTAAAATAGCACCCTTCTTTTTTAATAAACTAGGTTGATTAACAATCCAACCATTATTTAAAGAAATAGATACCGGATAATCTGCATCATTTGAAGTTCTAGTATAGATACAAAATGCTCCACTAGTTTGTTCTGAATTTATAGATGTCGTTTCTAATTTCCATTTACCAGAATTTGCGTCATATCCCCAATCACCTTTAAGACCTTGTTCTCCTTGAGGGCCTATAGGACCAACAGGACCAGCGGGACCTACTGGACCAATACCACCGTCGTCACCGGAAGGACCAGCGGGGCCAACAGGACCGGCAGGACCTTGGGGACCAGTTTCACCATCCGCTCCATCTGAACCAGCAGGACCTACAGGACCGGCAGGACCTTGGGGACCAGTTTCACCATCCGCTCCATCGGAACCAGCAGGACCTTGGGGACCAGCTGGACCAGCAGGACCAACAGGACCAACCGGGCCAGTTTCACCATCCGCTCCATCTGAACCAGCAGGACCTTGTGGACCAGCGGGACCAGCAGGACCAGCAGGACCTTGTTCTCCATCTACACCATCTACTCCATCAGTACCGGCAGGGCCTTGCGCACCAGCAGGACCAACAGGACCTTGGGCTCCATCCGCTCCATCTTGACCATCTACTCCGGCAGGACCTTGGGCTCCGGCAGGACCTATTGGACCAGCAGGTCCTTGGGCTCCATCCGCACCATCTTGACCATCCGCACCGGCAGGACCTTGAGCACCAGCTGGACCAACAGGTCCTTGGGCTCCATCGGCGCCATCAACACCATCAACTCCGGCAGGACCTTGAGCACCAGCTGGACCAACAGGTCCTTGGGCTCCATCAGCTCCATCAGTACCGGCAGGACCTTGTGGACCAGCGGGACCAGCATCACCTTGTGGACCAGTATCACCATCAGCACCAGCAGGACCAACAGGACCATCAGCACCAGTAGGACCAATAGGACCAGCATCACCTTGAGGACCAGCAGGACCAACAGGGCCAGTATCACCTTGAGGACCAGCAGGACCAATAGGACCAGCATCACCTTGAGGACCAGCAGGACCAGCAGGGCCAGTATCACCATCAGTTCCAGCAGGACCAATAGGACCAGCATCACCTTGAGGACCAGCAGGACCAGCAGGACCAACAGGACCAACAGGACCAGTATCACCATCAATTCCATCCGATCCAGCAGGACCAATAGGACCAGCATCACCTTGAGGACCAGCAGGACCAACAGGGCCAGTATCACCAGCAGGACCTTGTGGGCCAGTAGGACCAGCAGGACCTTGGGCTCCATCGACTCCATCTACACCAGCAGGACCTTGGGCTCCAGCAGGACCAATAGGACCTTGGGCTCCATCCGCTCCATCTACCCCATCTTGACCAGCAATACCTTGAGGACCTTGGGGACCAGCAGGACCAATAGGGCCCTGAGTTCCGTCTGCTCCATCTACCCCATCAATTCCGGCAGGACCTTGTGGGCCAGTAGGACCAATAGGTCCTTGGGCTCCATCAGCTCCATCAGCTCCATCAATTCCAGCAGGGCCTTGTGCGCCTGTAGGACCAATAGGTCCCTGTTCTCCATCAGCTCCATCAGCTCCATCTTGACCCGCAATACCCTGAGGACCTTGGGGACCAGCAGGACCAACATCACCTTGAGGGCCAGTATCACCGGCAGGACCAACAGGACCTTGTTCTCCAGTTTCTCCAGTATCACCTTGAGGACCGGCAGGACCAGTTTCACCTTGAGGACCTTGAGGTCCTGGAACAGTTGAATCTTCACCAACAGGACCTTGTGGTCCTATAGGACCAGTTTCACCTTGGAGACCTGTTTCACCTTGAGGACCAGTATCTCCTTGTGGTCCTATTGGACCAGTATCTCCTTGTGGACCCGTATCTCCTTGGGGTCCAGTAGGTCCTGGAACTGTTGAATCCGCGCCTTGAGGACCAACAGGTCCTGTTTCACCTTGAGGACCTTGTAAACCAGTATCACCCTGTAATCCATCTGATCCTGATATAGAATAAGTCATAATTATAGTTGAAAATGAAGCCATATCATTGAATGGATTAGGAGAAGATAAAGCTAAATTTTCTACATTAAATAAAAAATACCCAGGAGGTGATATAGTCGCATTTGTAAAATCAATATTTGTGATTTTAAATTGTAAATTTTTAGTTGAATCGAACTTATTAACAAGTCTTACTACACCCTTAGTTGACGATTGTGTCTGATGTAACATCGCCATAAAACTATGAACACTATTACCATATGAATCTAATTCAGAAAATTGAAGTTGAGTTGCGGTGTTTTGATTAGCACTATTTAAAAATCTTACAAATCCATCATCAAAATCAGTCACTAAAGCTCCTATACCTCCATATTTATATTCGAATGAAGCACCTCCAAATACACCCTGTGCACCAGTAGCACCTGCCATACCTGGTTCTCCTTTCATACCTTGTGGTCCGACAACATTTCCAGCATTTATCTGGGTTGTATTATTGATTTCTACTATTAAATTACCATTGATATCTATAGTTACATTTGTGATATTATTACCATCAATACCATCAATCCCTGCTAAACCTTGCATGCCTTTTTCACCCTTTAATCCATTTGTAATATCCAGTGGTCCAACTGATTCATAAGTTGTATCACCATTCATATTAACGAGAGTAAATACTAAATAACTTTGGTCGTCTAATTGAATATCAATAATTTGTGTTCCTACTCCAGAAGGACCTCTACAACCTTTTATACCTTTAATACCAGGAATACCAATTATATTTTGTAAATCATTTGGAGAACAATTAGGTATATTCATCGGATGTGTATTTACAATATTAGTTCCATGACAATTTTCAGAACTACCTTTATTATTACCATTACCTCCTTTAGTTAGGTTATTTTTGGCATAAAAATCTTGATAGTATTTATCATATAAATTGTTACTCATTTTTATATATAATAAATATTTAATTATTGGAAATCATACCAGTTAAATGATATAAATTTGGGGTAATTGTGTCAAAATCATACAATCCTGATATAGCTTTAAGGTAATTACTGTCAATTGTAGTCTCAGTTAAATTATCTATAAATTCAAAAAGAACATTATCATGATTATAATAAAATGCTAATTGAACATTTGAACCAGTAATATAATCCTTTAGATAATCAAATCCATCTTCTTGATCATCAGGTAAATTTCCACAATAAATAGGACTTATACCTATATCGACTATTGGATTGAAAAACATAGACATGCGAATTTTTTCATTCACGAAATCAAAATATCCTTTGATTTTAAATCCTTTGGTAATACATCCAATAAATGAATAATTCTCATAAATTTTAGGTGTTTGTAAATCAATATCTAAAGTAGTAAAATAACCAGTTTGATTGTTAAAGTAATTTACTATTAACACATAAAAAGGTGCTTGGTCCTCATCCAATCCTAATGATGATATTCCAAAATCACTGGCAACATCTTTTACTTTATAATTACTATTTGGATTAACAATTTCTAATATCAACATACCTCTCTCTAGTTTTCTATGTTTTCCAGTGAAATTCTGTAAAAATTCTAATTTATCATCAGTTATAGAACTATCAATATGTCTAATATTAACTAAAAATATATTACTCATAGCTATGTAATTACTATTTTGCTTTACATAGTCATTAATATCTGCTGATGGTGGTGTTGGTGGTGGTGTTAACGTAGTCAAATAATGATTATATGGAACTATTAATGTATCGTCAATAATATTATCAACTAAACTTGCTGAATTAAAGTATGCTTCAAAATCAAATGTTTCGAAATCATTTAAATAATCACTTATTATAAAGTTTAAATCACTAGTTCTGTTTCCTAGAGTATATGCTATACCCATCTTAAGTTTATATATACCTGTGGCTGGATCGGTAACCAACTTACTATCTAAATATGTATTACAATAAATAACACCTGGACTATGAGATACAAATTTTTTGTAGTTAGTTTGATAAGAAACTAGTAATAACTTAATAATTTTTTTCTTATCTTCAATATCAAGATCTAAATAAAAATTTTTAATATAATCTTTATTAATAGCCATAGTAGTTTTAAATTGTATATTTCTATTAGTCATATTATTCCATGATGCGCTTATAGCACTAAAAAAATTATATTTTTCAAAATAGTTTTTATAAAACAATGAAGGACTTCTTTCCAAAGATAAGTAATTTAAATTAGGTATCACGTATGCGGCAGAACCATCATCACCTTTTAATCCTGTTAATCCCCTAGGTCCTAAATCTCCTTTTGCTGAGGCGGTTCCAGGTATTCCTTGAATACCTTCACATCCTTTTACTCCTTTTACATCATCTACAGTTACAGTGATATTTCCTGAACCATAAGTTATTTCTAAAGTATTACCTATAGCTTGTATATCAGTTATTCCGATTCCTGAAATACCTGTTTCTCCTTTGATACCGGAATTACCATCTGAACCAGAAGAACCTTTATGTCCTTTCAATCCTATAATACCTGGCTCACCTTTATTACCTATCATACCTGGCTCGCCTTTTAAACCCCTCATACCCATTACACCTGGATATCCCAATGGTCCCCTTGGACCCATAGGACCCTCATTGCCTTTACTGCCTTTTTCAACTTTAACTGGACAAGAACAAGATTTCATTTATATAAAATATATAAAAAAAATCAAATGGTAGAAGTTTTAATATTACATGATAATTCATTAATTGGTATAATAGAACTTATTACCTGTGGTAAATATATGTCCTTATCAACTGTAGGTAAATTATTATAATTATTTATTTCAGTTACAGTATTTATAAATGGAAGATTAGTATTTAATTGATTAAATTCTGATATATTTACACCATTTCCGATTGATACTGAATTAGATTTATCAATTAATGTAAAATTATTAACTATATTACCTACTTTTATATCACTAGGTAAACTAAATTTATAACGAATTGAATATTTTGTATTGATATTATTGGTTGTATTATGTATATTCCATGTCAGATTTTCCAAAGATAAATACTCATTATTTTCTACAACAAACCAATCAATATATTTTAGTAGTGTATTAGATGGACATAGTCTATCAATTTTAACATCTTGTGTATTAATAATACCATTATCAATATATTTACATGTTGTTAGTTCTTTATCTCCAATAATCATGTGTTCTTCTAATCTTATAAAAATTTTTATAGGTATATAAAACCTGAAACTGTTAATTTCTGCGATTCCATAAAATTTTGAGGTGTCTGTAGGTTTAGCTTGATTAGTAAGTAGGTATTCATTATTTATAAACTCAAACCCATTAACAGTATCTTTTATAATAGTATGAAGATTTATAGTTATACCATCTATTTTAGTTGTTTTGTTAATTATATAGGGTTTTTGAATACCATTACTAATTACATCTAATCCTCTAGAAAAATGTTCGTTGAATGACAATAAATTATAAAATATAGTATTTATTGGACTAATTGAATCCAAACTTCCTGCTAGTATATTTCCTAAATTAGTATTGTTATCAAATAATCCTACAATCTTGTTATCTAAAAATTTATTAAAATAGTAATTAGCAGAAACATATCTAGTATCTTCTCTCATATCAAAATAGCTATTGGTAATTGTTCCTAGATTATTAGAATTTATAAATCTTTCTTCATAAACTGGCATATAATATTCATTATCGTTTATTTGGGAGGCATTAAAAATTACCGCACTATTACCATTGATTTTAAATCCAAAATGATACTTATTTATATTTGCTTCTATTAAATTACCATTATCTCCTATATTACCTAAAATACCGGCTTCTCCTTTCAAGTTCACATTAAAATTATTAGTTGTATTTGTAAATGATTGATTAATCGAATAATTACTATTAATATAATTCTGAGTCAATGTAATTATAGATTCTCCTGATTCACCTTTAATTCCTTTTTCTCCTTTAGAACCTTTATTTCCTTCATCTCCAGCAGATCCATTTATTCCTGAATCTCCCACATCTCCTAATTCACCCTTATCGCCTTGAGTTCCTTTTAAAGTGTTATTAATAAATTCAAATACAGTTCCATCACTATACTGTAAAATAGTTGAGTTAGCAAGTGCTATTTGCTCCGTAATATGAACACCTTTTTCACCCTTAATACCTTTAATTCCTGGCGTAGGAATACCTACTAATCCTTTAGGTCCCATATTGCCTTCTTCACCTTTAATTCCATTTTCACCGTTAGTTCCTACACAACCTTTTATACCCTTAATACCTGGTTCTCCTTTGGGTCCATAGTCACCATAATTACCAATTACTCCTAAAGAACCTGGATCACCTTTAAGTCCTCTGATACCTTTAGAGCCATAAGAATAGTTTAATTTAAAATCATCCATATTAAAATATATATATTTAATTTTTATATAAATTTTAATTAAAATTTGTCCAATTCAATACTAACATCTATTTCATTAATATCAATATTTGTAAATAATAAATCGGGAATGTATATACCATCTATATTATTTGAAACACTTTCTATTTTATCAACATAAGTTTTTTCTAATGTAATTATAGAAGAAAGATTAGAAATATTTGCGGATATTAAGTCTTGATATTTATTACGAATATCTTCACATCCTGGACATAATATTGAATCAAAAAAATCTGGCGAAGGCGAAGTTTCAATTCCATTAGATGTGTAATCATTATAATCAAAATTAGGTTTGGAGAACGATAAACGGATACATAGCTTATCACCCGTGTTTAGTTTATCTTTAGGATCAGTTGGAACATATGAAGGGTGATTCGTCCTTGTAATCCAATCTGATTCTGGAGGAAAATTATAAGTTGAATTATCATGAATTCCTAACCAACCAGTATAACTTCTTAATGTAAATGCTGCTGAAAAATTATTTTCTGTTGTTCCATTAGGGTCAAGTGTATATACAGGGGGAATAGGAATAGGATCAGATATATACCAAAAATCAAATGAATTATTAGATATATTAGGGGTGTGTATTTCAAATCTAATGAAAACCTTAATAGGTATATAATAATTTTCAATTGTGTTATTATCATCTATGACAACATTACCATAAAAATATTTATTAAAATCTGTTATATTGTTGATATTACCAGTATAATTTAAAGAACCAGGAATATTTGGTATTATAATCGAGGAGTCAATAATATCATTACCATATATAATTCCTTTATCTGTATTCTTTATTAGTGATTTAATATTAATTTTGAATGATTTTGCTATTGAATCATGTGTGATATTTAATCCATTCGCAATAATTTTATGACCAGTTGAAAAAGTTTCTGTATTAGGATTAAAAGGATCAAAATCCTCTACACTTAAAACTGACCCTGCGAATTTTTCTAAAAAAGGTGGTCCTCCCATAGGATTATATAATCCAGTATAAAACTGATCGTGATTATTAAAATTAACATTTCTCAATTTATTGGTATTGGTTGGTAATGTATAACTAATATTTCCATTATCTAATGTTTTATATTTTAATTCACTCATAGGTTGTAGATAAAATCTGTCTTTAACTTTTTCTAAAGCATATGCTGTTGAAAAGAACTCTGAATAAAATCCCAGATTACCTTTATAAATTGTCAAATTTTCTTCAATTGCATCTTGTCCAGAATCACCTTTATCACCTTTTATACCTTCATCACCTTTTGAAGGAATACTTAGAGAAATATTATTAGTATCTGATAATTCGAATAAAAAATTATTATTTACATGTGTTACATTTGTGATGCCTACGCCATTATTACCTATAAATCCTTGAGAACCCGGGTCTCCTTGTATTCCAGTAGAACCAGTATCTCCTTTTGACCCATTTGTTCCTGGAGAACCTTTAGATCCCGCGATTCCTGATTCACCTTTTTCACCCGTTAGTCCATCTATAGGTAAAGATTGTGTTCCTCCTACATAGACGATAACGAGTTTATTATCACT
>Ga0222717_10003245_pt1 | contig 12306 bp, 9 predicted proteins | sample C33_18DmetaG_FD_165053 | JGI IMG/M metagenome (GOLD analysis project Ga0222717, IMG submission 165053) | Estuarine water microbial communities from San Francisco Bay, California, United States - C33_18D | ecosystem: Environmental > Aquatic > Marine > Unclassified | place: USA: California...
AAAAGCTGGAACTTGGGAAGTTACAGGAATGACACAAGCTGAAATAAATGAAATGGTACAAAGAAACGTGGACCACTTAGAACTTATTTTAGAATATGCACCTGTTGATAGTGATGATGATACACCTGATGTAAAAGGTGCAGCAGATAGTAAAAAGACTACTCACGTTGCAGCTATTGCTACTGGTAAAAAATACATAACTGACAACAGTTAAACACAATGGAATTAACACCATATTTATTTTGGAATATCTTTATAACTTTGGTGTTAGCTCCAGTGCTTTACAGCATCAGACAAAACACAGAAGAGGCTAAACGCCTTGACATTCTCTTAAATAAAACACGTGAAGAGATTGCAAAAGACTACGTAACAAAGAACGAATTAAAAGATGATATGGGTAGACTCATGGATAGAATGGAAAAAATCAGTGAAAAGCTTGACAAACTCTTTGAAGTCAAGTAAAATATATATATAAAAGCATTTATAAATGGATAAAAAAAATAACAATATATTAAAAAAGTATATGAAAAAATATACTACTAAAGATAGATTAGATATGTCTAAAGGTGGTAGAGTTAAAGCTGCTGTAGGTGGTCCTCAAAAATTAAAGAATATTACTAATTATACACCAATGCCTAAAGCTAAAGTAAAACCTCCTGTAAAAGCTAAACCAAAACCTAAACCACTTAAGAAAGCTCTTGTTAAAAAACCTATAGAAAAAGTTACTGCACAACCGGGACAACCAATACCTTTTAGAAGAGGTAGAGGTGTAGCACCAACTACTTCAGAAGAAAAAGTTAATCAAGGACTAGGTAATCAAAAAATACCTAATTTAAATAAAATAATACCTAATTTAAATTTAGGTACTTTACAAACTGGAATAGAAAATAAAGGAGTTAGTGCAGGTAAACCTATTTCACAAGCTCAAAAAGAATTAAATGAAATAAATATAGCACAACAAAGAGCTTTAGAACTTGCACAAACTGGACAACAACCTGCACAACCAAGTCCTACTATTAATGTAGAACGAGAGACTTTAAGAAGTGATAGACCTAGAAATGCACAAGATGCGATAGAACAAACTGCACAAACTTTTCAAAGAGGAGCAACGAATCCAGCTACAGGTAAAACATATACTCCTGAAGAAAGAAGAGCATTAGATGCATCAATAGACCAAACAGATTTTAAAAGAAGTACACAAGCTCAACAAACTTTTCAACAAGCTCCAGTAAAACCTAAAAGACCTAATGTTATTCAACCTACTGCACAAACAACACCATACACACAAGAGACTAATATGGAAAAAAGAAACACAGATAATTATGATATAAGAGATGGGGAAGAAAGAGACCCTAATAAAGTACCTCCGGGTCAAAGAGGACCGGGTGGTGGGACTCCTCCATATACACCTCCGGGAACACCTCCATATACTCCACCGGGAACACCTCCGGGTGAAACACCTTTAACTGATGCACAAAAACAAGCACAGTTTGAATCTGAAAGAGGTTCTAGAGTTATACAAACTGGTAGAACTGCAGAACAATTAGCTGCTGGTGAAATACCAGAAGGAATGATACCTACTGCAGACGTTCAAAAAATTATGGAACGTAGACCTGATGAAACTCAAGAACAGTATGAAACTAGAATAGCTGCTATGGAAGCAGATACTGTACAAATGGGAGAAGCTCCTACTGTTGACGCTGTTAAAGTAGAGCCTACTGCTGCTGAAGAAGTAGCAACAATGGAAGCTGGACTTGCAAAAACTCCAACAACTATTGATGCAGCTACTTATGATGCTGCTACAGTAGACCAAACTCCTGAAGTTAAAGCTGCTTTAGGTGAGTTATCTGAAGGAGCAAAAGCCAAAGTTGTTGAAATAAACAAATTAACAGACCCTGCTACTTTTGCAAGTATTTCACAAAAAATTGCAAATGATGCTAAAGCAGAAGATATTGATGGTGTTTTATCTTCAGGTGCTTTTCTTACAGAAGGAGGAGTAAGAGCTTCTGATGTTAATGTTTCAGAAACTCCAGATGCAGAAGCAAAAACTCGTGAAGCTATTACAGGTGTACCAGCTACAGATGGTCAAGCTGCAGAAATAATAGGTACAGTAGGTTATGAAGCTGCTAAACGTAGAACAGTAACAGGAACAGCCGCTAAAGGTGCTGCTGCTTCTATGATTGCAGAAGTTGGTGAATTACCACCAGAAATAACAGCAGCTATTGTAGAAGACCCTGCAACAATGACAGCTCAAGTAGATGAAAACCCTGTAGAAGTTAATGCTGCTATTGCTGCACTACCTACAGAAGCTTTAGTATCTTCACAAATGGAAAGCTTATTAGGTGGTATGGAAGACGGTGAAGTTCCTATGTGGGCTAGACCTGCTGTAGATGCTATTAATGCTAATATGGCTCAAAGAGGTCTTAGTGTTTCTACTGTTGGTAGAGATTCATTGTTTAATGCTATTATTCAAAGTGCTTTACCAATGGCACAAAGTAATGCACAAGCTTTACAAACTAGAGCAGCTCAAAACTTAGGTAACTTGCAACAAGCAAACTTACAAGAAGCTACTCAGCAACAACAATTAAGATTACAAAACTTAGCAAACCGTCAAGACGCTGCAAGTCAAACTGCACAAATGTCTCAACAGATGAAAACTTTGCAAAGTCAATTTAATCAACAAGCTGTAATGACTACTGCACAACAACAGCAACAAACAAGAACACAAAACTTACAGAATAGACAACAGGCTGCTGTTTTAAACACACAAAATCAACAAGCTATGAATGCTCAAAACTTAGGTAACGAGCAGCAGATGGAACTAGCTAATTTAGAAATTGCTAATCAGACAGAACGTGAAAACATGACTGCTGAGAATCAAGAAAGATTAGCAGAGATGCAAGTTGCTGCAGACTTCTTATCTAAGAATGCAGGATTTAAACAACAAATGGAACTTGCAAATCTTAGTAATGACCAACAGATGAGACTTGCAAATCTTTCAGCTCTTAATCAAGCTAGTTCAGAAAATCTTAGTACTGCTCAGCAAACAGAACTTGCAAATCTTAATAAGAATATGCAGACTAATCTTTTACAAGCTAACATTGCTAAAGATATGGGACTTGCACAACTTAATGTTGACCAACAAACTGCTATTTATAATGCTACAACAAATGCTAATATGGATATGGCAAACTTTAATGCCGACCAACAAAGAGTATTAGCTAATAGTAAGTTTATGCAAACAGTAGCTATTACAAACATGAATGCTGAACAACAATCTATTATGCAGAATGCTACAGCTATGGCATCTTTAGATTTAGCAACTGTTGACCAAAGAACTAAATTAGCAGTTACTAATGCTCAAAGTTTTTTACAAATGGACATGGCTAATCTTTCTAATGAGCAACAATCTAATATGATGAAGGCTCAACAAGAACAACAAAGATTGTTATCTAATCAATCTGCTACTAATGCTGCAAGACAATTTAATAGTGCTAGTGAAAATCAAACTAATCAGTTTATGGCTAGTTTAGAATCACAAATGAATCAGTTTAATACTGCTCAATTAAATGCTGCTACTCAGTTTAATACTCAGTCTCAAAATGCTGCAAATGCTAGAGACGCTAATAGAACTGCAGATGTTAATAAAGCTAATGCTTCTATATTAAATCAAACAAGTCAGTTTAATGCACAGTTAGATTTTAATAGACAACAATGGAATGCTGCTAACGAACAAGCAGTAATAAATTCTAATGTTACTTGGAGAAGACAATCAAACATGGCAGACACTGCAGCACAGAACGCTGTTAATCAACAGAATGCACAGAATGCTTTTGGTTTAACTTCGGCAGCTCAATCATTCTTATGGCAAGAACTAAGAGACCAAGCTGATTATGATTTTAGATTTGCTGAAAATGCTGCTAATAGAAAATTACAAGCTATGATAGCTGCAGCAAGTTCAGAAGGAGATGCTGCTAAGAACTGGTCAAGTAATTTTAGTAGTGCATCAGGAACAATAGACAGAATATTTGGAACATCTTAGGAGAGAATGTAAATGGGAATTTTTAGTAAAATATGGAAAGGCATCAAAAAAGTTGGTAAGAAGATTGCCAAAGGCGTAAAGAAAACTTTTAAAAAAATAGGTGCAGCTATAGGTAAGTTAGGAGTAGTTGGTCAAATAGGAATGATGTTCCTTATGCCATATGCTATGGGAGCATTGTCTAGTTTTGCTGGTTCGGCACTAGGAACAGTTGGACAATGGTCTGCAAACTTACTAAGTAAATCTGGAATAGGTGCTAAAGCTTTAGGACATACTTTAAACATGGTACACAAAGCAGGTACTTTTGCTGGTAAAGTTTATACAACTATTTCTGATACTATTGGTAATGCAGTTGATAGAGTTGGTAACTTTTCAAAAGGTAAAGGTTTTACTTTAAGTGAAGGAAGAACTTCTATATTTGCAAAAGGTAACGAAAGGTCTTTATTATCTACAGAAGGATATAAACTTCCTGATGCTACAACAGTTACTAAACCTACTATAGCTCCTACAACCCCTGAAATTAAATTAGATTTTGATACTGTAGCACCTACAACAGACTCTACAGGAATGTTAGATTTAGAAGGTTTAGCTAATGATGTTAAAGTACAAACACAATTATCTCAAACAATACCAGATGTTTTAGGAACTGCAAAAGTAGAGCCTAAAGGACTGCTAGACTTTGACGTTTCTAAAATAGAAATGCCTAAAATAGATATAGCTGGAAAAGCTGTAGAAACAGTAACTCCAGATTTAACATTAGGTGAAAAATTAAAAGAGTTTGCAACTGGTAAAGTTCAAGAAGGAATAGAAACAATCAAAGCATATGACCCTGCTAAAGCTTTAACTCAAGGTGTTGATAAAATTATTTATAATAAAGCTTTAGAAGCTGGTGGTGTAGATACAACTGCTGATTACATTGATGAAAGAACTGTTATTAATGTTCCAGAAATGTATGATGTTGCTTCTACTAATCCGGGTGTCTTTAAAGAAGTAGATTTTTCTTTAAGTAAAATGGGTAATGCTTGGATGGGTGGTAATTATACTAACTCGAATTATATAAATAATTTATTAGGAGAAGGAACTTCTGCATATGATTCTTATATGAACCAATTTGCACAATCTCAATCTTTTCAATTAGGAACATAAAATGATACAAGAAGAATATAATCCAGAAGCTGTAGAAGCTTTTGCTAAAGCTGGAAAACCTATACCGGGTCAATCATTAACATCTAATCCAGATGAACCTAGACCGTTTGAAAGTCCTCCAGAGTTTACAAACTTTAAAGAAGCTTTAGATTATACTGTAGGTGAATTATTAGAGGAAGAAGCCTATATGTCTATTGTAGGTGCTATAGGAGATGGCGTACCTATTGTTGATTTAGTTATGCAAATTACTTATGTAGGTTTTAGAGAAGGTAAATGGAATCCTGATTTAATGATGATGTTAGTTGAACCATTAATATATACTTTAATGGCATTAGCAGAAAAAGCAGATATTGAATATAGAATAGATGATGAAGATGACGAAGATGATGAAGCTCCTGAATCTATACTTGAAGAAAAAGCTAAGAATATTGCAGACTTAGCAAGAGCTAAATTAGAAAAAGCAGGAAGCATACCTTCAGGTGCTATACCTACAGAAATTGCACAACAGATAGAAGCTGCTGAAGTTCCAGAAGGTTTATTATCTAGACCTGAACAAGCAGGAGAAGTTATGGAAGAACCTATGACTCAAGAGCCACAAGAAAGTTTATTAAATAGAGGACAGTAAAAATGGCAAGATATGATTATGAAGGTCAGTTTGATTTTGTAAAAAAACAATTTGACGAGGCTCAAGAAAGAGGAGAAAAAAGAGGTAAGCGTATGGCTCGTGAAGCTCTTAAAACTCAATTTGTTGGAGGTCTTATAGGTGCAGGTATTAAAGGTGTTAAATCTTTACTTGACCAAAAAGCTGATGCTTTACACTTTTCACAAGCTCCACAAAGAGCTAGATATGAGCAGATGTTAAATCAACGCACAAGCATACAAAATACTCTTAAGCCTTACATAGCTCAAGGTGGTAATAAAGAAGATTATCTTACTGATTACTACTACGATATATATTCAAAAGAAGCAAAAGCAGCTAGACCTAACGCAGTAGAGTCTAGTTATGATACATGGTTAAGAGAAGAAGCAAATAAAAAAGCTAAATCAATGATTCCTGTATTTGATAAAATGCAACAAGAGTCTGTAGATGTTCCTACTTTTGAAGAGTTTCAAGCACAATATACTAAATACGCTAATCAATTAACTCCTAGAAGTATTGGAGGAGCAGCAGTTAAATATGTTAAAAATTTATTTGCTAAAGAAACTGATGAAACATTAGCTTATAAAAATGAAAAAGCTAAAGATGTTTTATATGGTACTTCTTTATTTAAAGAGTCTAAAGAATTAAAAGGAGCTTTACAAGAATGGAACGCAGCAGGTAACGGAGTTGTAGACATTGTAAAAGCTTTAAATGAAAAAGCTAAAAATGGTGAAATAATATTTAAAGATATAGTAGACCCTAAAGTTGTAGATTGGGAAGAACAGTCTCACGGTTCTACAATAAAGAAAAAAGGTTTGCTTTATATAACTAGAGATGCTAACGGTAATAAAATAGAAACTGTCAAAGATTTAGATTTAAACCAATATGAAACTAAAAAATTACCAGTCTTTAACGAAACTGATAAAAAATCAGCTTATAATGCTGCTCAAAGTGTGGTTTCTTCTTTTGATAAAAAAGATGAAAGAGTAAAAATATTTAATCAAGTTGTAAAAGATAAACAATTAGGTTTAACTTTTGGTTCTCAAGTTTTAGAAGTAACTACTAATTTAGGAAAAAATCCTAAAGATGTGACAGCTCAACAAATAGCCACTAACTTTTTATTAAATCAAGCTGTTGAAAAAGGTTCGTTAGTTGGTTTAAGAACAACAATGACAAACTGGGATGTAGCTAAACTAAGTCCTCCAGAGCCAAAAAAAGAAACTGAATATTTAAAAAATGAATTACTCCCTAATATAAAAACTTTTAAAGAAGACATACAGTCAAAGTTAGGAGCTAATCACCCTGAAGTAAGTAAGTTATATGCAACAACTTTAAAATTTATACAAGCTGATTCTATGAGTTTAACTATAGATGAAAGACAAGAATACATAAAAGATTTAAATAGAGAGTTTGGCTATGAAACAAGTCGTAATTTAATTAGTGAAACTACAGATGAAGAAATTACAGATACTATTATGCCTCCTAAAATTGTTAAAGAGCCTATGAGCATAGATGCTGTTTCTTCTAAATATAAAATAGATGAAGATTTTATAAATAAATTAATAAGCATTAAGCCTAAAGTAGGAGGTGTAACACAACAAGCACCTTTTAGAGAAGACCCTATTGATTTAATTACAGATGAAATGTTATATGATGCTGGTTATATTTCAAAAGGAAAAGATGCTCCCGGATTTAAAATGTTTGGAAGAAGAAAATTTATAAAAGATTTATATAACGATTTACAGCTTACAAAAATAAATTTCTAAATATGGGAATAATCAACGACACGTGGAGTTCATCAAGTCTTTCTAGTTTTTCTAACAGTTATACATTAGATGACCTTGAAAAGGATGATGAGTTTCAAAAAACTTCAGAAAGGTTTCTAGAATCTGTAGGTGAAAAGTCTGATGATGTGTTTGAGTATCTAAGAGATTCTGATTTTAATCTGTTTTCAGGAATGAATAGAGCCATGCAAAGTGGTAAGTTTGATGAGCAACAAAAAAAAGACTATGCTTATCTTCGTTCTAAATTTGATAATGCAGATATGGGAAGCTTCAAACAATATGCTGAACTTATTAAAGATGCAACATTAGACATTGTTACAGACCCTACAGCTATAGCAGCAGCCTTACTTACTCCTGTAACAGGTGGAACTTCATTAGCTGCAAGACAAGGTATAACTACAGCAGCTTTACAAGGCTCTAAAGCTATTGCAAAAAATAAACTACAAGATGTTGGTAAAAAACAAATACGAAAAGCTACAGCTATTACAGGTGCTGAAGTAGGAGCTTGGACAGGACTTGACAATCACTTTAGACAGAACACAGAAATAAATGTAGGTTTACGTAAATTATATTCTACACCAGAACTTGTAGGCTCTGCAGCTCTTGGAACTATTACAGGTGGAGTATTTGGAAACTTAGCACAACGACATCGTTTATATAACGAAGATTTAAATAGACTGTTTACTAACGATGAGTATAGAAAAGATGCAGGTAGTGAATTTATGTTTAAAGCTAGAAAAGCTAAAGACACTTTACTAGCTAATACAGTAGGTAATCCTACTAGAATACTTAGAACAACTTCAGAATATGCTCCTGCTGCTAAAGAACTAGGTGAAAAGTTTAGTGAAGAGTTTTCTAAACAGATAGGTAAAAAAACTACTAGAAGATTAGGGTTTAGTTTTTCTGAAGACCTTAATAATACTAGAGGTAACTTTTTACTTGACTTTGATGCTGCTGTTAAGCCTATTAGAAAAACTGGGCAAATTACTAAAGATAACGAACTGTCTGTTATTAGAATACTTAGAGGAGCTTCTGATGATGGAGCTAGTGATGAAGTAAAAGAAACAGTTTTAAACCTTAGAAAATTTTATGATAATGTTTTAAAACAAGCTGAAGATGCTGGATTAGAAGCACCTAGGATTGAAGATTACTTTCCTCGTTCTTGGAATAGACAAGCTATTGAAGAAGATATACCCGGATTTAAAAAGTTATTGTTATCTGAAAATGTAGAAGGTATTACTACTAAGAATGTAGATGATGTTATAGAAGAGATGTTAGATAAACAAAATGAATTATACTCTTCACATTCTATATTACTTACTCAAGCTAGAACATTTAGAAATTTAAAAGATAATAACTTTGAAAAGTTTTTAACTAATGACTTAGTTCCAGTAACTACTAATTACTATATGAACGCTGCTAAAACTATAGAGCATAAAAAATCTTTTTTACTTCCCGGTAAGAGTAATAAATCTAATGAAAATCAATTTATAGAAAGATACATTACTCCTATGAATAGTCAGTTAAGAAAAGTTAGGGGTAAAGGACTTACAGCCAAAGACAAAAAAAGAATAATTAATCTTTACAAATCTGTAACTGGACAAGTAGATTACTTTGATAGTGGTTTAATACAAGGTTTTTATGACACTACAAAACTTGCAAATGCCATGGCTTATCTACCACTTGCAACTTTGTCTTCTGTAACAGAGGCTTTAATACCGTTAGCTAAAGCTCCTTTAAATGCAAACATTAAAGGTATGCAATCTGCTGTAACTAGAGGTCATAAAATATTTACTACAGAAATAGGTAGTATATTAAAAGAAAAACACAATATGAAACCTGATGAAATAGTTCAGGAAATGAATAGAGTTTTTATAGCTGTAGACGAAGCTATGGGAGATGTTACTAACAGGATATCTGGTGAAGGTTTACAGAATGAATTTTTAAAACATAAAGCAAGACAATTTTATAGGTTTAATTTACTTGTACCTTGGACAAAAACTGTACAACTTGCATCTTTTTCTACAGGTAAAGATTTAATTAGAGATAATTTAACAAAGCTTAACAAGTTTAAAACTGGTGGAGAAGATATACTAAGTGAAATAGCTCCAATGAAAATTCAAAAGTTAAGAAGTGAGTTGTTTGATTTAGGTATAGATGTAGAAGACGGTATTAGATGGTTAGATGCAGGAGCTAAACAAAGTGATGCTTTTTATAATGAGCAGTTAGTTAGAGGAGCTGGTAGATTTACTAACTCTATTATCTTACCAACAGCTAGGGAATCTGCAAGAGTACCTACTTACATGACTAACCCTAAGATAGATATCTTTACACAGTTTTTAAGATACCCTACAGTGTTTGGTAATACAATATTAAAAAACTTTGCAAGAGATACAGTTAATAATCCAGCAGCTAATGCACCTAAAGTAGCTGCTTTTGTTGCAATGTCTACTAATGTTGCTAAAGCTACTAACTACTGGAGAACATCAGAAGAGAATAGAGAACGTATGGACAGTGGTGAAGATGCTTGGAAAGATACTTTAAAAGCTTACCAGCGTGTAGGTTTGTTAGGTCCTATAGAATATGGAGTTAGATTTACAGAAGCTTTAGCATACGGTCAAAATCCTGCAATAGCAACTGCTAATTTAGGCGGACCAGTTCTTAATGATATTGTAGGTATGACTTTATATAATAGAGGATTACTTGAAACAGGTGCTAGAAAGTTACCTTTAATAGGAACTAAAAACTTAATGAAAAAGTATACAGGTTTTGAACCTTATACACCTATACAAAACATAGCTAAAGAAAGAGATAAAAAAAATAGGGCATCTTTTGAAAGATATGCTGAAATTGCTACAGGAACTGAAGAAGTAGTAGAAGGATTTAGCGATAGATTTGATAAGTTAGAAGGCTTTAGAAGTAACTTTAATAAGGGCGGTAGAGTTGGCTATGCTGAAGGTTTAGGAGTTTCTAAAAATGTTAGTGATGTTAAGAACGAACCTGAAAATAGAGTAGACCCTTTTACTGGACAACCATATGCAGTACAATCTCAAGCGTTACAATCTTCTTTAGGTAGAGAAAATGAGCAAGACCAAATGACTAGGTTAGGTTTTAACGAAGGTGGTGTTGTAACTCCTGAAGAAAATAGATTAGGTATTTACAGTTATTTAGAAAATAAACAATTAAGACCAGAGGCTATAGTTGGAATTATGGCTAATATAGATAAAGAAACTGGAGTTGAAAGTGATAACTGGAGAGGTTCTTATAGCCATAAACAACAAGAAGTTGGTAATAGTAAGTTAGGTCAAGGGCTATTTCAATTTACTACTAAATTACATAAAGAAGGATACGGAAACTTTTTAAAAGATAACAAGTTAGATGATTCTAATGAAGCTAATTTAGAATATTTTTTAGATACCGTAATAAATCCTCAAAGTAAAATGAGGGAACAAATAGGTGGTCGTAATTTAGATGAATTAAGAGATGTTTTTGAGAAAGGAAATATTCAAGAAATTACAGAAGCTATTAATAATAAATGGTTAAAGCCTAAAAGTTATGGAACAAGAGAGAAAAATCCAGAAGCTCATTTAAAAAACTTAAAAGATAGAAACTTTAGAGCTAATAGAATAGTTGAAGAATTAAATTTATTTAAAGACTAATGACACTTTACACAGAGGAACAATTTGAAAAAGCTTATAAAGTTTACAGGATACACCAGATACAACAGGACTTAGGCTTTATGCAGTTAGAAGACTTTAGAGTGTTATACGAAGACTTACTGGTAGATGTAGTGTAATGGGTTTTCCATTTGAAATAATAACTATGCTTGGCTCTACTGTACTTGGTGGGGTTATGAGTGTATGGGCAGAGAGTCGTAAGGCTAAACAAGACAACCAAAAGTTACTTATAACACGTGGCGAGTTTGAAATGAAAGCTCGTAAAGCTGCAAGAGATGTTAAAGATAAAGGATTCCAATGGACAAGAAGAATCATAGCACTAACATCAGTGTTTGCTATAGTGGTGTTACCTAAACTTGTAGCTGTTTATTATCCTAATGTAGATGTTACTGTAGGTTATACAAACTTCCAACCGGGATTCTGGTTCTTCAAAGAAGGTAGAGATGTATTTGAATGGATAACTTTTCAAGGCTTGGTAATAACACAATTAGATACCAACCTAGTATCAGCTATTATAGGCATGTACTTTGGTGGTAGTTTAGTTAAGAAGTAATATGAACGATTGGATTCAAGCTATAGAGACCATAGGTATACCGGCAGCAGGTGCAGCAGGGTTAGGATATCTTGTATGGGTACTCTTTAAATCTTTGATAGCGGACATACATAAGAAGTTAGATACGCAACATGGTATGATAGTTGCATTAATAGATAGAATAAGACAGATGGATAACGACATGATTAGGATAGATGCTATGTGTCGTGCAGCAATGGGTTTGAAACCCGATATAGATAGGATAGCGAGAGCAGATGGAAAAAAAGACCAAAGGAAAGATTAAACTAAAACCAACATTTAAAAGTAAAAAGAGTGAAAGGAACTGTATGTTCTGTATAACCTTTTGGACTATGCTAGTTATGTTTTGGTCTGTAGGAAGTATTGCAGATGAGATGGTACACAAGTTTAAGAGTCCTAGCTTTAGTGGTGTCAACACTAGCTCACATTATCTTACTATACAGAACCAA
>Ga0222717_10003246_pt1 | contig 12305 bp, 12 predicted proteins | sample C33_18DmetaG_FD_165053 | JGI IMG/M metagenome (GOLD analysis project Ga0222717, IMG submission 165053) | Estuarine water microbial communities from San Francisco Bay, California, United States - C33_18D | ecosystem: Environmental > Aquatic > Marine > Unclassified | place: USA: California...
TAGTTTAAGTGACGGTACATGGGTATATGAACCTAATGGGGATTTTTATTATGGACCAACTAATACCGATTGTCCTGATGTTAACAATGATATTTGGTGTGATTGTGATGTGGACTTTATTGGTTTTGACCCCGTAACCTACGACGCAAGTGTTGCTATTATTAGTAGTCAGAACTGTGGTACGACTCTAAATAATGGTAATACATCAAATATGGACGAAGTCGTAATGATACAAATAGGGGGTCACGTACCTGGTTGGGATTATCCATGGGGATGTACTGCGGGTGATTATCATTTAGGTTGGACCTTTGATAACCCTGTTGTGGATATTTTTAACCCTTATGTTGCTGGAGATACAATTAATTTTAATCTATTTTCTGACGATGTTTTTTATGATGATTGTTTTCAAGAAATATTAGAGTCAGATACGTTAACTGAATGTATAGAAATTGTATTATGGCAAATTAACTTCTCTAATACATTTTTAGAGGAGGATGGTGGATGGGCAGTAACTTGTGGTACTTGTGCTAATCAAACACAGTCTTACCCTGATATGTCTACTGACATGAATAATCTTGAGGTGTGTGATTCACCTCCCCCTATTTACCCTGGTTGTACTGACCCTTTAGCAGAAAACTTTAATGGTAATGCGGGGTATGATGACGGGACTTGTAGTTACGCACCTGTATACGGTTGTCAAGACCCTATAGCTTGTAACTACAATGAATCGGCAACTGAACAAGACGATTCATGTATATACTGTGATACTCCAGAGGGAGAAGAATTATGTAATGAATATCATGGCGATAGCACTTATTGGGAGTTTTATAGTAATCTATTCGACTGTGATGATGAAGTAATATATACTCCTGACGCAGGTGGATATGTTTCATTTGTAAATGCAGTGTGTGATGACGGGATAGTTTCTAACGAAATTAGTATAATAGTAGTTAACTCTGATACGGGTAATTTTAATTCAAATGACACATTATTTGTGTATTGTGTAGAAATACCTGAATTAGGTCTTGATACTTGTTTAAATGGTAATTTAAACGGTACTGATTGGATTGAACCTGGTGGGGGTCAGTTAATATGGACTATTAATGTACCTGATTTTATAACTCAACTAACAATTAATGTATATGATGTTGAAGGTGAGATTGATGAATATTCTTATAACAATACGTTCTTATACTTAAATAATATAAGCGACCCCGATGTATGTCTTGTTTTAGGATGTACAGACCCAATAGCGGAAAATTATAATCCGTTAGCAACTGAGGATGATGGAAGTTGTGAATATATGGTTGATTTATCATTAGATAGTATAACTATAAACGAATACTGTGACGGATTTACCCCATACTGGGTTCCTACGTTACATCTAAACAATCTAACCAATCCCGCGATAAATGAATACTGTATTAAAGTTCAAGTCTTAGGACAAACAAACGACACTATTTGTTTTAATGCAATGGGTACAACAATAAATTCATTCGGTGATATTTCATTAGAATGGCCCGAACCAATATACTCATATGGTGCGGTTAGTATTCATGTGTTAGATGTAAATGGGGAAAGTCCTAATTCATGGGATGATTTCGGAGAAGATGATAATATTAGTAATAATATGTTTGTCCTCACGGTAGGAGGTCCATCAATTAACTGTGATGTATTAGGTTGTATTGATAGTGATGCAAATAATTTCAATCCCGACGCTAATGTAGATGATGGTTCTTGTAGTTATGATATAACTGAGTTAATATATAATGACGGTGCTGAATGTATAGTCGATTGTAATGAAGAAGGACCATTTTACTATGTTAATACGACATGGACAAATACAGGTAATGTGGAAGTTACTGAATTTTGTGCAGAATGGAATGTAATAGGGGGTGAGGAATCGATAGAGTGTTATGAGGGTAGTTTACTTCCTGGTGAAACTACAAGTCTACTGTTCGGACCTTATACAATTAACGGTAGTACCGTTACTTATGTTTATTTACAAACATTAAATGGAGATACTTTAATCCCTGAAGTACCTTTTTATGAAACACTATTTTGTTATGTTGAAGCTGAAACAGTATGTATTTACGGGTGTACGGATATTAACGCAAATAATTACGACCCTAACTCGGACTTGGACGATGGGTCTTGTCAATATGATATCTTCGGTTGTACAGACCCTGAAGCTAACAATTACGACTCGACCGCTAACGTGGACGATGGGTCTTGTACTTATAGCGTATTCGGTTGTACAGACTCAACCGCAAATAATTATAACCCCTTGGCTACGAACGATGATGGAAGTTGTACTTATGATATCTATGGGTGTACTGACACAAATGCAAATAATTATAACCCGAACGCTAACGTCGATGACGGTTCTTGTGAATATGATATATTTGGGTGTACTGATGAAAGTGCTAACAATTATAATTCACTTGCTAACGTGGATGACGGAAGTTGTCTATATGATGTTTTAGGATGTACAGATATGAATGCAATTAATTACAATTATGAAGCGAATATAGATGACGGAACTTGTATTTACCCAGGTCCTTGTGATGAGTTTGACGGTCAAGCATTTGCACCAAACGCGTTTAGTCCAAATAATGACGGTTTAAATGATTCTTGGGGTGTTATTACAGACGAAGAGTGTTGGAACTCATGGGAAGTGTTAATCTTTAACAGATGGGGTCAAATAATATATGAAATGAACGACCCATCTGATAGATGGAATGGTAGTTTTAGAAATGGTAGTTACTATGTTGAAGACGGTGTATACGCTTATACATTAAGAGCTGTGGCATGGAATTTGAAGACTATAGAAACGACAGGTTTTATAACCGTTCTCAGATAAACAATCGATTAAATAAATTAGGTGACCTTCGGGTCACCTTTTTTTATGCAAGAAAAAAGGACTGACACCGTCAGTCCTTTTCGTAGATAATATTAACCCCCTTTTTTTAAAAAAGTTTATGAAAGTACACTATCTCTAATGCCCTTCAGTTTCGAGTCCATGTTAGACTCTATTGAATCCAATAAGGAATCCAATGCTGTTGTGAACTTATCTTCAAGTTCTCTTTTAAATTCTTCGTTATCTATTTTATTCATTAATAAATCCTTTGTCATATCTGTTAAACCATCCAAATATTTTTCTCCGAATTCTCTAATAAATGTATCTGTTATAATTCTGGCTAAAAACCTCTTATCTGAAAATACTTTTGGAAATTCCTCATCATCTAATTCTATAATAGACTGTTTTAATACTTCTTTTTCAAAAGTATCCATATCTAATTTCGATTCTAAGTAACTTATTAACCTATCTTTAAGGGTGTCTATCACCTGACTATTTTCATCCCCCATAAGACCCTTTAAAACCATTATAAGGTCCTCATTTATAGTATTAGTAGATATACCCATACCAACTAAGTTCTTTGATTCTACAAAGAGTTTATTAAAAAACTTAGTTGTTTGAATTTTTGAATTAAGGTTTACAGATTCGGCAATAATACCAAAACGTCCCTTAACTATTTTTGACTCTGTGAGTTGTGTAACCTTAACCGTCTTTGTGTCGTTTAGGTTCTTTTTTACTATCTTCTTTAGACTCATCTTAATTCTTTGGTCTCCACGCATTTATTGATTCGTTGAATTCCTTACTATTAATCCTCACTCTTTCATAAATATCTGAGTTTTCTGGTTTGTCAAACTTAAATCCTTTTTTTTTCAAATTTTCTAACATTTCTTTCTGACTCTTTGTGAGCTCATTTGTAAGACCTTCTCCGTCCAATAATGATTGTAAACCTTTCTTCTCTTTTGTCTTCATAACTTCCTCAAATGGTTCTTCTTTTTCCATTTCTTGATTATGTGTATTGACATAAGTGTCAGATTGTATTTCCTCCTTCTCTTTATCGTTAAAATCTACTTCAGGTATCTTATCCCCACCGACTATCTTAAAGTCCCTGTAATCAGGTCCTTCGTTGTTTAAGACAGTAAAGTATACTATACCACCGTCGAGTAGTTTACCTAACCCATTCATTTGTGAGTTAAATGGTAATTCGATATTCGCATTGTTATAGTATGAACCCAATCTAACGATAGGTTCACCTGTCTTTTTATCTTCACCTTTTGCAATGACAACAGACCTGATGAATGCAATATCCTCAGGGTATTTTTTGATAAGGTCATCAAACTCTTTACTGATTTCTTCTCTATCTCCATCAGTGAAGACTACCTTTTGTTTTCCTTTATCGTTGGCAGTGTAAAAGTTAAATTCCTTTAACTTATCATCTATCATCTCAGGTAAAGAGTTACCTTCTACCTGCTCCTTAATATTTCTTCTCTCTAAAAATTCCATATCAATAATCTTTAAAATCTTCCCACATAGGTGGGTCTTGTGAATCGTTTATCCAACCCCATTTTCCTGATTCATTTTTTTCTACTTTAAATAAATGAGGGGTTCCACCTGCTAATTTACCTGCCAATACCAATTCCTCGATACCATCAGGATTCTTATAAACATATATATTACCTTTTGTATAGCTATCAGCATCTCGTCTTGCAGCATCTCTATCCGTCCTTAATTGACCTGTTGGGTTTCTATTAAACTCCCAACCCGAACCTGAACCTGAAGAACCTAACCCACTAAGGAAACCTAAATCAACACCACCCGTTTCTCCATCACCATCTTCTTCCGTACTTGAACTTTCACCGTCTTCATTATCACTACCACCAAATATCACGTCCCAATCTGAACTTGTCACATCGTCGTATTCTACCTCATCATCAGATGTACTTTCTCCACTATCCCAATCTATTACTTGTTCAAAAATGACACTTATTAAACCTTCATTCACCGAACCTGCAATTTTACTTAATTCAATTCTCTTTTTTGACTGAGTATTAACCAAGTAAATTTTCCCGTCTATTAAGTAAACTGGCCAGTATTTAATAGTCCCCTGACTATCTACCTTCTGTCTAAATACTACCTTATTATCTGAAGTGACAACGATTTGTGATGTATACGGGAAATCAGGATACTCTCTTTCTATGTATCTCTGTACTCCTTTTGTCTTTTGAACTTGATTTTTGTCTATGTCGTCACCTTCACCTTTTAATATTCTCTCGGCTTCTTGATAGTCCGCCCACACTTCACCTCCTATCTGTTCAGCAGTTTCTTTTGGAGAATAGGTGTCTAAATATTCATAAGCGTTTACACCGGTACTTATAACATTATCTAAATAAGTTATGGTAAGTGGAATAATACCGACAGTTTCATAAAACGTATCTTTGAAGATTTCTGTGTATCTACGTTCATCATCATCATTACCAAATAAAGCTTTACGACCACGATTTAACATGGCGAGTGCACCCATAACCGTAGGTACAATGACTAATGATTGTATTACATTACCTGCAACTCTTGAAGCCACAACTCTTTGTACACCTTTATTTGTTAATCTACCGATAATTTCTTTTCTTTTAAATGGTGTTGCATATACAACCATATTGGCCCATCGTTTTGCAAAATTACGGAATCCCTTCTCTCCGGTCGCCTTACCTAATCCAGGGATAAGTCTACCATATGCTTTTGCGTAATCTCTAACTAGTTTAGTTGTCGAATCGTCCTTAGCATATTCAGTTATAGCGTCTAACCACTCTTTTCTCCACTTATCTTTATTTATTTTTCTTAGTTCTGCACTACTTAAACCCGATTTTCTTACCCAGTTATTGAATATTTCATCTGCCGCCTCATCACCTACCTTATTAGCTGCAGTTGCTAATTCGGTTAACCTTCGTACTTCAGAAGATATATCAACATAATTATTACCCCCACTGGCCATTTTTTTCTTTATTTGAGCAAACACTACGTCAGCTTCATCAGCTAATTTATCTACATTTGTAGTTGTATTTCTCAAAACATTAATTATAAATCTTTGTTTGGATAAAAAAGTATTGTTTAATTTTTGTTTTGCACGTATACCAAGTTTACTTAAGATACCTTGCTTAGGTAATTTGGCTTTAGCACTGTCACTACCATTTTTTCTAATAAAATCCTCAATATCATCTAAGTATTTTTGACCAACCTCATTTAAAATGTCTTCCAAACCTTCATAAACATCATCAGTCATTGGAGATGCCGATTGGCCCCATAACTGTCTCAGTGAATTTTCATTAGTCAATAATTGCTCAATCTCGTCCCACGTCTTATTACCTTGTGTTAAATCATCTAAAAAACCTTGAAGGTTTCTTTTAACTTGTGCCTCTGTAAAGAATACATTTCCTTTAATTAATTTATTTGCTACTTTATCCGCAGGTAATTTAGTTAATAGATATAGTAATTCATCATCCGCTAAACTACTCATACCTCTGCTATCTATTTTTCTAGCAATATCACCTAATTGAGGGTCTGAAGCCTTCACTGCAGGTGTAAGTAAATCATCAACCCATGGAACCCTTTTTAATTTAGCAATCACGCCTCCAGAAGATTCGGTTAACAAACCTGATAGTCTTTTAAAATTCGCTTTTTCGTTTAAAAAATTCATGTCTCTCATTTTGTATCATCAATTATTTTTGACATTGTATCTTTACCTACAATACCGTCATCTTTAAGTCCTTTTGATTTTTGATAAGTCTTTACCTTACCTTCTGTCTCAGGACCGAATTTACCGTCCACTTTAGCTCCTATTAACTTTTGAATAAACTCGATGGCTTTCATCATACCAGGGTATTTTGACTCTTGGTTATGGATACCTTTTCTTATTAGATAGCCTTTTTTCATAACCCCATCTATAATGTTTTGTGGTATAGACTTACTACTACCTTCACTCTTTTGACTTTCAGGTTTAGTAGTTTGTTTTTTAGTGGTTGGGTTACTTCCACCTGATTTCTCTACTTCAACTACCCAACCAAAAAATTCGGACACTGCGACATCTCTTTCATCTTCAGGTAACATATTAAATGCACCTTCAAGAGCGTCTCCCAACTCCTCGTCATTAGCACTACCCCAAGCCGATTCAATCTGATTTATTAATTCTTCATCAGGTTCTGAACCATCCAACCCATAAGCCGCGAAAAGTCTGGGTACGGTTAACATAATACCTCCAATCTGTATAAGTCCTTGATTAAGTAAACCAAACCCTTTACCTCCCATACCTGGAATTTGTTTTACCGTTTTATAGAGTACAAGAACTTTTTCCTTTAAGCTTAATTTACTAAACTTATCTCTCATTTGTTTTAGTAACGCTTTCTTTGATGCCCTTACAATTTTATTTGAATTTTCGGCGACAGACTCAAGGATTTCTTGGTCAGCTTTACTTAAAGCCTTTCCTGAGTTTACTTTTTGAAATGCTCTAACTATCGAATTTCTTCCGTACTTCTTTACACCAGGAATATTTCTTAATAGTTCACCTGCTGGTATAATCGCAAAGGCGGCAGTTAAAGCAGCCATTTCTTTATCACCTTCATTATAGTACAAAGCGGCATTACCCAATTCAAGTCCTAATGAAATTAACGGACCGACAAAAGGAATAAAAAAGGTACCTATTGCAAGAACATCTAAAAGTTCGTGTTTATATTTTCCCACAAACTCGGACCTATCTTTAACAAATTTTTCAGATGCATCCACGAACTCACTAGGTTTCATTCTCTGTGAATCACCCCAAGTTGGCCCATATGCACGTTTAAACTCTCCTTGCTCAAGTAAAGTTTTAGACCTATCATAACTCATAAGTCTATTAATTTCTTGTATATGTATTTGAGTATTTTTGTCCATTACATATAAATATATCAGTTTAACTTATTAGACTTACCTCGTGATATACCGCTTTCCCATTTACTATTTTGGTCAATCATATTCGCCTTACCTCTACCTAAGTTAGGGTTCCAAACTGTGATTGTGAGTTGATTTGCAGGTCCACGAGTTAAACCTGTTTCCCATGTTGATACGTTTGCGTTTGTTGCGTCTGAATCTCCTCCGGTATCTCCGTCCCCCTCTTCCTGTTCAGTCATTTCTTCGTCTGCTGAAAATTGTTCTTCACCATATATTTCAGGATGGTCCAATCCATACTTTTTAAGTAATTCACCCGCTTTGGCGTTTGCTTCATCTTCTATTGGTCCTCCTACATTCTGTACTTCACCCTCAAGTTCACCATCTTCATTTTGTTTATGGTGAACTAATTCATGGGCGACAGACCTCATAATATCTTGTAGAGCCCTCTCTTTAGTATAAACTTTAATTTCAGATTCAGTTACGTTTGATGTTTCTGCACTGTATTTGTAGACTGCAGTTGTATTAATACCGTCTTTATCGGTTTGATAATTTATCTCTACGGGTTCTGTTATACCTAACTCCTTTACCACAAAATCAACAAAGTCTTCTAAGTGTTTTTTGTCTTCAACAGGGAATACCGATTCACCTTCAGTGATATTCATCAACGACTTAATTCTACTAATATCTTCTCTAAGTAAATTCATATTTGATAAATATAAAAAAAACATCATTTATTTTGTTTGAATAGATAATTTTTTCTATATTTGTTTTATGGAAAATAAATATAAAATAGGTCAGGAAGTTTACGTTGGTAAAAATGTACGACAGAAAAAAGAAATTATTGACGTTGAGAATTTTTCTGACGTAACTCTGTATTATATGAGTGACGGTACCGCATATCCTGAAAGTTTCTTGTATATTGATGGAAGGGTTGCAGTATTTAGAGAGTTGTGGTCTCTGAGTGATGAAGAGCGTGACCGTCGAGTTTCTAATTACTTTGGTTGGGAATAATTACTGAAATGAACAACTCGGTACAGACACCTTGTTGTTTTTTATCCTATTATTTATTCTAATAATTGTAGATATCTCGTGAGCACCTCCTGTTCCAGGACCTATTTGTGATGTCGTTAAGTCGTAGGAGTAATGAAAAACTAAATCACCGGTATCAACACCAAAGTTAAATATCAAAGCATCCCTATACGAATACCCTTCAACGAACCTAAATCCAGCACCGAATAAAAACTTACCCAAATTAACATTATTACTGACTGTTAATTGTGAATACTCACCTTGTTTTAGCAAAGAGAACGAAGGCATGTAAGTTATACTATTACCACCATATGCGTATTTATTTTTACTTATATGACCACCACCATGTAAACCATATTTTACCGGTAAGTAACTTTCACCAAATATTAATGACTGATTAGGAGTGTTGATGTGATTAGCGGCAAATCCAAAAAACCAATTATCGGAGAATAAGATTATACCAGAACCTAAATCAAAATAGTGAACTTTTAATCCATTCATAAATGGCTCATTAGTAATTAATGAGAATGATGTTCCGTTGAATGAATCCTCAAAGAATAGTTTATTGTTATCAATGAAGTTTTGTTTATAACCAAGTTCCAAACCAAATTTAACATTTATTTTTGGTGTTATACGTTGTTGATTACTATAGTATGTGGAAATTGTGTTTAGTGAATATATTCCGTCACCTGACCTATCATTCATTAAAGTTACTCCAAAACCACTATTAATATTAGGCACATATTCTTCGTAACTTAAAAAACTGGTAACAAACTGACTACCTAACTCAGGCCATTGATTTCTATATGACATAGTTAGTTCGGGATTACTAGTTGAACCGGCAAATGCTGGATTCAAATACAACTTATTGTTGTTAATTTGCGAAAAAGATACATCCTGTGTTAATCCTATAAAGGAAAACAGGAAAAATAAGATTGATAATGTGTACTTTAACATACCTATAAATATAAAATCGATTGACTAAAATTTTGAAAGTCAACTAAAATACATTATATTTGTGACATGAAGAATCTCCTATACCTACTAACTATTACTATTTTAACTACAGGATGTTACCAATACGCAGAACATACCTACCCAACACTCGATGGGACATACATTCTACGTAGTATTACTGTTAACTCAACTGATATGTTAGACTCCGAAATTAGTGATGAGACATATGATGACCCGATGACTGTGGTTTATCCAAACCCCATCGGTCCTTTGGATACTATGAAGGTTAATAAGACTCGAATTAGTATTAGTGGTAATCAGTTGTTTTCGGGGTATTATCTTTCTAATGGCGGAGACCATTGGCATCACACCTACGATATGAATATTACTCAGGATTTCACTACTGGTAGATGGATTAATATGAATGTCCAATATAATACACCCTCACTTAACACTTATCGTCACTACTTAATTATCGAAGATGGTCTCGAATATATGGTACTTGAATGTCCAAAACAATATGAGGATGGTGTGTGGGGTAATGAGTATAGTTACTCATTGACTTTCTATAGGGAAGGAGCATAAAAAAAGAGGTCTTCGGACCTCTTTTTATTTTAGTAACCTTTTTATTCGTTCTATATTTTCCATAAATTTCTCAGGATTATCTTTACCCCATTTTTTTACAAAATCAGGTAATCCAGATTTATTTATCTCTTCATTTATATTAACATTTTTAATTGCCGATTCAGATACTGTATCCATAACCATAACGTCACCAAAATGTTTATGTAACCTTGACTTAAGTTGTGGTGTAGGTGCGACGAATGTAATATTAAATCCATTTTCTTCAGCCCATTTCTTAACCTCTTCAGGATTTAAAGTGTCTTGCCTTTTTTGAGGAAATTTGTCGATTAGTTTTTTTGAGTTAGCAACAACTGACGCAATTTTAAAAGACGGTGTGACAATCGCTACTATTTTTTGTACATCTAAACCAAAAAATGTTTCTTTTGTTAAAATTACTTTACCTAGTAATTTTGTTATAAATTCTTCGTAGGAGCTTTTTTGTCTTTCCTCTTTTTTGGGCATATTAAACGAAGCCGACTCATTAAACATATTTTTTTTATTACCCATATCTATAAATAGTATCATCTATAATCTGCGTCAGGTAATTTACCCTCATAAATTAAATAATATTCATTTAAAAAAGACATCAAGTCTTGTTCATCGATAAAAAAATCTTCATCGTCATCAAAATCAAATCCAAAATCGTCACTATCTTCAAATAAATCAGACGGAATAAAATGACTACCATACCCAAAATCATTCAGATGGTGAAATTCTATGGTATCTATTCTAACCATATCCTCATCGTCCTGTCTAAGTCTAAACTCAACTTCAACCATATTATTGTCTTTATTGATAAAGTTTGATATTATTTCTATAACTTCCATGGAATTATAATAAAATTTTATTTATATTACTTAAAAATATCTAAAAAAAAATGAAAAGACCAATTTTATTAGATGAATACGATTTTTCTGACGGAGAACTTAGAGTTATTTTTACCTTTGATAGAATAGAATACGTCGAAGATTATATAGATGAAGATATTTTTGAGACATACATTAACGATTCAGGTCGTTTGGAGTTTTTTGAAGATAGGTGGGACGGATATAGTGAGTCACATTACACTAAAGAATATATAGTTGATTACACAGATTGGTTAAGTAATACCTGTGAAAGTAGTGACATTTTAGATTTTCTTGATTATTATTATAAGACGAATAAATTACCAGAACCTATAGAAGAGTGAAATTATTATCAACATCATTCGATAACGTTTACCTAATCGAAGAACCGTATTATGAAGATGAGCGTGGTATTTTCATGGAGACATGGAACGAACTCGGATACTCCAATAAAAAGTTGTTGAATGATATTCCATCACTAAAAGCAATACAAAACGACAATTCGTTATTTTCTACATTATTCGTTCAAGATAATCTTTCCGTAAGTAAAAAAGGGGTGTTTAGAGGGTTACACTATCAGATTGGTGGATTTTCTCAAGCTAAATTAGTGAGAGTCCTTAAAGGTTCTGTTGTGGATTTTATTGTTGATTTAAGAGAACAATCAAAAACATATGGTAAGTTTGAGTTCTTTGAACTAAACGAAAAAAATAAATTATCTCTATTTGTACCACCATATTTCGCACATGGATTCTTATCTTTGGAGGATGATACCATATTTACTTATAAGTGTGGAAATTATTATCACAAAGAAAGTGAAGGTAGTGTAAACTACTCAGATAAGGTCATTAGACATGTACAAAACAATAAAGATACAATACCCGATGTCATTCAATTATTTATACCCTATGAAACTGAGATGGACCTCATTATTTCGGAAAAAGACAAAAATGCTCCTAAGTTTCTACACCGAAGAGATGGATGAATATGAGTTATTTAACCACTGTGAAAGGATAATAGATTCGGTAACTGAGGAGAAACAATACGATTCTACTTTACGTTACTTAGAACTATATTAT
>Ga0222717_10003247_pt1 | contig 12303 bp, 10 predicted proteins | sample C33_18DmetaG_FD_165053 | JGI IMG/M metagenome (GOLD analysis project Ga0222717, IMG submission 165053) | Estuarine water microbial communities from San Francisco Bay, California, United States - C33_18D | ecosystem: Environmental > Aquatic > Marine > Unclassified | place: USA: California...
GTAAAGATCCAGCACTGACTACAGCTACAAAGCAGATGCGTTGGGTAAAGATTCAAAGAGAAAAACATGGCTTGGTATAATCCTTTTAGTAAAAAACCTGTTGATGTCGAAGAGAAGTTGAATCCTGCTCAATATCTTGATGGCGGGAATGTAGCTTCCACTAGAGAACCTACTATTTCTTATGAGCGTGCATACGAAGATCTAGAAATTGTAAATCGTGGCGTGAATATGATCGTAGATGATGTTGCTGAGATTCCTACTCTTGTACTACCCAATACTCAACGAGGTGTTGTGAAAGGCATAAAGAGATCAAAAGTAGAGCTTCTCTTAAATAAAGAACCTAACCCTTTTCAGGATATAAACACTTTTCGCCGTAACTTAGTTACTGATTTTATACTAGACGGAAACATTTTTATTTACTTTGATGGTGCTCATATGTATCATCTACCGGCAGATAAAGTACAGATTCATGCTGATAAAGATACTTATGTAGAAAAGTATACTCTTAATGATACTACTTTTACTACTAATGAAATTATACATATTAAAGATAACTCCTTTCATTCTATTTACAGAGGAGTTCCTAGATTAAAACCTGCGATGCGTACAATGAACTTGATGGCCTCTATGAGAGCTTTTCAAGATAACTTCTTTAAGAATGGCGCAGTTCCAGGTTTAGTACTTAAGTCTCCGAACACATTGTCAGAGAAAATTAAAGAACGTATGATGGTATCTTGGCAAACTCGATACCGTCCAGATACTGGAGGTAAGCGCCCCCTTATATTAGATGGCGGACTAGAAGTTGATAACCTTACAAAAATAAATTTTAAAGAATTAGATTTTCAAAGTGCAATTACAGAGAATGAAAAGATCATTTTAAAAGCACTTGGAATCCCTCCAATTTTATTGGATTCAGGCAATAATGCAAATATTCGTCCTAATTTACGACTTTATTATTTAGAGACTATATTACCTATAGTTAGAAAAATTAATTTTGCAACTACTCGATACTTTGGTTTCGAGTGTAAAGAAGATATTACAAATATTCCTGCTTTACAACCAGAGCTACGTGATAGTGCTGCATTCTATACATCACTAGTAAATGGTGGTATCATTTCTCCAAACGAAGCTCGTGAAGCATTAGGCTACGAAGCAAGAGAGGAAGCAGAAGATATACGAGTTCCTGCAAATATAGCAGGCTCTGCAGCTAACCCATCGGAAGGTGGTCGACCAGAGGAAACAGAAGAAGAGTGACTAGTTTAGGAAAAAAAATACGAATAAATAAAAATAGAAATATTGAAAAGTTATCTCATTATTTTATAGAACAAGGAAAAATATTAGAAGAAAAAGAATATGGAGAGGTCTCAAAAAGAGAAAAACCTTTAGGGCTTCCCAATTTAGTTTCTGTATTTGGCAGTTACGAAGCCATGTTAAAAGAGTTAGAATTAGGTCCTTTGGGTAAAGAAGTTATAGCTTTGAAGCCAAAACCTAAAAAGCCAAAAGCACCAGCTAAACCGAGAGTGGTAAAGCCTGCTAAAGCAAAGGAGAGTAAAGATGAATAAGTTGTTTAATCTTACATCCACATTTAAGTCTCATGAAGCAGACGATGGATCTGTAATGATACGAGGAATGGCTAGTACAGCTGACTTTGATCGCGCGGGTGATTCCATTTCAGCAGAAGCCTGGACTAAGGGTGGATTATCAAATTTTGAAAAAAATCCAATTATCTTGTTTAATCACGATTATGACAAGCCAATTGGTAGAGCTACGGGGTTGAAAGCTGGTCCCGATGGCTTGGAACTGGAATGTAAAATTAGTAAGGCTGCGCCTGCTAATGTTGCACAATTAGTTAAAGACGGTGTTCTTGGAGCCTTTTCTGTTGGTTTTCGAGTCAAGGACGCTGATTACTTAAAGGAAACCGACGGACTAATGATTAAGGACGCTGAGTTGTTTGAGGTATCGGTAGTATCTGTACCATGCAATCAGTCAGCTACTTTTTCGCTCGCGAAGTCTTTTGACTCAGATAAAGAGTACGAAGAATTCAAAAAAACTTTCACAAATCGTGTAGATCTAGCCGGTCAGTCTCTGGCTAAAGACGAAGTTAATACTTCTAGCGTAGCTAGTGACACACCGAAAAGCGCGGAGAAATCCGCAGATCAGGAGATCAAGATGGATAATCAAAACATCGACTTGGAAGCTTTTGCAAAGAAAGTAGCAGAAGACACTGCCGCTAAGATTGCTATGAAGCAAGCCGAGCAAAAAGCAGCTGACGAAGCCACCGCTAAAGCAGCTCAAGAAGCAGAAGAAGCGAAAGCTTTAGAAGCACAATCAATTAAAACAGTTATCAACTCTGGTGTAGAATCAGGTGTTGAAAAACTTATGGGCGACGTTGAAGCTAAACTAGCTGAAAAAGACGCAAACTTACAAGAAGTAATCGGTTCTTTCCAAAAAGAACTTGAAGAGAAGAAAGCTGAAATTTCAGCAATGCAAAACAGCAAAAAATCTTTCTCTGATCGTGGTTCAGACCTTTCTTCTTTCGGTAAAGACTTCCTCAATGCTCACGTATTAGGTAAAATTACTGGTAAAGGTCTTTCTGGTACAGACTATGGTAAGTCATTACTAGAAAAAGCTGGCGAAACTTCTTATACTGCTAACAACCCAGCACAGGCTCAGCCAATTGATACTTTGGTTTCTCAAACTTTTGAAGAAGATGTACGTCTTCAACAACAAGTTGCAGGTTTATTCCGAGAAATCCAAGTAAACTCAGGTGCAACCATTCTACCAGTAGTTGGCGATACTAACTTCGCTGAATTCTCAAGTGGTGGTGTCTCTCCAGGTACTAATAGCCTAGCAGCTAAAGGCCAAGCTTCAAGTACTGACTTCCCAATCACTTCAGTAACTGCGTATGCCGAGCGTCTAATCTCTGGTACTTTCCTACCAGCAGATACTGACGAGCAAATCGTTCTTAGCATCATTCCAATGTTGACATCCGCTCTAGCACGTGCTCATGCACGAGCAATTGATAAAGCTTGTCTGTTTGGTTATGGTACTGCTAACAAAGGTCTAGTTGGTACTGCGGGTGATTACACTGCCGATGCTGCAGCTGGTGGTTATGCAGCTAACACTGGTGCATTCAGTGGCACTGCGGGCGTACTAAAAGCAGTTGACCTTCTTAACATGAGAGGTAAAATGGGTTCTTATGGTATTAATCCTGCGGACCTAGCTTACATCGTAAGTGTTGAGCAGTATCACAATCTAATGTCAGATGATAACGGCTTCTCTGATATTTCAGAAGTTGGTAATGATCTAGCTACTAAGATTACTGGCCAAGTTGGTTCTGTATACGGTACTCCAGTAGTTGTTAGTGATCAACTAGCGGATGCTGATACTAACCAAACTGATAATGTTGCTAAACTTGAAGTAGGTGCTATTGCAGTTAACCGTAACTCTTTCGTAATTCCACGTCTACGTGGTGTGTCTATTGAGACAGATTACGAAGTTGCGAACCAGCGTACTGCGCTTGTTGCTTCTCAATCTCTTGGCTTTACCCAAGTGGTTGGTGGTACTACTGCAGCTAACCGTGTTTCTTATACAGAAACAGCTGACTAATAGTAATACTTTTACTTTTAAACTTCGGGGAGGTTCGCCTCCCCCAAGTTTTTACTAATGGACTTATAGAATTATGGCAGATTTAATAACACTATCAAACTATAAAATAGCAGAAGGAATTCAGTCTACGAAAGACGATTCTAAGATAGAGTCTATTATTGCTCGTGTGAGTCAATTAGTAAGAACTTATTGTGGAAATGGTATAACTACTTATCATACTTCGGCAAAGACCGAAACGTTAAGTGTTAATTGGGCATCTAATATTGTACAACTTACAGAAAGCCCTTTAGTAGGAGTAACTTCAGTAAAAGAGAGAGAGAATCTCTCAGATAGTTACACTACTCTTGTAGAAAATACTGACTACTATGTAGACTACTCTACCGACAGTATTTATAGAGTATCTTCAAGTGGCGCAGCAAGAAACTGGGCAAATGGTCCAGGTGCTGTGCAAGTAGTTTACACTGCAGGGTATGAAAATTGCCCTGCTGATTTAGAGTTAGCAGTTATTGATTTAATTACTTATTATGTAAAAGACGAGCACAAAGCACGTCAAACTATTGCGGGTGCGAGCATACAGAATCAAAGCTCTTCAAGTCAGAGAAACAACGTTGCGTTTCCTGACCACATTAAAAGAGTATTAGATCTTTATAAGAACTTCTAATGAGTAGACAAGGCCAGCAGAAGTTTCTAACAACTCTACAAAAGAAACTTTTGAGGGAGTCTAAGCATTACAGGCAAAAAACAGCAGATAAGCAAACACACCACTTTAGTGTAAGCAAAAAATCTTTGAACGAGGGCATAAGACAAACTGTTAGTAGTAAATTTAAGTCCAAGTCAGATGCTCGTGTACGAGAAATACTAAGTATTGTAGATAAAGATATTACTACTGCAATAGAAGCAATCAAAAAAGAACTACATAGATTAGAAGATGGAGCGACTGTAGCAAAAGTATACATTACTTTTGAAAATCCAAATGGAATTGGTGCAGTTTTTTATGCCACAAAAACAGATAGCGGTAGATTAAGAAATATATATAGACAAGCAGCAGTTGCTTCACGAAAACATTTAAATGTTTTAGCAGAAAAAGTAAATAAAGCCTCAATTAAAATAACAGGTAAGGGTACGGGTACAAAGTCCGCCGATTATTTTCATGTTGAGCACGGAAAAAACGAAGGTGTAGCAGAATCTTTAGTTAGAGATGCACTAGAAGAATCTATACTAGATATTCCTGATATTAGTTTTCAACAGGCGAAAGATTGGTTAGAAGCCATGATGCCTGAAATTACACTTATTAGAGATACTAAGACTAGTAGGATGAATATTCATATAGGACCGAAACTAGGAAATCTGGCAGAAGGTAGAGTGTCGAGACAAGAGAAAAAAGAATTTTCTCAAATGGTAGATGACCTAGTAAAAGTAGTAACTTCAGATGCTAGTTTTCTTGTTGATGCTCCAGGTTCTGATAGCTTTAGAGATATACAAAAGAAAAAAGTTTTAAAAGCTGCAACAGATCCTTTTACAAAAATTAAAAATACAAGAGTAAAAGCAAAAACTAAAATTAAGCATGGGTCTAAAACACCTGTAAAAAGTAAAAGAAAAAAAGCAAAGATTTCAGACATTACTCCAAAACCTAAACCTATTGGAGGTACACAAAGAAGATCAAAAGCAAGTTCCATGGATTTTAATCCTTTACAAATGATTGCGATGTTGAATAAACAACTTCCTGACACTATAAGAAAAAATATGGTATCACCGGGATTAGTAAATAGAACAGGTAGATTTTCGGAGAGTGCAAGAGTAACAGATATTGTACAAACTCCTAAAGGCTTCCCAAGCGTAGGGTACACTTATCAAAAGAATCCTTACGAAGTATTTGAAATGGGTGCAGGAGATGCAAGATGGGCAACTCCTGAAAGAGACCCAAGAACATTAATTGATAGATCTATTCGAGAATTAGCAACACAGTTTGCAATAGGTAGATTCTACACTAGGAGAACTTAATGGCAGCAAGAGATTATACAACTAGACGTTTGGGTATTGTAAATGCTCTTGCTGAAAAGTTAAAGGATATAAACGGCACAGGAACTTATCTTACAGATCTTGCGCAAAATGTATCTCCTAGACTTAAATTTTGGGATGAGGTGGAGGAATTTCCTGCAGTTCACCTAAATGCCGGATCTGAAACCCGCGAATATCAGGGTGGAGGGTATAAAGATAGATTTCTTTCAGTAACTCTTCGTTGCTATGTGCAAGATGAAGATTCTGTACTCGCTTTAGACGAGTTATTAGAAGATGTAGAGACTGTACTGGAAGAGAACTCAAAACTAGAGTACAAGGATCGTAATAATGCGACTCAGTACACTCAACAAATCACAATCATTAGTGTGGATACTGATGAAGGTGTACTTGAACCTTTAGGTGTTGGTGAAATATCTATAGAGGTTCGATACTAGAAAATACAGGCACGAACAAAAGTTCACGTCCTTGTCTTTTCAAGATAACATAGGAGAAATACTATGGCAGATACAATGTTTTTTAGTAGAGATACGAAAGTCTATGTAGCCCCTTTGGCGGCTGACGGGACAACAGAACAAGCTCTTTTTGAGATTCCTGTTCTTGATGGATTTTCGTTTTCTCAAGCAACAAATAGTTCAGAGGTAACTTTGAATGAAATGTCGGCAGGTGCAAATGCAAGTCGACGCGGTCGCAAGATGTTTAATGACTCTCTTGCTCCAGCAGAGTGGAGTTTCTCTACTTATGCACGTCCTTTCGTATCAGGAGGAGGCGGTTCTACAGGCGACGCAGATGATGCAGCAAACACTCACGCAGTAGAAGAAGTATTGTGGGCAATGATGGTAGGAGATGCATCATACGCTTCTAACACATTTAATAATATTACTAATGGTAATGCAGCAGCTGGTGCTTCAATTAGTTTTGCTAACTCAAACGTAACTACTCTTGGTATTGCAAACATTTATTTTGTACTTGGTAAAACTGGTGGAACCAACAGCGGCGAAGTAACGTACAAAATTTCTAACTGCTGTGTAAATGAAGTAGGTGTAGATTTTGATATTGATGGAATTACTACTCTTAATTGGTCAGGTATGGGTGCTGAGCTTATCGAAAGCACTGATCTTACAACTACAGCAGCCGTAGTTGAAGGTACTCTAGCTACACAAACCAATAACTTTATTCGTAATCGTTTAACTGAGCTTGTAGCTTCTAACGCTTCTGGTACTTCTCAGGTTCTTACACTAACAGGCGGTAATATTACAATCTCTAATAACATGACATTCCTTACCCCTGAAACTCTAGGTGTTGTAAATACTCCACTAGCTCATGTAACAGGTACTCGTTCAGTTTCAGGTAGTTTTACTTGCTATTTATCCAGCACGCAACATAGTAGCCTGGATTTATTTGAAGCGTTAGTGCAAGATAAGAGTACAGTTACACACGATTTTGATCTTGAGTTTAAGATTGGTGGTGCAGCTGCTCCGAATTTGATTTTTGACATGCCTTCTTGCCACTTAGAAGTTCCAAGTCATTCTATTGAAGATGTAATTTCATTAGAAGTTAATTTCCACGCACTTGGTACCGATATCGACTCTACTGACGAAGTAGCTGTCAAATACTTAGGTAAGACTTTGTAATAATATAGATAGCAAAAAATATTTCTTGACATTTGTGGTCTCTTGGACTATAATATGGAATAGGAAAAAGTTAAGAAGGGGTCTTTTTCAGACCCCTTTTTATTACTCGGAGAATTATGGCTAATTACAATTTTTTAAAAGAAGCAAAAGTTTGGTTTGTGCCTATCTCCGAAACAGGTGTAGAGGAAGGCTTAACGCTTACTGCGAGTCACACAGCGAATACTCAGGTACCTACGACTGTAGGCTCGGGTTTCCATAGTAGCGAGCGAGGCCAACCAACAACAATGGCAGCAGATGTAGTGCTTCCAGCCACTTTTTCAAATAATCACGAGTGTTTATTTGAACATGGCGGAACAGGTAATGGAACATGGCTCGGCGTAGTTACAGAGAACTCTCAAAAGTATTTATATTTTAGATCTGGGAATGGACTCGATACTGTTACTACAACAAACAATCAGGCAATCGTAGCAAGAGTGCTTGTTTCAAGTATAGCAGAGTTTGATGGTGCAATCCATACAGTGGTTTGGGAAATAGACCCAACTATAGGAAGCCTAAAACTTTGGATTGATAATCGTCCTGTAATTAACGAAGTTACTTCAAACAAAAGTAATTTTATAAATTCTAATTGGAGTGGCGGTAACTTTGGAGGTCTTGGACAAGGCTATGACTCAATCGCAGGTAGAGCATCTGCGGATTTCGCTGACTATCAGACTGCTTGGAGTGGTGCCGTAATCTCAAGTTTACGAGTTTATCATAATCAAAAAGCCTATAGTAGAAATAATCACGATGTACCTATACTGCTAGATGTCGGTCCAAACTTGCAGTTTAATCAGACTTTTACAGATAATTCATTTGGTCAGAAAACACTACATGAGCCTACAAAAATGTTTCAGGCTTCTAGTATTAAAAAAGCAAACCCAGCGGATATTTCTTTTACTATCCCTATATATGAAGAAAATGATTTTGCACCTGTTTATGAATGCTTAAGAGAGTTAAATTCTCACAATAGACTTAAACAATTTGATTTATATATACAACTACCAAACGATTTGTACCTTATAAAGAAGTGTGTTATTATAAGTGGATCTTTTATAACAGAAAAATTAAAACCCTTACTATTAGAAATTCAAGCGCAAGGATCTAAACTAATAAGATATACATCAACAGAAGCTTCAAACTATACCTCTGCTTTTAATAGTTTGACTAGATCGAATACTAAAACGCATCAAATAGTTTCTGATCACTTAAGTGTAGAAATTGATAGTACACCTTTAGATTGTTTATCACAGGTAAAAACAGAATTACAAAATAAAGTTGAATGGATAGAGAATAAAACAGTAAATACTTCAATTGCTCTAGATACAAATGCTTTTAGTTATTGGAATTTAGTTGATAATACTACATATGATCCTTTTGAAGCAGCTTCTCAAGACGATTCTGTGGCACAGACTCCATCAAGTACTCCCGCAGGAAGTTTCCAAAGATTTTATGTAAGTGGGGTTGATTGGGCTGCGGATAGAAGTTATTTTGACTTAGATCTAGCTTTTGAAGCAAACTCTGGTTGGGGAGGTGAGGTATTATCGTTTACTTTTGATATTACAATTGATACTAATAAATTAGACGGAATCAATGGCGGAAATCCCACAGTCATACAATACGTAGATCCAGGTGACGCAGGTCTTTTCGGTTGGCTGAACAACACCCCAGAGACATTTAGAGCAGACATATTAGATTTTAATGATCCAACACCCAGGATTAATAATACGCTTATAACTACTCCAGGACAAGATATAGGAACATTTAGAATTTATCAAGTTTCTAATGCATATGGAAAAACAACCATTACAATAGACAGATTTTCTGGAGCAGGATACACTGCAGAAAATAATGGTAATTTTAGTCTTAATTTAACTGATATTCCTAAAGAAACTGGCCATCTATCTATAAACTCGTCAACGGGAGTTGTAACATTTAATAATACCAATATTGAGAAGCCTACAAAAGCTTCGTACAGTTATACTGTTCAGGCGATAAGTGTAGGAGGAAAAGTATTACAATCTACTAACTATACACAGAGCAATACTGGATCTTTAAGTAACTCAGATGTTTTGTCTACTACTACATATAACCAGCTGGCTACAGAGAAAGTTACTTTTCCTGATAATTTTGTAGTAGTTTCAAGAAGTCTTTCTGGGTCTGTAACGCAATACATTACAGACAGTACATCCCATAAGTATGTACAAACACATAAAATCGGAACTTCTGTTTCTATAGAGGCAGGAAAAAATAATACAACCGGTTTTCAATTTAGCAGCGGGCAATGTAGCTTTACAAATAGAAATACAGTAGCAGATGCCTTTACACAGAGCTTTGACTGGAAAATGAATAGCACAGGATCTAGTGATATAAGTTCTATACTTAAAATTAATAACAGTTAGGAGTTATGATGGAATTAAAAAAACTAATGATCGATACCAAAGCAGTTTGGGTTGATTTTGCAGGATTACAGGGATTTAAAGTAGAAGTTGCAAATCTTTCAAAAAAAGAACTAACAAATCTTAGAAAGAAATGCACAACGCAAAAATTTGATAGAAAAACTAGACAAGCAATAGAAAGTTTAGATGAAGATAAATTTATTACAGAATTTACAAAAGCAGTAGTAAAAAACTGGAAAGGCCTGACCTTAGGTCACTTAGAAACTTTACTATTAATAGACATGGACGGTAAAGATCCCGAGGAAACTTTAGCATATAGCGAGGATAATGCAGAAACTTTAGTAAGTTCTTCAACTGAATTTGATACCTGGCTCAATGAGGTAGTCTTTGATTTAGATAACTTTCGTACAGAGCGAAAAAGAGGAAGTACTAAACCGGCTGGAAAGGTATCTAAAGAACAGTGATACTAAGATGACGCGAGAGCGTTATCTTACAATGTGTGAACAAATGGGTAAAGACCCAGTTGATGAAGAAATACCTCCCGATTGGGAGGATTTTCCTTACATCGTAATACAGGCTTTTAACACTTTCAATATGTTAGGAGACAGACTTGTAAACGAAATAGGATATATTGGAAAAGATTATACAAATTTACCAGTATATATGGAAATATACGACGTAGAAGACAAAGAACTGTTTTTAGATATTTTATATTTTCTAGAGACAAGAGCTATTTCTCAATCCCAAGAAGTAATGAAAAGGGAAAGAGAAAAGCTAAAGAGAAAAGCCAGTGGCAGATAAAAGTACAGTTCAGGTAACGTTTAAGGTAAACGCAGACGGTAGTCTGCAACAAGTGGGTAAAGCGGCAGAAAAAACCGCTAAGTCTATGGATAAAGCAACCTCGAGCACTACTAATTATAATAGAGCAGCTCGAGGGGTTGCTAATCTTCAACAAAACCAGACAAAAGCATTCGCAGCAACAGCTAGAGGGACTTCTGGTCTTGTTGCGGCTTATGCAACTCTTATGGCTCATGTATTTGCTCTTACAGCGGCCTTTGGAGCCTTACAACGGGCCTCCGCACTAGTTCAGCTGGAGCAAGGTCTTGTTGCTGTAGGTAATGCAGCAGGTCAAAATCTTCCTTATGTTTCTAGAGAAATTCAAGCAATTACGGGTCATGCTGTAACTCTTCAAGAAGCTATGGAAGGCACAGCTCTTGCTATGTCTGCGGGCTTCGGTATTAACCAACTAAAAGAACTTACTAAAGTTGCTCGTGGAGCTTCTATCGCACTTGGTAGAAACATGGGCGATGCACTTACTCGTCTTGTAAAAGGTACTGCTAAACTAGAGCCTGAAATTCTTGATGAATTAGGTATCATGGTTAGACTTGACAAAGCTTCTCAAGACTATGCTGCAAGTCTAGGTAAAACAATAACACAGCTAACTCGATTTGAAAAACAACAAGCATTTCTAAATGCTACTATTGATCAAGGACAGAAAAAGTTCTCCGTAGTTATCGATAGTATTGATCCAGATCCTTATTCACAATTAAGTTCCGCATTCCAAGATCTTGTTAAGGACATGACTACCCTTATGAATAAGGGTCTAATACCTGTAATTAAATTTTTATCTTCTAGTAAGTTTGCGATGACAGGTGCGATTATATTATTTGCTTCGTCTATTACAAAAATGCTACTCCCCGCTCTTGGAGAAATGTCAGCAGCTAACCGTACCGCGGCAGCTGTAGCATCTCAATCTGCAACTAATGCGGCAGGAAAAATGGAGAAGAAGTATTTAGGTGCGGTTAGAAAAGTAAAAGGTGCTTTTAAAACAGTACCTGCAAGTGTTAAAGCAGTAGAGGCACAGTTTGTTTCAGGAGGTCTTTCAGTTACTCAGTATAAAGTCCACCTAAATAATCTTAAAAAGTCAGAAAAATTACGATCAGTTGCCTTAAAACGTCATAGCGGTGAACAAGCTATACAAAAGAAAAAAGAATTAGCGGATATTCGACTATTAATTGCCGAAACTCAAAAACTTCTTGCAGTAGAATCTCAAAGAGGGGGAGCAGGAGTAGGAGTTAAATCTGCTCGACAAGTTGGTCGTATGGCTAAAAGACAGTCTATCTACCAAGATAAAATTGGAGAGTCTTCTTTAGTTGGAGGCTTAGCTGTTGCAACTAGAGGATCAAAGGCACAATTTAAAGAAATAGGAAAGGGTGCAAAAGGTTTAAAAAAATTAAGTCTAGGCTTTTCTGCAGCTACAAAAAGTGCTGGATTGTTTGGGTCTGCTCTTTTAAGATTTGTGCCTATTATTGGATGGGCATTTACTGCTTTTTCATTACTTAGTCCGTTACTTGGTGGTATGTTTAAGAAAGGAGCAGTTGCAAGAGCGACAAATGAAGTTGCTGCTTCTTTTGATAGTTTTTATAGAGTAGCTGCACAACTAAATACAGAACTTGAAAAAACAGAAAAAGTCATGGATCGTGAGAATAAAAAACTCGCCGTTAGGGTTGGTTTACTACAGCAAGTTTCTGCTGGTGTATCAAAAATATTTGAGGCAGATGAAGCAGAAAGGCAAAAAGCAGTTACTGAAGCCTTGGAAAAAGCAAATG
>Ga0222717_10003252_pt1 | contig 12294 bp, 10 predicted proteins | sample C33_18DmetaG_FD_165053 | JGI IMG/M metagenome (GOLD analysis project Ga0222717, IMG submission 165053) | Estuarine water microbial communities from San Francisco Bay, California, United States - C33_18D | ecosystem: Environmental > Aquatic > Marine > Unclassified | place: USA: California...
GTTGGATCCTTTTAATGAAGAGGAGGAGGTCCCGCTGGAGGAATTGCCCTCAATTGTTGTTGTTGTAGATGAATTCGCTGACATGATTATGATTGTTGGAAAAAAAGTAGAGCATTTAATTGCAAGAATAGCGCAAAAAGCAAGAGCAGCTGGAATCCATTTAATTTTAGCAACTCAGCGACCCTCAGTGGATGTTATTACAGGACTTATCAAGGCTAACGTCCCATCTAGAATTGCTTTTCAAGTATCTTCAAAAATTGATTCAAGAACTATTCTTGATCAAGGCGGGGCTGAACAACTGCTTGGAGCAGGTGATATGTTGTATTTACCAGCAGGTCAAGGTGTGCCTGAGAGAGTTCATGGGGCTTTTGTTGGTGATGATGAGGTCCACAGAGTTGTTGATAGTTGGAAGCAGAAATCTGAGCCAAATTATTTAGATGAGATTACTTCTGAATTGCAGGAGACAGGACCAATTCCAGGATGGTCTGATGGAGATAACTCTGATTCCTCTGATGAGAATGATGAGCTTTATGATGAAGCAGTAAGCTTTGTTATAGAGTCTCGAAGAGCTTCGATATCTGCAGTACAAAGAAAACTCAGAATTGGTTATAACAGGGCAGCTAGAATTATTGAAGCCATGGAGATGGCGGGCTTGGTATCTGAAATGGGCAGCAACGGTAGTCGAGAAGTCTTAGTCCCGAAACAGCAATGATTGCTAAACTTTATTTTATACTTATTGCTTTTAACCTCTCAGCACTTACAGCCGCCTCATCAATATCATCAGAATTTTTAAATAGTGAGTTAAAAAAAAATTATTCATTTGTTGAGAGGTCGCTCAATCAATCAGACCTGAAAATTGAAACTTCTTCAGGGAAAATCTTTTTTGATAAGGCAGGCATCACGGTTAATGTGCTGACACCATTTGAGGAAAATTATAGAGTTGAAAATGGCAACCTTGAAATTCATGATTTATTCCTAGATCAAAAACAAATCGTCGCTATCAATGATGTCGACAACTTCTTTCTAAATATTTTAATTGATGGAATAGATGATAGCGCTGAAGAATATTCAATAAATCAGATTGATGGGACAACCATTCAGATCATTTCAACAAACCGCTCTCATTTAATTACTTTCTCATTTGTAGACAATAAGTTAAACCTCATTCGATACAAAGATTCTCTTGGAGTCGAGCATGGAGTAGAGCTCACACCATTATGACAAAGTTTTTTTTAATAGCTTTTGGTGGAGCATTAGGAGCTCCTCTTAGATACCTTATCAATGACTTTATGAAACATTCTTCATTTATTATGTTTCCATCTGGGGTAATGCTTGTTAATTTTATTGGATGTTTTTGCATAGGTATTGCCATGGCTCAAATCTCAGATTTCAAATCTAATCTTTATTTCTTTCTAATTATTGGTTTTCTTGGCTCATTCACGACCATGTCAGCCTTCTCACAGCAAACAATTGAATTGCTATACAATGGTAAAGAATTTAATGCCTTGATCTATATTGCAGCTTCGATTGCTTCATGTTTGATAGGAACATTTTTAGCTTATTCTTTATTTAAAAACTAATTAGAGAAATGATTGATACAAATTTACTTAAAGATAATCCCCAGAAAGTTCTGGAAGCTTTGCAATCAAGAAATTATGATTTTAATGTTGAATTATATGAAAGTTTGGAAGCTCAGCGAAAAAAATATCAAACTGAAACAGAAGACCTTCAAGCTAAACGCAATTCTTTATCAAAAGAATATGGATTGCTAAAAAAAGAGGGCAAGGATGATCATGCTCTTAACTCCAAGATTGAGACCATCAAGTCTGAGCTTGATAAATGCTCGAGTAAATTGAATCATATTCAATCAAGCCTTAAAGAATTTTTACTAGATATTCCCAATCTACCCGCTGACTCTGTTCCCAATGGTTCCAGCGAAGAAAACAATATCAAAATAAGAGATCATGGAGAACCACGCATTCTAAATGGTAAAGATCACTTGGAGATCACTTCAATGATTGATACAGAATCAGCAAATCTCTTAGCTGGCTCACGTTTTGCAGTGTTAATCGGAGAAATAGCTAAATTACAGCGTGCTTTAATAGCCTTCATGCTCGATAAAGCTGAGGAGCATGGCTATATTGAGCATTATTTACCAATGGTAGCGAACTCTGAGTCTTTGACTTCCACCGGCCAACTGCCAAAATTTGCTGAAGATCTATTTCAGTTAACTGACGATTACTATTTAATTCCTACTGCTGAAGTCCCCTTAACTAATTTGTACAGGAATCAGATTGTTGATATGAATAAATTCCCACTTAAGCTATCAGCTCATACCAGCTGTTTTCGCTCAGAAGCAGGAAGTTACGGCAGAGACACCAAGGGATTAATTAGGCAGCATCAATTCGAGAAAGTGGAGTTAGTTCAGATTTGCCATCCTGATAATTCGTTCGAGGCTCTAGAGAATCTTACTTCTCATGCTGAATCGGTTCTCAAGGATCTTAACCTTCCTTATCAAGTAGTAGAATTATGCACAGGGGACTTAGGTTTTTCTGCCGCTAAAACATATGACCTAGAGGTTTGGATTCCCAGCCAAAAAACCTTTCGAGAGATTTCATCATGCTCTAATTGCACTGACTTCCAAGCCAGGAGAGCTAAAATTAGATTTAAAGAAGAGGGAGCTTCAAAATTAGCCCATACCCTCAATGGATCAGCGTTAGCAGCGGGAAGAGCATTAATTGCGGTTATTGAAAATAATTTTGATCAAAAGGGTACAATTACTGTTCCTGAAGCCCTGCATGATTATACAAAATTTAAATCGATAAAGGTTTGATAAAATTTATTGAAATGTTGCCTAATTGTTCCTTTTATTCAGAGGAAAACAGGTATAGAATTGGTTAACCGTCATTATTTTAATTTTTAGAGGGAAATTATGAAATCATTGCGTAACTTATTTATGGTTGCTGCCTTAATTGCTATTCCAGCATTCGGTCAGGAGCTTACTTCGGATATTACAGGTACTGTAACTAACGGTGCTGGAACACCAGTTAGCGGTGCTACCGTGAGTGTTACTTACACCCCAACCAACACTACTGTCACAAGAACAACGAGCGCAAATGGTCGTTACAATGCTGGTGGACTTAAGCCGGGTGGTCCATATGAGGTAAGTGTTCAATCTAGTTCTTATAGCTCTGAAACTACACCAGGCATTACATTGATTGTTGGTGATACCAAAAGATTAAATTTTGTTTTAGAGTCTATTGATGAAGTTGTTGTGGTGGCAACCGCAGGTACTGCTTTAGATACAGGTTATGGGTTCGGCACAGCCCTAACAGCTAAAGACATAGAGCAAACTGCTTCAGTGAACAGAGATCTGAAGGACTTTATTAGATTAAATCCTATGGTTTCGTTAGATGATGCGCAAGACAACTATGAAGCAATATCTATTGCTGGCGCACATCCACGAACTAATGATTTGAGGGTAGATGGAACATCATTTAATGATGACTTTGGTCTGAATGATAATGGTTATCCTGCACAAAGAAGTCCTATTTCCCTCAATGCCATTGAGCAGCTTTCTGTAAAGGTCGCGCCTGCATCTGTTGAATACTCTGGTTTTAGAGGTGGTGTAATTGAGGTTATCACTAAATCAGGAACGAATGAGTTTACTGGCGAATTATTTTCTTATGATAGAGGTGACTCTTTTATGGGTGATGAATCTGAAGGAGATGAGTATTCCTTTGACTTAGATGATACTTCAGAAGGTTTTGCATTTGGTGGGCCAATCATCAAAGACAAAGCTTTTTTCTATGTGACATATGAAGAGGCTTCCATTAATAAGCCTATTACTCATGGCCCTATAGGCTCCGGTCTTCCAAATGAATCAGGCATTACAGTTGCTGAAGTAGATCAAATTAGACAGATCACAAAAGATAAGTATGGGTTTGATCCTCTTGGATATACTGCAAGCAATCAATCTGAGCAAGAATTTATTACTGCTAGATTTGATATCAATATCACGGATAATCATCGTCTTACCCTTAATCATAAAAAGGTTGAAAGCTCAAAATTAAATGGAGCCAATGATAATTTTGGTGAGTTTGCATTTTCATCTGCTGAATATCAAAAAGGTGAGGTCACCGAAACCGACGGATTTCTTCTTGTATCTAATTGGTCGGATGATTTGATTACAGAAGTTAGCTACTCTACTAAAACTCAAGATACCTCTCAAATGTCACCCGTTGGCCAAGGTCTACCTTCCTTTTCTATTGACGATTGCGGAGCATTAGGAATTGAGTGCTACATAGGTCCTGATATCTTTAGAAGTGCGAATCAACTTGCTACAGAGAATACCTTCTTTAAAGCTAAACTTACTTATTATGATGATAACCACAAATGGACGCTTGGATATGAAACAAAAGAGTGGGATATCTACAATGTATTTATTGTTGCTCAGGACGGCGCATATTCATTCGATGATATCGCTGCATATGAAAGCCAAACTGCAAATTTTTTCTTTCATAACAATTCAAGAGATTTAACAGAAGCTGGTGGTGCTGCTATCTTTAAATATGATTTAACATCGCTCTATATTCAAGACGAGATAGAACTTTCAGAAAAATTAAATGTATTAGTTGGTTTGAGATATGATCAATTTGACTCTGATGATGCGCCTGCTGTAAACCAAGGTTTTGTTGATACATATGGATTCGCTAATGGCGGTATTGCTGGAACTGACCTGCTTAATTACAGATTTAGTTTTGAGTATGAAATTGATGATGTCAGCTCTTTAAAAGGGTTATATGGTACATTTTCATCTAAATTGCCAACAGTATGGATATCCAATGCTTACACTAACGATGGTGTAAGAATTGCTGCGTATAGTGGTTCAAATGCGCCTGGAGGATGTGATCCACGCACCAACGTTACTTCCACGTTGCCTGCCTGTGTTGGGGCTGCAATCCAAAATGCACCTCTTACAGATGCTGTAATTAATTTTATAGCCCCAAGCTTTGAATGGCCTGAAACCAAAACCCTGAACCTTACTTATGACAGACAGATGGGCGATTGGTTGATGACCGCAACTTACCTTCATTCTGATCAAGAAGAGGCTTTGTATAAAATTATTGATGGTTCTCCATTGAGGGGAGATATGCCCTTAACACCATCCTTAACAGCCCCTGACGGTAGACCAATTTATAGTCAAGCCGGACCTAGAGGAACATATAAAGCTGGCTTATATAATGAGGGTGGAGGAGAGAGAGAAGTATTCTCCCTTGCTTTCTCAAGATTCTTTAATGATGGTGATACTTCATTAGCTGTTGGCTATACACATCAAAATATTGATGAGTTAAGCGGCATGGCTTCTACTACAGCAAACTCCAGTTATGGTAAGTATGGAGCTACAGACTTTAATAACAGGACTGCTCAAAGGTCTATTTATGAAACTGAGCACAGACTATTCGCCACTTTGTCTTCAACTCACTACTTCTTTGGTGCCGACAAGCCTACGACTTTTAACCTATTCTTTGAAAGAAAGTCAGGCTTACCAGGCTCTTATTCATGGCAAACATGGACAAGAGGAGATGTGCTGGCAAGACAAACAGAAGCTTTTGGATATGAAAATAGTCTCAACGACGATAATGCTCATTTATTATATATCCCTTCTGGGTTGGCAGATCCTAATGTCTGCTGGGGTTCATGTACCGGCGCACCAGACTTAACTGTGGCCAATGAAGTTTTAGAGCTTCTCCACAACACACTGGGTTTGAAATCCTATGCTGGACAGATACTTCCAAATGGAGTGTATGAATATCCATGGCAAACTACCTTAGATTTAAAAATTACTCAAATACTTCCTGGCTTTAGGGCCAATGATGAGTTTGTAATTAGTTTAGGTATTGAGAATCTTCTGAACCTTATTGATTCGGATAAGGGCGTTGCAGAATATGGAAGTTATACAGGACTAGTTGATGTTATAGATATGAAGATGAGTGATGACTTTTCTAAATATATTTATCGACCAAGTCGCTCCGGTGGAGCAGATCTTGCGCGAGGATTTAGAGCAAGCAACCCTAAAGAAATAAGGAAATCAGCCGTTAATAGCATATGGAGAGCTCAGCTTGGGTTCACATATAAGTTTTCTTTCTAAGAAGGGTTAATATTATCAAAAGGGCGGTCTTCACCGCCCTTTTTTTTGTTAAAATAAATTATGTCATTTAATACTATCCCTGCTTTTTCAATGTCTGATATTGAACAGAGAGACATTGAAACTATTGCCGACCTTAAATTAGCATTAACTACCCATGGTTTTTTTACCATTACTGATCATGGAATAGCTGACGAAGTTCTGCAATCAAGCTATAGATTAAGCAAGGATTTTTTTTCACTCCCTGATGCTGTAAAAAAAGCATATGCTCATCCTGAAAAAGCTGGGGCACGGGGTTATACCCCTTATGGCAAAGAAACTGCAGTTGGTGAAATTACTCCTGACTTAAAAGAGTTTTGGCATCATGGCCCAATGGTTGACGATTCCTATGATCCAAGAATTTCTGAAAATATTTCAGTTTCTGAAATCTCAGATTTTAATGATCAGTTTGATATATTATTCAATCAACTAAATATGCTAGGTCTGAAAGTGCTCAGTGCGATAGCTGTTATTTTAGGCAAGGAGCCATCATTTTTTGATTCTTGGGCACTTAAAGGAAATTCCATATTACGCTTGATTCATTATCCGCCAGTTGTTGATTCATCAAATATTTTGCGTGCACGTGCGCATGAGGACATAAATTTAATCACTTTATTAGTGGGGGCCGAGGAATCTGGGCTAGAAGTGAAAAATCCTGATGGTGATTGGATTCCAATAGCGGCAAAAAGCAAGTCTATCGTATGCAATATTGGAGATATGATGCAATTAGTTACACGCTCGCAACTTAAAAGCACCAGTCATAGGGTGGTAGATCATAATGCTAGCTCATCATCATCTAGATATAGCATGCCCTTTTTTTTGCATCCCTCACCAGAAGTTGAACTTTGTTCCATAGTTGATGATTCTCCTGAATCTGTCAGTGCGCATGATTTTTTAGAGGAAAGACTAAGAGCAATTAAGCTATACTAAGCCATGACAATTACCTCACTATTTCATATTATTATTGGCTTTGTTGGTCTAGTTTGTATTGCTATTCCTTTTTCACAAAATAGATCTTCAATAAATTATCGGCATATTTTTGCAGCCATAATACTGCAGATTGTTTTAGCCTTTGCATTGCTAAAAATACCTTTTATAGTTCAAATTTTTGCTTACCTTTCTGAGGGCGTCACTGCTTTACAAGCCGCCACCCAAGAGGGTGCTGAGTTTGTTTTTGGTTATTTAAGCAATAGCTCAACCTCGCCATTTGAAAGCTCGGGAACAGGTAATTCTATGATTTTTGCTTTTCAAATATTACCATTGATCATAGTCATTTCTAGCCTTTCTGCCTTGCTTTGGTTTTGGAATATTTTGCCATTAATCATTAGAGCTATTTCAAAAATTTTTGAAAAACTTTTTAATATTGGTGGTCCAATTGGATTGGGTGCTACTGCCAACATAATTATGGGTCAGGTTGAAGCTCCTTTGTTGGTAAGGCCTTATCTATCTAGGATGAGCGAAAAAGAATTATTGATTCTTATGACTGCTGGTATGTCGACTGTTTCTGGCTCCATCATGATTGCTTTGGTATCAATGTTGGCCCCACAATTTCCTGATATTAACTTGATTCAACATCTAGTCTCAGCATCTATTCTATCTATTCCTGCTGCCATCATGTATGCAAACATCATGATTCCTTCTTCAGAAGTTACTAATTTTGATGGCAATTCTGTTCCTAAGGTTTATGAGAGTTCTATGGATGCCATTACAAGGGGTACCAGAGATGGTTTGGATATCTGTTTGAATGTTGGAGCTATTCTGATTGCTTTTATAGCTCTTGTATCTTTGCTTAATTCTTTGCTTGGAATTTTGGGGAGCTGGATTGGAGTTTCTGATCTTTCTCTGCAGTTAATTCTTGGGTACATTTTCTTTCCAATTGTATGGTTAATGGGGGTCCCGTTATCGGAAACTTTAGCTTCTGCCGAACTCCTTGGATTAAAAACAGCTCTAAATGAATTCGTTGCATACGGTGCTCTTGCAAACATTGAGCCTGATGCTTTATCAGATAGGTCTAAATTAATTACTTTGTATGCATTGTGTGGTTTTGCTAATTTTTCTTCTGTTGGAATTCTGGTCTCAGGTATCAGTGCGATGGCACCAGAAAGAAAAAATGATTTAATTAAAGTGTCAATCAAGGCATTGATTGGAGCAACACTTGCCTCTTGTATGACTGGTCTTGTTATAGGTATTTTTTAATTTAGAAAGACAATTGAAGCATTTAAAAATGCTGCAAATGATAGCCATAAGATATAAGGAAGATAAAGAAAATATAGTGCCTTTGATTCTGTCTTAATTATTATCAATATCCTCTGATTTAAATAAATCAACAAACCTATGTTCACAAGGGCAATAAATGGGGCATGAAAATAAAAGAAAATCCATGACCATGCTGCATTTAAAACTAATTGCACAATAAATATTGGCGCTATTTTATCCGCTAGTTTATATGCAACAAAAGCCATTGATGCATATAGTATTGGCCAAACAACCCCAAAAACAAAACTAGGAGGATTAAGCGGGCTCTTAATTAGACTGGTATACCAGTCATCTGAGTTAATATATATATTTGCCAGAGATCCTATTGCCGAGGTAAGAAGAACCAGAAACGGCAAAAGGTATTTCATATTCTTATACTTTTTCTACTAAAATTGAACAAATAGAATATCCTGCGCCAAATGAGCAGATGATTCCTTTTTGTTCTGCTTTTAAGTAATTGTATTTATGAAATGAAATCAGCGATCCTGCTGAGCCAGTATTTGCATATTCATCAAGAACATTTGGAGCTCGCTCCGGTGGAAAGTCATCACCTAGAAGTTTTTTTACAACATAGGTGTTCATATTTATATTTGCCTGATGGAGAAAATATTGCTCAACCTCATCAGGTAATAGATTATTTTCTTCCAGATGCTCACTTATCAAAGCTATAACCATTGGCATTACTTCTTTAAAAACACTTCGACCATTTTGAACAAACAGCAGTTCTTCATCTGTATAATTTTTGTCTTCAATGGAGTTCATGAAACCAAAATTATTTCTTATATTATTGGAAAAATGAGTTTTCAATTTTGCATTTAATATTTTGAATCTATTTGGTGATCGAGAATCTTTTTCTATAACTGCAGCTGTACAAACATCGCCAAAGATAAAATGACTGTCTCTATTTTTATAATTGTTGTGCGCGGTTGTGATTTCAGGATTTATCACTAATATTTTTGATGCTTTGCCCGATGCTATATCCGAATAGGCATTACTGATTCCAAAAGTTGTGGAAGAACAACCAACCATCATGTCATAAGCATAACCCTCAATGCCCAATTCATTTTGAACCTCAATGGCAATTGCTGGATAAGCCCTTTGAAGATTTGCTGTAGAAACAATCACCGCATCAATATCAGAGGGAGATAACCTTGCGTTTTCAAGCGCTTGTTTGGCTGCAATCACGCTAATTTCAGCACAAATTGACAAAGAGTCATCATCTCTTGCCTTAATCATCGGTTTCATACGTTTTGGGTCCAGCAAGGATTCTTTTTCTAATACATATCTATTCTGTATTCCTGAGGCTTTAACTATAAATTCTGATGAGGAGGGCTCTAGTGCTTTTAAAGTGCCAGATTCAATTTCCTTAGAATGCTCAGCATTATAAAGTTCAACATAATTATTGAAAGATTCAACAAGCTCTTCATTTGAGACTGTGTGTGGTGGCGTCCAAATACCTGTTCCAGAAATATATATATCTTGCATGTCTTTACCCCATTACATGTTATTTTATAGTTATATGGAAAAAATAGCATTAGACACAAATCCTAACTCTAATTTGCATTATGAGCTTTATCAATCAAGATCTGATTCAATTCTTGGTTTGGTTCAGATTTCTCATGGCATGGCTGAGCACAAAGGTAGATACAAAGAGTTTATAAATTTTTTGAATCTAAATGGTTTTCACGTCGCCATTCATGATCATCGTGGACATGGCGAGAGAATATTTGAAGATAAAATAGGTTTTTTTGATCAAGAGGATGGATGGAATTTGGTTGTTAATGATTTGCTTGATATACATTTTGATACAAATAAAAGATTTCCAGATATACAAAAAATCCTTTTAGGACATAGCATGGGTTCATGGATAAGCTTATCAGCACTCCAACAAAAAAATCTTTTTAATGCAGCCATGCTTTCTGGGTCAAGTTATCCTAATTCTTCTGAGACTTTTGTACAGAAACTATTGCTTAAAATAGAAATGTTTAGGCTTGGTAAGGATGGTTATAGCTCTCTGTTGCATAAGATAATTTTTGGTGGTTTTAATGGTAAATTCCAAAATACTAACACTCCAAATGACTGGTTATCCCAAGATACTTATAGAGTAGAGGATTATACAAATGATCCGTTATGTGGTTTTGTTGTTACCAACCAACTATGGTCTGATCTTATCGAGGGCGTTAAATTAGTTTTTGATCAAAAAAATTTGTTATTAATTAATAAAACTATTCCCATTCTAGTTTTCTCTGGCTCTCATGATCCTGTGGGCGCAATGGGAAAAGGGACTAAGAAATTACATCAATGCTTGATACAGAATGAATGCACTGCAGAACTTTATCTCATTGATGGAGCGAGGCATGAAACTCTTAATGAAACCAACAGAATGACAACTTATAATTATGTATTAACATTCTTAAAAAATAATTTAAAAGGAGCATGATTTGGAATTAAAAAATAAGGTATCTCTTATAACTGGAGCTGGCCAAGGCATTGGAGAGGGTATTGCTAAAACTTTAGCCTCCCATGGATCAAAAGTCATGATTGTAGATTTAAATAAACAATCAGCCGATAAGGTAACCAAGGAAATAAATAAACTTTTTCCAAATTCTGCAGCAAGTTTTGAAGCAGATCTTACTGATACCAATGCTATTCAATCAATGATTGAAGCAACCTTATCCGCATTTAATAAGTTAGATTGTATTTGCAATAATGCGGCCGCATCAAAAGGCTTGGGACCAGTTGAAAATTATTCACTTGAGGATGTGCAAGCTACACTTGATTTAACCTTCACATCATTATGGAAATGCCTGCAAGTTGAGATCATGTTTCTGAAAGAGCAATCAATTCCAGCGTCTATAGTTAATATTTCTTCTAATTCAGCTATTAAAGGTTATGCTTTTAATTCCATATATGCAGCTAGTAAAGCAGCTGTAAATAATCTTACTCAATCTGTTGCCAAAGAAGTTTCTAGAAATGGAATTAGAGTAAACGCTGTTTCGCCAGGAACGATTAACACTCCTGGTGTAAAGCAATATTTTGAGGCTGAGCCAAAAGCAAAAGAAATGCTTGAAAAATCATCTCTGTTGCGACGGATTGGTGAGCCAGAAGAAATTGGTGAACTTGTGTCATTCCTCCTTTCAGATAGAGCCTCATATATAACAGGGCAAGTTATTTCTGTAGATGGCGGCTCATCAATTAATTAATTCAGAATGATCAATAAATTATTTGAATATCCGGCACTTGAACGTGTTGAAAAAAATAATGTTCGATATTATCGAGATTCTAAAGAAAATCTTGTACCTTCTGTAACAACAATACTGTCTGCAACTGGAGATCATTCTGGAATAGATGCATGGAAGAGAAGAGTAGGTCCAAAAACCGCTAAAGAGGTTGTTGATGAAGCAACAACAATAGGAACAGCTGTTCACTTAGCAATTGAAAACTATCTAAACGGGGTTGATTGGGAACAATTTAGCGAAGACAGGCTGGGTCTAATGGCGCATCAGATTGCGAAGAGATTTATTGATGACTGCTTGGGAGATATTGAGGAGGTTTGGGGTCTTGAATCTGGCCTGGTAGTTGATGGTCTATATGCTGGAACAGCTGATTGTATTGGTATATTTAAGGGTAAACCTACAATCATTGATTTTAAAACAGCAAAAAAAATTAAAAGGAAAGATTGGATAGAGGACTATTTTTTACAAGGCGCTGCTTATGCTAATGCGCATAATGTTATGTATGAAACTAACATTGAATCAATTGCAATTTTAATGGTAGATCGCGATCTTTTATTCAAAGAGTTTCTTATAAAAAATAAAGAATTTGAAAGCTATACAGATAAATGGAAACAG
>Ga0222717_10003253_pt1 | contig 12294 bp, 10 predicted proteins | sample C33_18DmetaG_FD_165053 | JGI IMG/M metagenome (GOLD analysis project Ga0222717, IMG submission 165053) | Estuarine water microbial communities from San Francisco Bay, California, United States - C33_18D | ecosystem: Environmental > Aquatic > Marine > Unclassified | place: USA: California...
TATTAAAAAATTCAATTTCTTTAGCTATATCAAACGATTTTGAAGGATCGTACTTATCTGGAGATAAGTATAATAAATCTTTTATTTGGTTAGTCGAGCCATTTCCTAGTGTTATATGACTAGATGCAAAAATATCTCTTTTTCTAAAGTTTTTTTCAGCAATAGCCTTATTTGTTGTTATTAACATGGGTTTTATTTGTAGTAAGTAAAATTCAGATGGTTCATTTTTTTTCATATTTACAGCAAATTCTATTTCAACTGGGCATCCGAGTGCCTGTTTTCCAAGTATAAGTAATTCATTTAGTATTTCACATAAAGGTATAATCTTCCAGTCAAGAATTGGAGAAAAATTAACTACCCTTGTTCCTTTATATGATAGAGAATTTCTAAGAATATTATCATCTGAAGTAATAACTGCTCCTAGCCAGTCCAATGACCTGTCTATTTCAGCTTTTGAAAGGTTGAGAAGTCTTAAGTCATTTTTTAATTTGAAATTAGAACAATCCATTTCGAGTGAATAAAAACTTGATTGGGAATTTGCTAAGGTTGATTTTATTGTTGAAAACTGAGGTTTGATTGCAGGATATTTTGGAGAGATCCCAAGGCATTTTCCACCATCTACAATAGTTTTACCAAAACCAAGCGCTAAATAGCACACTCCTTCATCTCTTTTCATATATGAAACGGGATAAAAGTTTATACTTTTTAATACGCCACTAAATGTTGGGTAAAATCTGCCGTCAGCGTATTCTTGCCCAGCAATTTCCATTAAAATCACTGCCATTTTTTCTTCTTCTGTTCGATGTGCACTATTTGCAAAATATGATTTTGATTCAATATAAAATATTGATGCGAAAACTAATTTGATTGCATCAATTAATTGATTTATACGGTCTTTAAATAACTCTTGGTTATTTGGTAACATAAATGTTGAATACGCCCCAGATAGAGGTTGGTATTGTGAGTCTTCAAGTAGACTAGAGGACCTAACGGCTAAAGGATAATTACAATATTTTAAAAATGATTCTATCTTAAGTGTGAGTTCCATTGACAGCCGGCTCTTCAAAAACAATGTTTCAATATCTTGATTATTTTTAGCCTTTAAGGCATTATCCCAAAGTTTATTATCTTTCATAAAACGATCAAATTCTTCTGTGCCGATTATTGCTGTTTTTGGAATTTTTACCTTTATGTTTTTGTATTTATTATTTATGCCTGATTGAATTATCATATCTTTCGCAAATGCTAATCCGCGTGCCTTACCACCTAAAGAGCCTCCGCACATTTTGTAGAACCTAGAACTCTTACCATTTTCAGGAGAAAAGTCAGATACTTCACCAAACTTATGCTGTTCCTTCAAATTATTAATTTCTTTAATAATCATGGTTCTTATAGCTTCTTTTTTAGAAAATTTCTGAACATTAATTTTCCTAAGTTGTGTTGCTAAATCAAAATTAGATCTAGCAGCAACCCAATTTGAAAAGTGGTTGCTTTTACCATGGAAAATAATAGTTTCTATTGGCACTGTTTTTATGCCTTCAATGAGGTCTTCAATATTCGTTGCTTTTAGTAATTCATTACCTTGATTATCCTTAAAAATAAAATCACCAAATCCAAAATTAATCAGCATGAAATTTCTTAAATCATTTAAAAGCGTGTTGGATTCTTTATGTAAAAAATCAGTTCCTAACTTTTCGGCTAATTTTCTATTAGAATTATCTGTTGATTGTAACATTATCGGCATCGAAGGATGCTTTTCTCTTATAGATTTTGCAAATTTAGCTCCAGCTTTTGAGTCTCTTTTGCCATTATTCAAAAATTTAACATCTGATATTATTCCAACAATATTATCGCCATATTTATTCGAAAACTTTTCAGCAGTTTCAAAATTTGGTGTAAGTAATACTTTGATTCTTCCTCTTAAGTGCATTGATTTATAAGTAGAACTAAAAGTTTTTTTCATAAGGGTTTTTGTAAGAGAAACTATCTCTCGATAAATAAGTGGAAGCAGTATTGAATACATTCGAGGGGAGTCTTCAATGAGAATTATTGCGCGCACATTACCTTGAATAATATCTTTTTCAGCATTTTTCCTATCCTCAACATATTTAATGATTGCTGGAAAAACGGAAGCGTCACCTGACCAGATAAAGATTCTGTTAATTGAACTTGGTGAAATTCGTGGAGTGAATTGTTTTATTTCTGTTTCATCAAAAGCGAGTAAGATTACTGGCATATTCGGATATTTCTTTTTTATAGACTTGCCAAGTGAAATTGGATCAGTATCTTCAATTCTTAGCATAACAATTACTAGATCAAAATTATTTTTTGATAAATCGTTCATTGCTGAAGCTGCCGTAGAGGACCTAGTCACTCTAGGAGCATAATTAAAATTCATCCCGATGTATTCTGTCATAATTTGTTCAGTCAATCCGCCATCCTCTTCAAGTATAAAAGCATCATACGGGCTAGCGACTAATAGAATTTCATGAACTCTGTGTATCATTAGCTCATTAAAATTATCGCTATGACTAATATTGAAAGAGTTTTCTTTCAAAAGATGAATAATTTTAATTTTTGTATGTTTAATTCCACTTTAAACCTTATGCATTGTTTTGTAGTGATATAATTAACTATGTTAAAGCCTAATTTAATTAACATATATAATATTGTAATACTTTCTAGCCAATTTAAACTCCAAATTAATACTACTTAAGAATGCTAAGACCTCTAAAGTCTTTTGATATAAAAGGACAAACTATTTTAGTCAGATTGGATTTAAATGTTCCAATTATAAATGGTGTCATTCAAGATGACTTTAGAATTAAAGCATGTCTACCTACAATTAATTATTGTTTGAAAGAAGGTGCCTCCGTTGTAATAATGTCGCATTTAGGAAGGCCAGAAGGAACTTACAGTGACGACTTGAGCTTAATCCCGGTTGGTGAGCATCTTGCATCACTACTCGAACTGCCAATAAAATTTTCTGAAGACTGTATTTCTCAAGATGCAATCGATACTTCATTGTCTTTAAAACCCGGCGAAGTGCATTTACTTGAAAATTTGAGATTCTACAATGAAGAAATTCAGAATGATTCGGTATTTGCTAATAAGCTTTCAAAACATGGAAGGCTCTACATTAATGATGCTTTTGGTACCGCCCACAGGGAGCATGCGTCTAATCACGGTGTTGTTGATAATTTCAAAAACTTCGGTATAGGATATTTGTTTGAAAAAGAAATGAAGTATTTAAAGGACGCTATTAATAAACCTAAAAAACCTCTAGTCTTAATTCTTGGAGGTGCAAAAGTATCAACCAAATTAGAACTGATAGATAGATATGTGCATCAAGCTGATTCAATTATCGTTGGAGGTGGAATGGCATTTACATTTTTGAAAGCCATGGGCTACAATGTTGGCAGTTCGCTAGTGGAATCAAAAATGATAATTCAAGCTAAGAAAATTTTGGACACGGCAAGGAAAAGCGGAAAAAAAATAATTCTACCGAATGATGTTGTTTGCTCTAATAACATAAATGCATCTTCTAATGGAAGTGTAATTAGTGTTCGTGATATACCTGATGGTATGATGGGGCTAGATATAGGACCTAAAACTATAGAAAAATATTCTAACAGATTAACCTCAGCCAAAACAGTACTGTGGAACGGTCCAATGGGTGTTTTTGAAAATAAGTTTTTTGAAAGTGGTACTAAATTGATTGCAGAAAAGTTAGTTCAAATGGTATTGGCTGATTCAATTGTTATTGCTGGTGGTGGAGATACAGCGTCTGCTCTGAGGCATTTTAAACTTGAAGAAAAAATCTCTCATGTTTCCACAGGTGGTGGATCGTCTTTAGAATTAATGTCAGGAAATCAATTAAAAGCAATAAATAAATTGGAGATATAATAAGCATGATTAATACGATAGTCGCGGGTAATTGGAAAATGAATAAAACGCCGTCTGAGGGGAAAATTTTTTCTGAAAAGATGGTTGAAAAATTAGGTTCTAACAGTAGTGTGGATATAATAGTATGTCCGCCATTCACTGGTTTGAGCAGCTTGGTCGCATCTACTAAATTCCATGTGGGAGCACAAAACTGTCACTTTGAAGATTCAGGTGCTTTTACGGGAGAAATATCAACGTCTATGTTGGTTAATTGTAATGTTAAATATGTTATTTTAGGGCATTCAGAAAGAAGAGCAATTTTTAATGAAAAAAATAATGACATCGGTCAAAAAGTAGCTAAGGTTCTAAGTGGTGGTATGAAGCCTATTTTGTGCGTTGGGGAAACGGTAGATGAATTAAATAATGGGTTGGCAAAAGAGACAGTTCGGCGTCAGTTGCAATTGGGACTTAATGATGTAAATTCATTAAATAATATAGTAATTGCGTACGAGCCAGTATGGGCAATTGGTACAGGCTTAACAGCTTCTGTTGAAAAAGTTAGCGAAATTCACTCGTTTATACGAACTATTTTGAAAGATTTATTTTCAGAATCAGAAAGTAATAATGTTCCAATTATTTATGGCGGTTCAGTAAATTCAGGTAATGCAGATGAGTTAATTAATGTTCATGCTGTTAATGGATTTCTTATTGGTGGTGCGAGTTTAGATGTTGATAAATTTGTAGAAATCATTAATATTGTTGACAAAATTTAGGAGTATTTTTTCAAATGGTTGGATTTTTAATTATAGTACACACTATTGTTAGCATTTTGTTAATATCGTTAGTTTTGATGCAAGCAAGTCAGGGAGGCGGTCTTTCTGGAACTTTTGGAGGTCAAGCTGCTAGCTCAATCCTCGGCGGACAAGGTGCAGGCAATGTCTTAAGTAAAATTACTGGATGGTTAGCCGCAATATTTATTGGTTTAGCGATTTTAATAAGTATAATGAGTGGTCCAAATGAGGATAGTAGCTCATCCTTAGTAAAAAAAGCGTCTGAAGAAAACCCTATACCTTTAGAGCAAAATTCGCCTCAGCTTGAAGAAAAACAGCCTGTATTAGATCTAGAGTAAAATACTTAATAAAAATAATTATCAATGTTATGCCGAAGTGGTGGAACTGGTAGACACGCAGTCTTGAGGGGGCTGTGAGGGTAACCTCGTGCCGGTTCGAGTCCGGCTTTCGGCACATTTTTTTTAAAATTATAATAAATTTTTCTGTTTGTTCCTCTTTGCCATTTTCATTACTTAAGAGTAGATTTAAAATCTAATCTTTATGGTTTCAATAATAAAAATGAATAAAATCATTGTATCTTTAATAATCGTTTTAACTACTTTGGGATTTTCCCAAAATACGACTATCCTTTTCTTAAGAGATGGGTCTATTATACAGGGTACTATTACTCACGAAAAACCTAATAAAATTTTTCTCAAAACCGATATGGGCTTTATTCAAATAAAACCCGAGGATATTATTGGAAGAGAAGACTTAGCAAAAAAAGGTGATTTAACCTACATGTCTGATCAGATAGAATTTGTTAGAAGGTATGTTGAGAGTTTATCAGGTAAAACAGTTTCATGGAAAGATTCTTTAAACAGTAATATTGAAAATTTATACCAAATATACAGAGGCGTTGAGATTTTACAACAAGAATTTGAAGCAGATTTATTACGGCTTCATACTAAGGAACAAGAAAAAACAAAACAATTGCTTGAAATAACACATGACATAGTTGAGCATGAGGTTGATATATCATTAAACAGGCAAAATATAGGTTTAGTAGGCGATACTATTTCTAATATAAATAATGGTTTGGCAATCGCTGAAAATAATTTAGCTAAAAATATAAATCAAACTTATGTACTATCTGGCTCGACAGCTAATATGATGGATGATATTGATGGTGTATCAAATGAAATTATAAATAATAAAAGTCAAATAGATATTATGTCTGGTTCTGTAGCTAATTTATATCGTGAAGTTCAAAGAGTAGAAAAATCATTCGAGTTCATAAATCGATCAATCAAAGAGAATAGAGGATCAATTGGTCTTAATCAAGAATCTATAAATGCAAACCATAATGCTATCATTGAACTAGGAAACTCCTTTGACGAGAAGATTGACGCTCTTCATGATTCTTTGAAGGTTTCACAAAATGAATTGGTGAGTACTATGGAGCTATTATGGAAACAGAATAAAAAATCCGTAACGGACATCAATGATACTTTTAATGACAGTCTTTATATTGCTAATAGAAAAATTAAAAAAATTGATAACAAAGTTGGCGATATCGATAGCGATTTAGAAATCTATATCACAGAACTGAAAGCATCTATTGAAGCTATAAATAAAGCAATAGCTGTTATTAATGGCAATATTAATGGAATTGAAAACAGTGTTAGCGGTGTTAGTTCAAAATTAGAATCACTATCCACTCAAGTTTCTAAAATCAAGAAAAAGTAGATAGATATAAAATTTATTGTAATTATCATGTTTAAGCCAATTATTCAATTCCTTTTAATCCTTTTATCTTTTTCGAATTTATATTCTCAAAACACAGAGTTAGAAATAATAATAATCAATCAACATATACAAAGAAGTGAAATAAATGAAGCTGAGGCTAAATTAAATAAAATTTTATCAAGAGATCCTTCATATGCTCCTGGGCACGTATGTTTTTCAAAGATTTGGTTATGTCGTGCAAATTTAAACAAAGCGACTGAGCATGCAAACTTAGCGGTCAGGATTGATGAAGATCTCAGATACTGGTGGGAAGAAATAAATAGTTTTAGAACAAAAATTAAGACAGGTACCTCTTATGTCCATAAAAAAAATTATAAGAGCGCAATAGAAATATTTTCTAGCTTATCAAAAGAATATCCCAATTACCCTGAGCCTTTGTATTTACTGGGTTTGGCTAATTACAAACAAAAATTATTTGAAGAAGCAGCTAAGTTTTTTAAACAATCAATAGATCTATATCCAAATTACAATAAAGCTCAAAAAGCTTTGAGTAACGTTAATATACGTATTCGAAAGTAATTATAAACTTTAAAAGGAAGAATTAAGATGTGCAGGGTTTTTATATATTTAGTATCAATATTACCATTCTTGGCCTTAGCTCAAGACCCAGAACAGTTGCTTATCCAAGCTAATCAAAAAATGACTTCTGGTGAATTAAATAAGGCTGATTCTTTATTAAAAGAATCTTTAAAAGTAGATCCTTCTTTTGCACCAGCTCATATAGGATTTTCAGAATTGTTTCTTCGAAAAGGTGATTTAAATAAAGCAAATGCTTCTGCAACAAAAGCTGTTCAAATGGACGAAGAATTTAGATCTTGGTGGAATGGTTTGAACGATATAAGAACTAAGATTCAAAATGGTAAACGAAACGTTCAGCAAGGTCAATTTGATATGGCAATGCAAGAATATCAATCAATAGCTGATAAATATCCTTATTTTCCAGAAACTCAGTTCTATATGGGACTAACAAAATTTAGGCAAAAAGATATTGAAGGAGCCGCTTACTACTTTAGTGAGGCCTTAAAAATTTATCCTGAACATATGAAGGCAAGGAAAGGTTTAAATAATGTTACTAAACAGTTATTAAATAATGGGAATAAGGCTTATAAGAGAGGTGATTTAGATAAAGCTACTAATTACTATCAAAAAGCAATTAAGTATGATTTAGGCTTTTATTTAGCTTTTTATCAGCTTGGTGTTTTAGAAAAAAAAATTGGAAACTCTGAAGAAGCAATTTCATACTTTAATAAGGCTATTAAGATAAAACCAGATTTTCACAAGGCTTGGTTTACGTTAGGTACTGCATACGAAGTAGATAATAATTTAGATTCTGCTATTGTAAAATATGAAAAAGCTATTGAGCTAAACCCCGGTTATACAAAAGCTTATAGTAATCTTGGCAATATAAGATTAATTAGAAAAGAATATGAAGAAGCAAAAAATATATTATTGACTGCTATTCAAATTGACCCCACTTTTTCAGATGCCTATTTAAGGTTGGGTGTGGTTTATTCTGAACAAGAATTATTTATTGAAGCGTCCGAACAGTTTAAAAAGTCTACTGAATATGATGAAAAAAATTATGATGCTTGGTTTAGATATGCTTCATCACTTAATTCTACTGACAGGTATAAAGAAGCATCCATTTCAGCTCAAAAATGTATAGACCTTAAGTCAAAATTTGGAGGTGGTTGGTATGAAAAAGGTGTGGCGGAATTTAAAAGTGGTAAAAAGACACGAGCGTTAAAATATTTTGAAGAAGCAAATAAAGATAGAGATTGGAGAAAGCTTGCTCAGAGAAAAATTGATGAAATAAATAATCCGACAAAATATCAAAAATGAGTCTTTCGAATGATATACCAATTAAAGGAGTTATCTTTGATTTAGATAATACATTGCTTGATTTTATGAAGATGAAGCAAGTCGCTGTTAAATCTGCCATTCGTGGTATGATTGAAGCTGGTATGGTTATAAAAGAGTCGAAGTCTTTCAATGATATTATTGCACTTTATGAGAAGATAGGTTGGGAAAATCAAAAAGTTTTTGATGTATTTTTAGAGCAATCAATAGGGTATGTTGATAATAAGTATCTTGCTGCTGGTGTTGTAGCTTACAGGCGTGCAAGAGAAGCAAACTTATTGGCTTACCCAAATGTAAACAGAACTTTAATTGATCTTACAAAGCTAGGAGTAAAACTTGCCGTTGTTTCAGATGCTCCTAGTCGTGAAGCTTGGATGAGAATATATTATTTAAATTTACATCATTTTTTTGATGCTGTTATTACATTCGATGATTCTGGTGAGAGAAAACCTTCATCTGTACCATTCGAAATGGCTTTAAAAAAATTAAATCTTGAACCAAAATCTAGTTTAATGATTGGTGACTGGCCTGAGAGAGACGTTGTTGGTGCTAAAAAAATTGGCATGCGTACGGCTTTTGCTGTTTACGGAGATACCTTTGGCACTAAAAACTCTGGTGCTGATTGGGATATAAAAGATATATCTGAACTAACTTTTATTATTAAAAGAACAAATAATATTGTCTAATTATCTTCCTGGAGTTGATATTGTTGATGTCGCTCGAATTAAAAATTCTATAGAAAATTATAAAGGGAAATTTCTTAATAAGATTTTTTCAAAAGAGGAACAATCCTATTGCTTTTCAAAGGCTAATCCATATATACATTTTGCGGGAAAATTTGCAGCAAAAGAAGCAGTAATCAAATCTTTACTCTCTAGTAAAAATACTAAACAAATTGGTTTCTTAAATATATTTATTTTAAATGATAATAATGGAACTCCAATAGTAAAGATTAAAGATATACCAGAAAATGATATTAAAGTTTCTATTTCTCATACTGAATCTCAAGCTATTGCTTTTGCTATTTTTAATTTAGAAATATGAGTTATGGTTTACTATTTAATAAAAAAATAAATTATTTTTTTATTAAAATTTTTTTGCTCTTAAATAATTTAAATTCATACAAAATCATTATAATGATATTTCCAACAGCAATATGAAACATTTACTATCTGATTTTAGAATAACTGGTTTATTAACTTTCTCATTTATATTGTTAATGATTATTGGTTCATCATACAAAGGAAGTAGTATCCCAGATTCCTACATTTTTACTCAAGATAAACTTCTCCACATTTTAGAATACTATATTTTTGGGATCCTTTTGTTTTTTATTTTTTTATCTGCTTCACAAAAACCAGCTATCATTAGTTTAATAATTGGCATATTTTATAGTTTGATTGATGAATTATACCAGTCAACTGTTGATGGAAGAGATTCTAGCCTTCTTGACGTATTAGCTGATATAATTGGGTTAATTTTAGGTTTAATATTTATAAAAATATTTTTGAATTCATTTATTTATGATAAATAATGTAATAATTAAAGATTTTGCAATTATAGATGAAATAAATATCAGATTTCGTCCTGGACTCACTGTTATAACTGGAGAGACTGGGTCTGGGAAATCAATTATTCTTCAAGCTATTAATACATTAGTTAATGGAAAACCTCGAAAGTCAATATTGAAGTCTGGGGCAGATCAAGCTGTAGTTGATTTAGAGTATAATAATAATTTTTACAGGAAAATTATTAGTAAAAACGGAAGATCTAGATCATATGTGGGTGATATCCCTAAGCCTTTATCTGATTTTAAAAAAGAATTCAATTACAAAATTGAATTCCATGGTCAAAATGACCAACAATTAATATTGAATAGTGAAAATCATATTCATTATTTAGATTATTTTTGTGGAAATCAAAAGGATGTAGCGGAAATAAAAAAAATCTATTTTGAAATCGAAAATGCAAAAAAACGACTAAAAGATTTACAGTTAAACGCGGAAATTTTTAAAGAAAAAAAAGATCTCCTTATGTTTCAATTAAATGAAATTAAAATGGCAGATATGAAGGAGAACGAAGACACTATCTTACATTCAGATTACAAAAAGATCAGTAATCAAGAACTACTAATAAATACTTTAAATGATGTTAAAAATTCTTTGAATGATTATGATAGCGGAGTTGTTTTGAAACTGACAAATATGCTTAGTGAGATAGATAAGTTAGTTAAATATGATAGCTCTATTAAAAATATTTCTGATCTAATAAATACTATAGTTTTACAGATCCAAGAAGTTGAAATAGATATTGAAGGAAGATTAACTAATGATGAATTTGATAAATCTAGATTGCCAATTATTGAGGATAGAATAAGCGTAATAGAAACTTTAAAAAGGAAATATGGAGGATCGATTGAAGCTATTTTTGAAAATGAAAAACAAATTAAAAAACAAATAGATGAACTTTCTACTTATGCTCAATCAGATTCTGATTTAAAAAATAAAATTAAAGATTATGGAAATAAGTATATTAAAGCTGCAAATAAAATTTCCGCAAAAAGAAATTCAAAAATTGGTATTTTATCGAATAAAATTGAAGCATCGCTAGCTTTACTTAATATGAAGCATGCCAAATTTGAAATTAAAATATCTAATGTCCTCGATGACTCAAGTTTCATGAAAAATAAAAATAAGCCAGTAAAAATATTTTCAAATGGCATTGATCAAGTAGAATTCTTCTTATCCGCAAATCCTGGAGAGCCAATAAAGCCAATGGCTTCAATTGCATCAGGAGGTGAAATGTCTAGAATAATGTTAGCCATAAAAACGGTTTTTCAAGATAAGAATCCAGTAACAACATTAATTTTTGATGAAATTGATACTGGTATTTCTGGAGAAACAGCAAAAAAAGTATCAAATCATTTAAAAAAATTATCTACCCATAAACAAGTTATATGTATTACTCATCTTCCGCAAATTGCATTGAATGCCGATAATCATTTGCATATAACTAAGTCCGTAATAAATTCAAATTCAACTTCTGTCAAAGCTGAATACCTCACTGGGGAAATTAGTGACAGAATCATAAAGAATTTATTTGTTGGTAAAGAGGTTGAAGCTTAAAAATGGCTAAAATTATAATTAATGGTGGTAAAACACTCAGCGGGGAAGTCAAAATAAGTGGAGCAAAGAATGCAGTTCTACCTATAATGTCTGCTACTTTAATGTGTCCAGGTAAGTTTACGATACATAATGTCCCTGACCTAAGAGACACTCGTACTATGATGCAATTACTTGAAATTACTGGAGCAAAAACTTCTTTTAATAACGGCTCTGTAACCATTGATTCAACCGGAGTTAATAATCCCGAAGCCCCATATGAACTTGTAAAAACAATGAGAGCGTCATTTTATGTACTAGGTCCTTTAATCTCTAGATTTGGTAAGGTGCAAGTCTCTCTACCAGGCGGATGTGCATGGGGTCCTAGGCCCGTAGATTATCATTTAAAGGGGCTAAAAAAGCTTGGCGCAAAGATTGACTTGGAAGGTGGTAATATATTGGCTGAGGCAAAAGAGCTAAAAGGAGCTGATATTCATTTTGAATTCCCATCTGTTGGCGCCACTGGTAACTTAGTAATGGCATCGGTAAGAGCAAAAGGCACCACAAGATTATTTAATTGCGCCAAAGAGCCAGAGATAACTCAATTATGTGAGTTTCTTATTAGTATGGGAGCCGATATTAATGGTGTTGGAACTGATACACTTATCATTTCTGGGGTTAAAGAACTTAATCAAGCTGATATAACTGTAATACCTGATAGAATTGAGGCAGGTACTTTCCTTATGGCAGGTGCATTAAATGGTAAAATAAAAGTTAAAAATGTCATTCCTTCACATCTTGAAAAAGTTACAAATAAGTTGATAGAAGCTGGTTGTACAATTAAAATTAAAGATAGCTCTATATCAATT
>Ga0222717_10003255_pt1 | contig 12285 bp, 27 predicted proteins | sample C33_18DmetaG_FD_165053 | JGI IMG/M metagenome (GOLD analysis project Ga0222717, IMG submission 165053) | Estuarine water microbial communities from San Francisco Bay, California, United States - C33_18D | ecosystem: Environmental > Aquatic > Marine > Unclassified | place: USA: California...
TAAATCTGGGACAAAGACAGAGTGTTAATTGTATAATCATATCAACAAGATACAACCAAGTATCGACTAAGCTCAACTCATGAGTTTATAAACTTCACTATAATACTTAATTACTAAAAACTTATCTCAAACTAACGTAACTTCCACCAACCGAAATTTTTTTAAGGCAATAAAAAACCCACTGCAAGAGTGGGCTTCCGTTAACTTCCGTAAGTTCCTTCCTTAGTCGTCAGGTTAGAACCATCCTTCTTTAGACCTAGGTACACCTTCAGGTTGAACCATTCTTAGTCGCTTGACTGATATAGTTTCTCTATGCTCGTCTCCGAACTTTAGTCTTGCCTGAACCCCGCTGGGACTGTCGATAAGACCAAGCACTTCTGCATACTTGCCATGTTTATCAGTTAATGTTGAATCTAGTACTTTTGCTACTCTCATATTGCCTCTCTTAATGCTTTTAATGCCGCTTTGGGTGCTTTTTCTAACCCCGCTAGGGCTGTGATGTCTATTGTTAATAATTCTGCTAGTTCTACTACTAGTTCCAGCTTGGTGATTGGTTTCTCACCCGTTTTGGTTGTGTACTCTGTTTTCTTGTACACTCCTTCTCTTGATAGTTTACCTATGATAGATTTAACACTCTTATCCATATTAATTGCTAATGTTTCAACTGTTTCCCTACTAGGGTTTAATCTATACTGGTTTACTATAAATTCTACTTGGTCTTGTGTGTAGTTTAATGCCATGTTGTTATATCCTCCCAACTTTTTGCTAGTATTCTTACTTGGTTCTCACTAGAACCCCACTCTTCTGCTGCTATTCTGATTGCTTCTTCGAATCCATACTGCTGTTCCCAGCTGTAGAACTCTAACTCTTTATCTGTCATGATTCCTTTCTCTCATAAGCATCCATTACATCTTCTATAGACATTTGTGGTTGCACTATAGTAATATTCTTACCTTGTAGTTTATGTACTGAACCATTGTTATAGTAAACAAAATACCCCATACCAAAACCTAAGTCTCCAATATCTCCTTTGCATACATAGTGTTGAGATACTTGATTTCCCCACTCCTCTGCTGCTAGAAAAATTCTTCGTTTTTGAACTATGTCATCATACTGACTCATTATGCTCTCTCCCAGAATTGGTCTGCTAATTCATCTAGCACTTCATAAGGATAGATTGTTTCTCCATCTACTTCGTGTTCATCATGCCACTCGAAGTCATCATCACTACTGTTTAGACTAGGAAATAAGTCATCAAATTGTTCACACAATGCTGTGCCATCAGTCTCGCTGTAGTCTCCTTCCCAAGCACTCCAACCCTCATCATCATGAACTGTTCCATAGTATTGCTTACCCATGAAGTTTCTAAACTCATCTTCATAAGTCATACTAGCACTTACTTCAGTTTCATATGTATTTGCGTAGAATTCCATTAGATTTATTACTAACTCATGTGGTTGTCTCCATGCACTGTACCCAGCGATGTACCCATCTTGACATTCTTCAATGTGACACCATTTAGCACCTACTTCTTCACAGTACCAGTCATATGAGTTCTCTAACTCTCCATCTTTGTCCAATCGTTTTTCTACTAAGGACATGAATGGTTGATGCTCTATCTCAACCAACTCTGTTATCTCATAAGGGTTGCCTTCATAGTCGTTTCTAGTTCTTTTCTCGCTTATTACTGAGTTATTGAACTGTTCATCTTCAATACCTTCTATGTGTATTGTAAAGTATACATGATTTGCCATTATATGTCTCCCTTTTCTCTAAATTCAGAGCGTACGATTTCAAAACCATTCGGATATCTACTCTCTAGTTTATTAATGTTCTCGTCCATTACTTCGTCTGGAGTAAACCCAAGTGCTATACACCCTTGAACCCAGTACCAAAGTACGTCACCCAACTCTCTTTTCATGTGAAAAACTTCGTCGTTTGTGAACTGTGTATCGTTCTGAAATACTTTCTTTTTCACTACTTCAGCAAACTCTCCTGACTCTGCCATCATTCCTATCAGTGCAGTCATCAATCTTGCCATGTCTATTTCACACCCCACAAGTTGTCCGTTCACTATAGTGTGGTTTCCCATAAGTTTGTCCAATCTATCACACATTTTAGTAGTATCTTTACTTGTTTCTGATGTACAGGAGTCTACAAACCTTGCGTAGTCATTTATCTTACTCATTATGCTACTCCTCCAGCGATATCGCTTATGTACTGCTCTAGTTTTTCTACTGTTTCCTTATCGAAACCTAACTGTAGGTCTTCGCTAGTAATCCATCTACCATCTGCTAATTCGATGTCCATGTGTTCCACACCATTTCTGGTAGGACTTTCCCAATGTTCAAACTTCTTCTGTGTATCTTTAGGGTATGCTATTCTCTTTATTGTACTACCATTCGCTCGCATACCTACAGCGTAATGTTTGTTATATTTATTTGCCAATGTCTTTTACCTCTTTCTTTGGTATCACTTGATATGCACCTTTGTTGTAAGCAATAGATACCGTGTATTGCTTTGATACTTCTTTTTTATACGAGTTGTCTACTGGTACTTTGTACTCTCCGACTGGCATACTCGGTATGCTACTCGCTTCTTTAAATTGTTTTGCCTTTTGTTTAGCGAAATTTGGCGTCGCTTTCTTACTTGTGTATAGTTTCTTTACTTTACGTTTACGACCATGTTGGTCATACATCATACTGCCCTTTATCATAGTATTTTACCTAGTATAAAAACCTGTAGAATTAGTACTAATACTGGCACTATTGTTCTTACTAGTTCAAGTCTATGCTTCATGTCTCTGATGTCATCTTCCATACGCTTTGCTCTTTTAGTCATTTATTTCTCCTTCTAATTTGATTTGATTTAGTTCACATACTCTGTTTAGTAGTATTTCATATTCTGCTGTCAATTCTACTATATGCTCGTTCAACGCTTCCAAGTCGTCAAGACACATCTTGATTTCTTCTTCCTGCACTTTTAGGTCTTGCACTAATCGTTGCATTTCTGTCCTTTCGACTGGAAAGCGTATCACTATCCCCATTATCGCCCCTGTCCTCTGTACTTCTTGAACGAACGCTTCTTGTTTTTGTTCATGTTCAGACTGACTCTCTTGTGGGAATCGCCCTGTGATGTTTTCTTTCTCACACTAACATGTTTCGCTTTGCCACTCCATCTCATGATTGCACCTCTCTATCTCTCCACACTACCTCAACTTTGCGTCTTGCTAGTTCGTTTAGACACTTCTGTCTTTGTTTTGGTTTAGTTCTATCCTCGTTGATTACTTTGAATAGTTCTTCTTTTGCTATATCTTTGATGTAGAAGTGCTTGTCTTTTAGTTTAGACGCTTTCACTCCACGTTTGTAGACTTTTTCACTTGGTTTAAATTTTGTTGGCATAATGCTCTCCTGTGTTGTATTGTTAAATTGGGGAGGGCATTTTCATCCCTCAGAGTATGTTCAGACATAACCTCCACACTCATTCATCTAGGAAAATGCGGTTTCCTTTTTCTTTTCATATAGATATTATACAGATGTTTGAGAGGTTTGTCAAGAACTATTTTGAATTAACACAAAGAATTTTGATGTTAAGTTATTTGAAGCAAAAAAATGGGACGCCGAAGCATCCCATCCAAAGTTATGTCTTTGTTGTTTAAAGTGGTCGTGTCGGCATAACTCACGAACCTGTCCACTGCGTAACTAGAGGTGATGGATATTACAAACTTCAATCGAAGGTGCACTGCTTATTTCGCATCACTTATTTACTATTGTCGACTAATCGAGTGCGTGATTCTACAACATATCTGTTGAGTGAAGGTGCGACCTCCGTACTCTCACCAATCTCTTTCCAACTTAATGGTAGCGACATTATCTAGTGCATCTGCCCCCGAAGTCCTAAGACGTTCTCGCTCTCGCAGTATGCGGTGGGAAGCATCACCCTTCCCTTACCCGAATTGATGTATCTGCTTACTTCCGTGACACCCTAAGGTGGCAGATAACGAGGTTTACTCTTTAGAATTTCGACTTGACAGTTAAAACTGAATCTCCTCTAATCTTCAAGCGTGGTTTCCTCACACTGGGGTTGATTATATGGTTGTAATCCACCCTGTTCAATTACCTCTACTTTAGTAAACCCGAAGGTCGTAACGCCCATTAAAGCAGTAAAACAAATCGCTTTTATACTATCGAGATAGTGCTGAAGTCTCTTGGTTCGTTAATGCCTTGCTTACTGCCCTTGCTTTCGTATTGCTACTAAGTTCGCAGGACTTACAGAAGGTATCCCCTCAACTCCTTTACCGACCAGTTAATCGGGTTATCACTCGCTCCTTGCTGCGGAAGGTATGTCTGATAACGACTCTCAAAAGCGGACATTATTCACAGTTAACGCAATCTCATCTATGTCTAAAGAGCATACGGCAGTGTTTAACGACTCGCCAGTCAAGTAGAAAACAACACTCGCTTATTTATTCGCTCTCCCTCCTCCGAAGAGTCTGGGGTCACTGCTAAATCATTTATTTTTACGATTTACAGTTGTTTTCTTTGTTTCTGAATATATATTATATCCACTTTTTAACCATTTGTCAAGAAGAATTTTGATTTATTTGCTACTTGGTAGTTGTAAATCTAACTCAGTCCCAACGGGTCTTTTTCTTAATTACAAGTATATTATAACCACTTTGTAACCATTTGTCAAGAACTATTTAAGGAGAACTTGAAAAACTTTGAAAAGGGCAGAGATACTTTGCAGGTCAAGAGTCGAACTTGCTACTTCCATTTGGTGTGCTTCCGAAGACACTTCTCCAAAGTAGATACCCTTTTCAAAATTGATTACTTAGGGTAATCAATCCGTTGCGCTACTCTGAGATTGCGTCAACTAATCTCTGTAAGTCTGCTTTACCTGCTTTTACTAGAGTTGGTAGTTCGATTCCGAAGTGTTCTTGAATCTGATTTACTAATTCTGATTTAGCAACTACTGGTTCACCTGATTTAGTAGTTCTAGGTTGAGCGACATATACTCCTTCTCTGCTTAGTTTAGCAATGATACTTCTTGTAGTTTTGCCAAACTGTTTTGCTAATGCGTCTACAGTATCTCTTGTAGGGTTGTCAGTGTATGCTGTAGTCATCTCTGAAACCATTTCTTCTGTGTAATTCTTTGCGTTTGCCATGTTCGATTCTCCCAAATTGAATATTTTGTTTTTTAATATGGATATATTATATCCGATTTCGTTACTCATGTCAAGGACTTTGTAGAAAAACTGTAATGTTGTTATTTTTTTCACTTTTGCCTCCTTTTGATTATACATATAGTATAACCGCTTTGACATCTATTGTCAAGGATAAATGCGATTTATTTTTCGTTAAAGTACTGAATTAATAAACCACCGACAACACAACTAATAAACATTAGTGGTGACTCTGCCCAAAGCAATGGTATTATTGCCGCAAAGAAAGCATATAAGAAAAGTCCTGCTAGAAAGTATACTATTAGATTTTCCATATTACTCTTGTCTCCTTTTGAATATACATATATTATACACACTTTATATATGATTGTCAATAAGAAATGTGATTTATTTATAACTAAAACACAAACTAATTCGGGGGGCGGGACGCGAAACCACCTCGCTTCGCTCGAATTGCCGCGAATAAACGCTAATTTGTGCAAATTTCTCATAATTTCTCTTGACACCCGCCGAGATGTGTGATATACTAAACCTAGGAGAGACTAGCCAAAATCAACGCATCACTTTTGCACTTCGTTTTGGCACTTCGTTTCGAAACTGCACTGCGGGTTAGGCGCAGGCTTTCTCTGAGGCTACTGAAATGGCGTAAGAACGGCGATGCGTGGGAAGACTCCCCAACTCCAAATGGTTGCTTTAATTTCAGAAAGTTCTTGACAAGCTTGTCAGAGTGTGGTAAAATCGGCGCGCTGCGCATTGGCTGAAAATAGTTCGTTTATTTTCGATTTACCTATTGACCAATGTGATTACGACCTGTATAATATATTCCATATTAAGGAGAAACAAATGAAAAAAGTAGAAAAAGCAAAAAAAGTCCACAAAACTAAAGCACAGTTGGTGGCAGAATTAGAGACAGTAGCAAAAGTTGACAAAGGTTTCCTAAACTCTCTAGAGAGAGCAAACGCTGAGACAATCAAAAAACTAACAGCACTTATGTCCTAATACAGAACCCGCGAAAGCGGGTTTTTTATTTTCAAAAAAGCTTGACAAAAGCGAAAATCCGTGATACAATACTAGGGTGGTGGGCGGGATACCCGCGCAGAGACTTGTGGATAACCTGTGGATAAAGTGTCCATGCCTAGACTAGACTACACATCGCTTCGGAACTGCACTGCCGGCGCACACGCTCTAACAGATATCGCTTCGGAACTGCACTGCGGCGCGGCTTCGCCGCAGCGAATCGAAAAATGTAAATGCGAATCGTTCTGAGAATGATTCTCATTCAGCTTTTTTTCTCTGGACAAAAAAATCCCCGAGGTGGTCGGGGATTTGGTTTTATATACCTATTAGGAGTAGGATAAATTTGAGGGAGTCGGAGCAAAATTTTCTACTAACTTGGTTAATAAATAAAAACCAACTCTCTCAAAAAAGGTGGCTTGGCTAAATTCGATATAATCTCCTCTAGCCTTGCCGACTCGCTTTGACTTTCCCCTTGCTACAGTATGCGTCCCCTTTAGCTGTTAAGTCTTGCTTCGTTCTAAAAATCGTGAGATAATTAGCTTCGCAAACCCTAGAGCAGTTAATCAGTTGGCTATCTTTAGCGATAGACATTGAGTCCCTAGCTAGTCCGAGGGTTCGAGGTCTGGGCGTTCTCTTAGTAGCCGAAGCCTTTGGGAGTGTTCCTTTTCCTCGCATGGGGTCGGTCGTTTCCTTCCTTCCTTGTTCCCCTTGAACATATAATAATTATACGCCTTTGCAAGAAAAAAACAAGGGTTTTTTCAATTTATTTTAATTAATTTATTTCAATTATTTTCAGAAAAACCCTTGACATTTCAGAGAACGCACCCTATAATTTATATTATAAATTATAGGGTGAGTCAAGTTTCTTGACAAGCCCACAAAAAAGGGGCTTAACGCCCCTTTATTTTTTGCCCCCTAGGGGCGATTCTAAGCCCCTCTAAGCTGTTTTATTCCATTGTTTGGCATCTGATACAATCGCCCCTAAATCGGCTAGTGCTTCAAGGTTAGACCAATTATCATCATAGAATAATTTTTCAGATTCCCTATAACAAGGCAAATTAAACAAATAGCTACATTGAGCCTTTTTTAAAATGTGGTCTTGTGTTTGGTTTCCTTTAGGTCTTGAAATGATTTTATCAAAATAGATATTATGAAAATAAATAAATTCATAATCCCATTTACCAAGTTCCCTTGCAGTACAAAGAATCACCATATCACCATTTTTATAAACCTGTTGCAGTTTGGCATATAGTGGTAATAGCGAATCTTGGAAAATAAATTCCTTGGTGCTTTTTTCTTTCCACCCATTCAGATCGATTTGCCCATTTTCATCATGGGTTGCTCTATGGCTTGAATCAATGATAGTGCCATCTAAATCAAAGATGTATATTTTAGGATTCAGATTGTAAAACCTTTCGCATTGCTTAGTTTTTGTTATGTTTCTATATGTTCGGCTCATAGTACCACCCTTGACAATTGAGCAATCATCATTAAAACAGTTAATATTAAAAGTTCTTTGTTAAGTTCCAAATAAGAAATCAACAATATAATTAAATTGCCCCCAATAATTAAGGGCAATTGTAGGGGGATTGTGTAGAAGCCTTGCAAGGCAATAAATACCATTGCAAAGCCAATCCATAAAACCGATTTTCTTCTCCTTGCCTGTTGTGGTCTATAGTCTAAATAGTCGTAATGATTCATTTCCAATTTCTCCAACCTGTGGCATATAATCTGATTAAATCATTAATCATTTTTTCGGAGCAATATTCTAAGCCTTTCGGCTTGTTCTTTCTTTCCTCTATCATTTCTTTAAGGCTAGGAACAGATTTTCTTAAATCTGTCATTTCGCCTTTTATCTCTAAGTTTAATTCAAGCTGTTTCATTAAATAATTCTCCCTGTTTATTTTTAGTTTTAAATGTTGTTTTCTTAGGTCGGTTTAATCTCATCTCCCTTTTCTTAGTTGCTGAGTATCTTTTTTTAAGATGTTGCCAAGAGGGTTGTTTGATGTTTCCGACAAATTCCCTTTTAATTATGGATTTCCATTTTTTCCAAAATGTGGCGAACAATTGAAATTCTAGCATTGAATCTCTCAACGCTGTATGTTGCTCGGTATACCATAAATCCTTATTTAAATATCTCATACAAGATTGAGCCGAATATGAAAGGTTGCCCCTTTCGGTTGTCATTTGCTCTTTATCTTCTTGGCTTAGATTATCAAACCATTTCATATAGTCTTTATTCATAAAGAGATTTGCCCCAATATCCATTAAACAAACCAATTCCACGCCCCTAGGCAAATAAAAAGTTTTATCTGTTAGCTGTTGATGTGTCTTTCTAATGGTTGCATCTTTGCTTGAATCTATCCCAATATCAAAATTGAAGTTATAAGATGTTAAATATTCAACATTCATAACCTTAATTAAATTTTGCCATTCATCTATTATTTCTTTCCAAGGTTTAACCTTTTGGGGATTATTAATAGCATCTTTCAAGGCTCTAGCCATTGCTGGGTTATATCCGAAGTTGCGATTTTTTCCCTCTTTTCGTTGGAATAAAAAAAGTTCTAATTCCTGTATTACCTCTTTCACATAGTAATCCATTTTAAAAACATTGAATGAATTTTCTTGTTCAATGTCTCCAAACGAAGCCCCGAAATGGTAAACCATTCGGGGGGTGTCGTTAATAAAAGTACATTCTGTATCTATAACACAAACAATTGTGCTTCTATTAGTTGGAGTCATTATTTAGCCCCCTTATAGTTAGCATTGACATTAAGGGCTTTTGCTATTTCCTCTATATCAATTTTAGTGGCTCTATCTAGTGCCGATAAGTTCAAGCCTTTTTGCTCTGATATTATCTTTACCATTTCGCCTTTGGTAAGGTCGCTATAATATTTAACCTTTTCGGTTTTCTTTTTAATCAATGTCATTTTTTCTCCTTTGTTAAATGTTGTTGATGTATTTAGTATAACAAATAGAGAATGTTAATCAACAACAATCATTGAATGTTCCAGAGTAATTATATGCAGAAATTATATACGATTTCGCTTGACTTTTTCCTGAAATCGTGGTAGGAGATTGCCGAAAATAAATGCTGAAAAGGGGTTGACAAAACAGCGTGCATGCCTCATAATTTATCTTATAAATTATGAGGCGTGTTAGTCAAGAAAAAAAAGAAAATAATCCTTGCAATTTTAAATATAGGAGCATATAATATAATTATGAACGAGAAAAAATTAAACAAAAAAGAATTATTAGAAGCTATCAAATCTTATGAGAAGATGATAAGAAATGATAGCCTAATGAAAACATTCACGAAACATATGCGAGGTGCATTTGTGGTGAGATTAGGCAGATTAAATGCCGAATTAAAAAGGAGAGGATAAATGGCAACATTAACAATAACAAGTGAAACAAATCCAGGAATAGTAGTTTTAAAAGGCAAAATGGCTTGGATTCAGAAAAGAGCTTGGGCATATAGAAACAAGGGCTTTAATGTCCTTATAACATGGGAGCAAAAATAATGGAAACCTTATTAATATTAACCCCTGCAATTTTATTATTAGCAGTCGCAATTTGGGTGTCATCATGAGAACGCCACGACAACAAAAGAATCATGAGCATTTGCAAAGGCAAAAGCAAAGATTAATTAATTATCTAAATGAGAATGAGATGATAGTATTCTTTTTATTGGGTCTTAGCATTTTGGTTATGGTCGGCTGTCTAGCAGTCGCCCTAGCCTAGGCGTAAAGAGGGGGGGTTATGAGACTCCCCTTGCCTACCCTCGCCCACACCCCTCCGTATGTACAACTTGGGATTTTTTGACTACTTGTAAAAAGACGCACACAGAACATCGTGACGATGCATACGAAAATAGTACTTGACAACGCATCAAAATTCTGTTATAATTCTATTATGAAAAACGAAATTGTAACTAAGATGAGTCCAGAAGGACTTGAGATTGCGAATAGCTATCTAGAATTAGGAAATATACAGGCAGTGTGCATCCGCATGTCGTTAGACGAGAACACCGTGCAAGACTACCTAGGAAAAAGGGAAATCAAAGCATACATCGATCAAGTGTACCTAGATACAGGTTACAGAAATCGTTTTAAATTAGCAAACACACTTGACGATATAATAGAAAAGAAATTAGAAGAGAGCGAAGAGTCTCAAATATATACCAATAAAGATATGGCCGATCTATTAATGATGGCACATAAAATGCGCATGGATGAAATCAAAGCCATGGCAGAGCTAGAAAAAGCTAAAACTTCCAATGTGAAGAATCAAACTAATGTACAGATTAATGAACTTCCATTTGGCCAGGGAAACTATGGCAAACTTATGGAAAAGTTATTAAAATAAATGTACGCATATATGGAGATGGAAATGAATGTATCACAATTCATGAATAATGGATTACAAGCAGATGTGATCAAATCAAATGGGGTATTTGGATGCAAGTTCTATGACAAGCAGGGAGCTGTCATAGCCACCGAGTACTACGAGGGACATAGCGAAACCCATGCAGAAAATACTGCAGAAGACTATGTGTTTGGTATAAAGACAATTGGCATACAGTAAAGAAGTAATTGAAAGGTTCGAGGGAGTACTAAATAGTCCTAAGCAATTTAGCGTAGGAAGGTTTAACCCCAACGACCCAGACGTAGCTACCGGAATGATAGGAGCCCCAGCATGCGGTGACGTCATGAAGCTACAGTTGAAGGTAGACGATAATAAGATCGTCGATGTAAAATTTAAAACATATGGATGTGGGTCTGCAATAGCCTCTTCCACATTGTTTGTAGATATGCTAAAAGGCAGTACACTAGAGGAAGCAAAAGCGATTAAGAACAAAGATATCGCTGAAGCACTCAATTTACCGCCGATTAAGATTCATTGCTCAGTTCTAGCAGAAGGCTCTATTAAAGCCGCTATTAAGAACTGGGAGGAAAAATGTTCACAAGAATACACGAATTCATGAAATCAGGAAGAATACAAAATGTTTGGAGACTACTTGAATTATAATGATAGAAGTGACTAATGAAGCCTACACTAAGCTCACACAGAAAGCCCTACTAGAAGATAACTTTTCTTTTAGACTTGGCGTTACTGGTGGTGGCTGTGGAGGAATGGAGTACCTATTCGCTTTCAGCGAGTCTAGTTACTCAGATGATTTAGTCTTAGATTGGGGGAAGGTTCGTTTTCGGATCGACCCTCATTCAGCAGAGTATTTAGTGGGCATGACAATAGATTGGCAAACAAACGGGTTGAACGAGCAGTTCGTTTTCAACAACCCAAAGGAAACCTACAGATGTGGGTGTGGAGAAAGTATTGGATTCTAAGAAGGTACTACAGGCAGTTAACCTAAGCCCCAGCGAGTCATCACTCGAAAAAATCACACACATTCATCCCATGCGACAAGTCGCATATATGTCTGTTGTACAGGTACTAGTATTTTTCGGAATGCTCGGTAGTTTTTGGGGGATAGATCAAGTTGTCGGAAATATTTGACGTCATCGGACAAGTTGGAGCACCTATTGCAGCCGCTATATTTATGGGCGGTTTTATATTTTTAATCATTCGGAAGATTATGGAAGACGTTGTTGGAGATACAGAAGAAGTTCGAGGAATCTCTAAAATGCTTATCACAAGAATCAAAGTAATGAATAACGATATGATAAAGATTGACATGAGCGTAAGTTCGGCACTCGGTTTAACACCCGACCTCGACAAAATAGCAAGAGCCGAAAATTTCGTGGAAAGTGGGAGTATAGATGCAAGACGTGATTGATGCCATACAACAGTTTGGTTTTCCTGTCGTTGCGATGGTCGGTTTAGGGTATTTCGTATACTTTGTATGGACTACGATTACTGAGACCATTGACCCCGCAATTGAAGAAATGAAGATTACTATACTACAACTGATTGACCAAATAAGAATGTTGGATAACGATATGATTCGTCTCCAGAAGAAACTAGATACAGTTTTACAATTAAAAGAAAATGACCGCAAAAAATGATATAACAGGAGATGCACTGAAGTCGAGAACAAACACTAAGGCTTACAGTGATAACTA
>Ga0222717_10003263_pt1 | contig 12262 bp, 10 predicted proteins | sample C33_18DmetaG_FD_165053 | JGI IMG/M metagenome (GOLD analysis project Ga0222717, IMG submission 165053) | Estuarine water microbial communities from San Francisco Bay, California, United States - C33_18D | ecosystem: Environmental > Aquatic > Marine > Unclassified | place: USA: California...
GAGGTGATGAATGTCGATTTTTTTCATGTTAAAGAAAAAGACCGAAAAAAGGCTGCAGAATATTTTTCAAGCTCAATTCACTTTATACCAATACTCAATGAAAATAAAGAATTGCTAGATATTGTTCATAAAAATGAAGACAGTGTTTTTAAGTTAAAAAAACCAGCCGAAGAAAGTCGTCAAATCAAAGACTTATACGAATGGAGTCAACATAAAAAAGAAAGTAAGTATCAAATGAAATCCTTTGTCGAAAAGATTGAAGCTTTGATCAAGACTCAAATTGATCATATTGATGTTGATTTGAACACTTTCTTATCTAGATTCACGCGCTATTGGTGTGGCATTAACTTATCGGGTAGTATTTACATTTCAGAAAAGGTAAAAATGTTTTACCCAGAACTCAATGCTGAAAACTATATGGCACACGATGATGAAGAAAAAACATTAAAAATAATTCATAAGTGTGAAACCAGAAACATTGAATTGGATGAAAATGTTCTCGTTTTATGTGGAGACCTCGATGTGGATACAAGCGAAGAAAATAATGCTTATACGGTGATCACTTTTAGAACAGAAGATCAAGTCAATGCTGAAGGAGCCATAGCGGTTCACTACGGGGGGGAAGGAGATGTGATCACCAAAAATTTTTTGAGTTTTATTCACCCCATGCAAGTCGCGAGTGCTCTAGGAGCTTTTAAATATAGAGATCGAAAAATTTTATATTATCAAAGTATTATCAATCAAGTGAAAAATTTTGTTGAGTTAAATGATTTTGATAATTGTTACGATGTTGGTTTATTGTTGCATCTCAAGGAAGGCGTGGATAAAAATAACACAATCGATACCCTAAAGCACAATGGTTACAATTGCAGTGAGGAAGTCGAAGATGATAAAGTATTTTTGCAGCCTCCATGGCCAAAATTACAAGAGGCTAGTGGTCTCTAGAAACCATACCTGTAGTTTGTATTTGCATTGTGGGTGGGATATGGCATATCCTTTTTCTGCAAAAAAATGGTCTATGGATGAATGGGAGAGATGGATATCTCTTTTAAGTCAAAATGGATTAAAATGCTTGATCCTCTGGCCAGGTTTTGAGTTTATTGATAAAAAGATCGATAGAGAAGCTGAGGAATGGCTGATGGTATTGTCACAGGTTATCGATAAATGTAAGACAAAATCGATAGAGATCTATTTAGGTCGATCACCCAATGGTTATATTGAAGCATCTAGCAAAAAACTAAATAAAAGGAATCAACACGATTTATCTTATTGTGATCCCTGTAGTGAGGATTACATCAAACATATTTTGTACCCACAAGAAAAAATATTTAACAAGTTACCCGCTTTTGATGGTTGGTGGATCATTGATTCTGATCCAGCTGATTCATTGGGGTTAGGCGAAGATCATTTTTCAAAATGCTTTGAGCATTATCGTTCAATTCTTCCGCCTGAAACAAAGTTGGTTTATTGGATGTGGGGAGGTTGGACCGTTTTGAAAAATCAAGAAGAAGGTTGGCGATCTTCTAAACAAAGTTTTTGGGAAAAGGCTGCACTAAAAGTTCTTGAATGTGAACCAGAGGTTGAGTTTTGGCACTGTTGGCCAGGCCATCAAAAAAGCATACCGAAGTGCAGCAATAAAAAAACATTTTTCCCCTATCACAAATTAGAACCCGAGCCTTCGATTCCTTTTTTATATCATCCCAATGAATGGGATCATAGTATAACAGATGAATCAATCGATGAGTCTGATGTCATCTTAAATGTACAAAGCCCGTGTATGCGCATGCCTAGGTTATTGGAGTATTTAAGCACGGGCTGTTTTTTTAACGAACAAACGACAATCGCTTCTATAAAAAAGTATTGGTGCTGGGATAGTGAATCCTTAGAGGAATTGTGCTTGAATTTAAATCGATTAGGACAAAATGAGATTTTTGAAAGATTGAGCACAGAAGCAATTGATCAATGGAAAAAATATACGAAAATTGGTGATGTTGTGAAAAGAGGTTATTTGATGGAAGCTAATGCAAGAGAGTAAAGTCTTGTTTGCCATCTGTGCACGCAATGGCTCTAAGGGAGTTGTGAATAAAAATGTTCGCAGTGTGCTGAATAAACCACTCATCATGTACAGCATAGAGTTCTTAAAAAAGTGTGCATTCAAAACCCATTTGGTTGTCAGTACGGATGGCAATCCAATTTCTGATGTTGTAAAAAACGATGTGGATTGGGTGCATCAACGCTCTAGCGAATTAGCGGGCGATACCGTTGCTCGGTGGCCGGTGCTCATTGATGTTGTAGAAGCGTGTGAAAAAAAATATTCAATTCAATACGACTATATCTTTGATTTTTTAGGCACAGCCCCACTGCGCAGAAAAGAAGATTTAGAAGCATGTTACCAATGGGTCAAAAAAGATAATGTGGATAATGTGGTCACGGCAGTGCCTTCTCATAGAAATCCATATTTTAATATGCTAGAATTGGATGCATCTCAGTCCACTCCTAAAATAGTTTGTGAACCAGAAAAAGAAATCACTCGACGCCAAGATGCTCCCGATACTTATGATATGAATGGTTCTATATATGCCTGGAAAAGAGCGTCTCTTTTTAAATCGCCTAAACTTTTTTCAGATAAAACGCGTTTACACATCATGCCAGAACGCACTTCGGTTGATATTGATACAGAAGAAGACTTTGAATACCTAGAATTCTTGATGAATAAACATGGCAACCCTGAGTGATATCATCATAGATAAACACGTCATCGGTGTTGGTCGTAAGCCATTGATCATTGCTGAAATTGGTGTTAATCATAACGGCAGTGTTGATCTCGCTAAAAGATTAATTGATGAAGCAAAGAAGTGTGGAGCAGATGTTGTGAAATTTCAAACCTTCAAAGCTGAAAATTTAGCTTCGCAAGAAACCCCAAAAGTAGATTACCAAAAAAGAAGTGAACCACAAAAAAGTGAATCGCATTTTGAGATGCTAAAAAGGTTAGAATTGAGTTTTGATGATACCGAGCAATTAAAAAAATACTGCGACCAAAATAAAATAACCTTCATGTCGACACCCTATGATAGGGAATCCGTAGTATTTTTAGATGAGATAGGTGTAGCAGCTTATAAAGTAGCATCGGCTGATCTGGTGGATTATAGGATTCACCGCGCGATTCGCGCTACAAAAAAACCGGTTATTCAATCGGTGGGTATGTGTGAATATAGTGAGATTAACGATTGGCTAGAGTTGTATGATAAAGATTATCCCATCGTTTTGTTGCAATGCACAGCAAATTATCCTAGCGATCCAAAGAACTCAAATTTAAGAGTGATAGAAGCGCTTAGAAATAAGTTTGATATACAAACAGGCTTCTCGGATCATACATCAGATGATAGATCGGCATTTTTGTCAGTAGCAATGGGTAGTGTTGTAATCGAAAGGCATTTTACACTCGACTGCAGTATGGATGGTCCCGATCATAAAGCCTCAACTGAACCCGAAGCATTCAAACAATACTGTGAATCCATCGATGCGGCATACCGAATACTCGGTTCGAACGATAAAAACATTGTTGCAGAAGAAGCAGGTATGCGTAAGGTAAGTCGCAAAGGCGTTTATTTGGCAAGGAATCTTAATGATGGAGACGTTGTCAAAGAGTCCGATTTAATTTTTCAAAGACCGAGCACTGAAATCTCACCTTTACAAATGATGAGATTGATAGGTTCAAAAGCGAATAAACCTCTACAAAAAGGCACTCCTTTATTAAAAGAAGATCTCAAGTTTGAATAAAAAAGCATTAGTCGTAGGCTATGGATCCATAGGTAAACGTCATACCCGAGAATTGAGAAATCTTGGTTTTGAAGTTGATATCGTATCGTCCCATGCGAAAAAGAAAAAGGTTAACAATTTAAAAGATGTTGCCGATTTCAGTGTGTATGATTGTGTGGTGTTGTCTTCAGAAACTCATTTACATGAGAGGCAATACCAGTGGTTGTGCGAAAAAAAATACACAGGAAAAATGATTGTTGAAAAACCTGTAGGGTTTTTATTAGAGGAGGGGAATTGTGTTTATCCAGCTTATAATCTGCGTTTTCACGGTGGAGTGAAAAAACTAAAAGATGAATTGTTGGATAAAAGCTGTATTCATGCACAAATGAATATATCAAGACACCTGCCCACAATGCGAGAAGGAGGAAGACCTTATGGTGAATCGTATTCCTGTTCTAAAGCAAAGGGCGGAGGTGTTTTATGCGATTTTAGCCATGATCTGGATTTGCTGATCCATCTCTTTGGCCCTTGCAAGAAACTTATTGCCCACGGAGGAAAATTGAGTTCATTAGAAGGCGATAGTTATGATTGTGTGACACTGCTATGTGAAACAGAAAAATGTCCATCCCTTTGTTTGCACTTAGATTATGTCGATCATTTCCCAGAAAGAACCATTAAAGTGAGTGCCGATGAAGATAGTATCTATTTAAATCTTGATGAACACTATTACTGTAGTTCAAAAGAAGAAATCCAATTTGATGAAGATGAACTGGAGCAAAGTTATGTTGAACAATTAAAAGCTGTTCTAGCAGATGATAAAAAAAGTTTGTGTTCGATCAGTGATTCAAACAAAACAGAAAAATTAATTGAAGCCATTGAGCACTCTCTAGAAACGAAGGTATGGGTCAACCTTTAATTTTATAAACTATGGAAGGTCAAGCTCTCGCATCAATTGTTATTATCTTAATAACAATTGCTTTTTCGTATAAGGGCTTCAATGAACAGTCCTTTGAAGATAAATATGTACTTGATGTTTTTAAAGTAATCAATTATAAAGAGTACTATAGAATTTTCTCATCGGCCTTGTTGCACGGAGACTATGGTCATTTAATATTCAATATGTTTAGTTTTTACTGTTTCGCTAGTTTGATTGAAATGAGTTTTGGTGTTATTGTAACGCTTTCGATCTATTTGTTCAGTATATTTGGGGGAAGTATGTTAGCCTTGTATATTCACCGAAAACATGAATACTTGGCTTACGGAGCATCAGGTGGTGTCAGTGGAATTATTTTTGCATCCATTTTTCTGTTTCCAGATATGAGCCTTTCTCCGTTGCTATTTCCTATCCCAATACCCGCGTGGTTTTTTGCCATCCTCTACACAGGTATTTCTATATACGGCATCGTCAAAGGCAATATCAGAAATATAGGTCATGATGCTCATTTAGGAGGCGCACTATGTGGTTTGTTAATCACAGGCCTAATGTATCCACAAGCCATCATGGCTAATATTTGGCTATTCATCGCAATAGTAGCGACCACGTCTTTATTCTTATACTATTTAATCATAAACCCATTGTTTCTAAACCCCAAACACGTCTTTTCATTTTTAAATAAAGAAAAATTACAAGAAACCATCGTTTTCAAAAAAAAAGAAACCTACGACGATAAAGAAGAAATGGACCGCCTCTTAGCTAAAGTATCTGAAAAAGGTTTCGGAAACCTAAGTAAAAAAGAAAAAGCCCACCTAGTAGATATCTCCAAAAGACTCAACAAAAAATAATCTGATAGGATCGCCAGGGGCCTTAGGGTTTGATATTTACCGTTTCTGAAAAAACAAAGTGCCAGAAGTGACTGAACAAAGTACAAACACTCAAGACTCTAGATGAATAGTATTCAACTAAAAAAACACACAGATCTGACTCAAGTTAATCACTAAGCCCCAAGTGGTGTATATGAGAGAACTAAAAAAGACCCAGCAAACCGCAAACACCCCAACTCAATAGGTATCAAGCGGTCCAAAAATATCGCAGGGTTGCCTCAGCTGTGGTTAGCCCGAAGGGCCGAAGTTTGCGCGCAAATGAGGCGCCCGAGGGATGGCCGCAGATGAGGTAACCCTGCGGTATTTTATTTAAGCCCAGCTTGGACTTCGACGATATTGAGCAAGTGATTTTTGATTTTACGATAAGACTGCAGAACATCAGAGTAGCTCGTAATAACCAGTGGATTGACGTTTGTATTGGCCAATCGGTCCCAGTGGTCAGAGCGTAGTGATCTAAAGTGAGTTGTGACAGATTCAGATGTTTCTTTTAATTTAGAGAATTGTTCTTCTGTTAGTAGAATGTGGTCATCGTACTCGCTCAATTCAATGAAGTATTTTTCAACGAGTGCATGCATGCTAGTAATGCCCTCAATGAGTTCTTCATTAAAATATTTTTGATCATCTTTTAATCGAAGGCATAATTTTGTGATATCAATCATATAGTCGCTGACAGATTCGTATTCATCAGAAACCCTAAGTTGATGTTTTGCGAGTTCTACATCGTCTTGAGATCTTGCTTCGCTTAATAATTCTGTTAGAAATACGGTGATCTCTTTTTGGTAGTGATCCATTTCCTCTTCTTTTTCGAATAATTCTTTGATGAGTTTTTTATTATCATCTGGGTCTTTGATGACTTTTTCTAACATTGGAAACATTTCTTTTGTGGTTTCACACATGACATGGATTTCGTGTGTAACCATTTCAAGAGCTGCCATGGGTGTGTCGCCGTGGTTAGTAGGTAGTTTTGTATGTCTGTCTTTAACGTAGTCGGATCCAACTTTTACATACTTAGTGAGTTGTTCCCCAAAAAAAGTTGTGAAGGGAAGAAATATCAAGACATTGGCGACATTAAATATAGTGTGTACACAAGCAATGGCCTTTGTAACATTTGGGTATTCTGTTTCTCCATCAGCTCCAATGCTAGTCTTCCTTATATCATCGATACTGAAAAACCATTCGCTAATACTTTCTATAAAAGGAATGTAGATCCTGAAAATAGAGGTGATCCAAAGAACTCCAATGAGGTTGAATATGATATGGAAATAAGCTGCGCGTTTTGCGTTTTCACCACTGCCGATTGATGCCAAATATGCTGTGATTGTGGTGCCAATGTTTTCGCCTAGCACCAGAGCTGCAGCAGAATCGAAATCGATAACACCTTGGGAAGCGAGAGCGATCGTTATTCCTAAAGTTGCAGAAGATGATTGAACAAGAACGGTGAGGACGCATCCAATGAAGGCACATTTTAATACGCCAAAATATGTGTTGGCATCAAAATAAGTGAATGCTTGTTTGAATTCATCAATTTGTTTTATAACCTTAACACCATTTTTCATGATTTCTAGACCAAAAAACACCATGCCTATACCCATGATAGACATGCCAATATATTTCCATTTTTCATTTTTTGAGAATAGGAAAACGAATCCAGCGACACCTAGAATAGGTAATCCATATTTTCCAATTTTAAGAGCCAGTACCCAGCCGGTAATGGTTGTTCCGATGTTTGCGCCTAAAATCACACCAATAGCTTGGTTGAGTGCCATAACCCCAGAGTTAACTAAACCAACTGTCATAACAGTTGAAACTGAGCTAGATTGAACTAAACATGTAACAAGGATACCTGTACAACATGCTAAAAGCCTATTATCTGTTACAGTAGCAATAAGTCTTCTTAAACTAGGTCCAGCGATAATTTGAAGCCCATCGGACATATAACGCATGCCCAATAAGAAGATTCCCAAGCCACCTAAGACTGAAAATACCAATTTTTGAACGAGAATACTGTCCATTTTATTTCTTAAAAAAGTACTGAAAACAAGCTTATAAAATTAATATAAATATTGCAATTAGGTCCCATTAAAAAAATATATTTGTGGATTGAGTGAATGTGAAAAATTGTATTAAATACTTGATAGATAGGCTCTTACCTTATATGATGAACTTATCAAATGTCGAAATATAGAATAAAAGATTTAGGTCTAGCGATTAAGAGGTGCAATACAGGAAGAGGGTTATTTGCTTGTGAGGATATTCCAAAAAATGTATGTATTTTAGAGTATTTTGGCAAAGAATTGTCAAGAGAAGAAGAATATAAATCCAAATCAAAATATTTATTCGCCGTTAATAACAGAATGACCATTGATGGTTATGTTGCCGGTAACAAAGCGCGATTTATCAATTATGCCTGTAAGCCCAATTCTGAATATGTGGTATATAAAAGGAAAGTATATGTTTTTACGAGAAAGAAAGTTAAAAAAGGTGAAGAAATAACCGTCGACTATGGTCGTGAATACTACGATGAACACATCAAAGAATCGGGATGTTTGTGTAAGGATTGTTATAGTCGATCATGAGATGGTTTTGAAAAGTTAATTCTTCGTTATTGAAAATTAATTGAGTAGCTATAAGTAATAAAATAGAACTATTCAATATAATCTAATTGTATTGAAAAATACAATCTTAATCACAATTAAGATTGATAAGCCTGTTTGCGCCAGCGACCAGGTGGTTCGCCAAAGTGCTTTTTAAAGGCTTTTGAAAAAATAAATTCGTCACCATAGCCACACGTTAGTGCTATATCACGGAGCGTTTTATCTGAATTTGTAAGTAGGTTTGATGCACGATTCATTTTTCGTTGAAATAAACATTCAAAAGGGGTTGTGTCCGAGTGTTTTTTAAATACTCTGGAAAGGTGTTCAGATGAACAATGGCAGGCTCTTGCCAATTCTGCAACACTTGCCTTAGATGGCTCTGCCTTTTCAATCCAATTTTTAGCTTGTTGCCATAATCGGTTGCTGGGATCACGAGATGAATTGCTTTCAGAGTGATTGCGTCTGACCGTTGTCAGTAACACAGGTACGAGTTTTTCTAACATCTTTAAACGAAATGGGCGCATTGAATGTGCTTCATCGAGAAGTTTTTGAAATGTTTCAAAAACCTCATTGGGTTGAGCTGGATGAAATATTTTTTTAGGTTCACCTAAGTATTTTTTTACATCTCTAAAAATATTATTTCCCGAGAAGGCGATTCTATATATTTTGCACTCTTTATCGTAAATTTTAAAATAATGAGGACTATTTTTGCTTAAGAAAAAACAGTCTCCTACTCTGACCTCTTGTTTGCCTGTGCCAATATCGACAACAGCTTTGCCTTTAGCCAAACAAAAAAGAACAAGCTCCACCTTAATATGATTTTCAATAGTACGGTGCGCAGGCCATTTTTCATAACTAATACGCCGGAGTCCCCAAGGTCGACCTTTGTTTAAAAGCCCAAAGTGCACCCCTCTTTTTTCAATAATGAATTTCTGCCGCATCATTTGGTATTTTATTTCACGATGGTTGCTGGCTAGTTATTTTAAGAGCAATGGGGTGGGTGTATATATTAATAACCGATAGTGAGAGTACCGAAATATTTATAGAAAAAGGATTGAATGCCTGAGTGAATAGTAGGGGAAAAGTAAAAATTAAAACAAACGTAACAAGGCTGCTGAACAAAATTGAAGGAATTAATAGGGTTCGAGATTTATAAAAAATTAAAATAAGAGCGGCATAAATCACTTCAGCGAGTCCAGTGTAGAGAAGGGCTTGTTCTTGTGATAAAAATGGGATGAGTAAATCGTTCATCGCTATTTCTTGCTGATCCTTAAAAAGCAATTTAGGAACAAGCCCATGATGAAGCCAAATTAAAAAGAGTGCGATTCTCGAAATGTGATAAACCTTATGCAATCTGAACCTCAGGACTTAAAGTAAAATAGTTTAATGTTCGAGTTGCTCATACATACCCCGATGCAATGATTGTAAATGTAACCATAGCAGCAATGGTATAAGACTTTTTAGAAAGTGCCACTTCTGAAAACAAACGTTTTTGACAATAATAACAGAGTATACTTGTACCTATTGCAAACCAAAAAGAAAAATGAATAAATTTTCTGGATGGCTCTCCAAAAGCGAGATATAAATCATTTTCTGTAGTATATAAACTATAGGGAAAGAGTGCACAAGCAATTTCCATTGTGGGAATAATCAAAAACCATATAAAAATAAATGAAGCTATGATTAAGGTGCGGTTTTTAAATAATATGGTATAAAGACAGCCAATAAAAAAAATAATGCTAGCCCCTAAATAGGGAGCGAGTGATATAAGAATAGAGTTGTATTCAATTGATTTCGGAAAGGTGTAAGTGACATGTCCCAATCGATTGGTATCACCATACCAAACAAATTCGAGCACGGTTCCTCCTTGAACCCAGACGGCAACTGCATGAGCGAGTTCGTGCAAAAAAACAGTGAAGAAAAACCCAGGGATGAAAAGAGGGATGTGCCACCAAAATTGTTTTAAAAAGGACAATGATAAATGTGAGTTGTCGTGATGAATAGTGGATCATAAGAATGAGGTTGTTTATCCAATGTTTTATAAAAGGATAGGGTTTGTATATGATTAAAAATACTCATATTCATAAAATCCATAAACTCAATAGACTGTTTGAATTTAAAGTGCCTGCGGTATACTCATTGTCACAAAAATGATACTATAAAATTTTACGAAAGTGTGGTTTAAAAGAAAGCGTATTCTTCCTCAACAATCGTTTATCGATTGGTCATTTGAGGTATGGGAATGGTTGCTCTCAAATCAAGGGGGTTATTCGTCCTTCGTGCAGCACCACCAAATCATAAAACCAGATTCGAATGATTTTCCATTAAAATACGAAGAAAGTCACGAATGGGCATTCAATACTTTTAATAGAGTTAAAGGCTTTATGGGTATGCAAGAGTGGCCTTGTGATTTTGAAGAGGCACAAGGTGATGAAACCAATGATTATTTTCTCAACAGTGGCATTATAGAGTCCTATGAAGGTGCAGCGGGAACCTATGGCTTAGATGAAAACGGTGTAACCATTCGCTATTCGAAATCTTTATTATGTGACCCCAGTAAGTTTATTTCGACAATGGCTCACGAATTATCGCACTACATAATAGGTGGCATTTATCATCCAAACCCCGGAGGTCCAAATGTCGAAGAACACTCAACGGACTTATGTGCAATATTCAATGGCTTTGGTATTTTTATGCTGAACTCATACTTTTCATCTTCTGGTTTTTTTCAATCAACGCAAGGTTATTTAAATGAATCACAGATTGCCTTCAACCTAGCAATTTTCTGTAAATTAAAAAACACAGACCCTGAAAGTTTAAAAGTACATTTAAAAAAGAACCTCTATAAAATTTTGAATGATGCTTGTGATGAGTTGGATGAAACATATTCTCTAAAAATCACTTGGTTAGCATCTGTTGATTCGACGGTATAGTTGTTGACTGAAACTCTGTATTAAAAAAATACTCATATGCGTGATCACTTAATTTCATTTAATTTCGACAAAGCATGCAATGATATCGTTCGAACGCATTCGTGTGGTCACTTTAAAGGTTGTGGAGAAATCGTACTCAATTATTTTAAACAAGACGCCATTTATACGCTTCATTATTTCACCACCGGCAAGTTTAAATTTAAAAATAATAAAAACGCATGGAAGGAGTTTGAAAACGATCATATCCTTTTTTTTTATCCGGAGGGTGTGTATAACTTATCTGAAATGAATGGTCAATTTAATGAGCACTATTATGTCAGTTTTTCTGGTAAGTTACCGGATTTATTACTTCGCAATCAGGTGCAATTGAATCGTTGTTTGTTTAAAATTAATAAAAATAAACTGTACAGACAAAAGTTCATTGAACTACTGGAAACCGTTCGCTTGGCTTCTTTGAGTTCCTATCATCAAGCGAATGCAATACTGTACGCCTTGCTCAATGAAACAGTTTTATTATTGCAAACTAACGATGCATCGACTAATGGTGTAAAGGTTATCGATAATTTCATTGCTTACCTCAACCAAAATATTCAAAACAACCATTTAGACATGGCAGATTATTTAAAAAAAGTCGGACTGAGCCAATCGAGTTTTACAAAAAAATTTAAAAGCTCTGTTGGTTTAACCCCTCATCAGTACTGGCTAAGCAATAAAATCAATCATGCAAAATCATTGCTTTTGAGCACCGAAAAGAATGTCAACGAAATCGCAAATTTAATTGGGATGGATGACGAATTCTATTTCTCGAGATTATTCAAAAAAAAGGTGGGTGTATCGCCTAAGGGCTACCGGGAAAGAATTTTTAATTAAAAAATAAGTTACTTTTTTAATACAAGGGTGCTCATCGTTCTGCTTTGATCCACCAATGTCGTTTTAAGGGGATCAACCATTTGTGCGTTCATTTCTTTACAGCAATTCATGACTAAATCTCGATCAGCCAAAAAAGTAAAACTGTTTTTAGGAGCAAATTCCGGCCAACTGATATCCGTAGCAAAGCGACAAAATAAAATGCCTCTGGGTTTAACGAGTGCCCAAAGTTTATTTAAACACTCAGAAAAATGGTCGCTATCTGAACAAAAGTGTAATACAGCATTG
>Ga0222717_10003266_pt1 | contig 12250 bp, 19 predicted proteins | sample C33_18DmetaG_FD_165053 | JGI IMG/M metagenome (GOLD analysis project Ga0222717, IMG submission 165053) | Estuarine water microbial communities from San Francisco Bay, California, United States - C33_18D | ecosystem: Environmental > Aquatic > Marine > Unclassified | place: USA: California...
ATACTTTGTTGCTGTATCATGATATCTAACGTGATGCGCAAAAAATTAATTGGGTGGTGGGTTCCAGTCCCATTAAAACCAGTCGGATACGCTTCGTTCGCGTTGCTCGTGGTAGTTTCTGGTCTATTGGCGTTGGATACGTATCATAGAATATTAGCCATGATACCTAAATTATTAGCTATGTTACCTATACCTAAATGGGGTTCAACCACAGAGAAGGAACCACCGGCGACGGAGGAGGAGGAGGAAGTCGTCGTCGTCGCGTAGATTAAAAGAAGTCATCTGTTCGGTACAGTTTCGCGGCATAATCGCCCGATTGTCCCAATATGTTTACGGTCTCGTTACCGTAAATCTCTTGACAACCCATGTCATCCATGCAGTCTCTTTCACCCAAACTCACTGGAAGAGAGTACATTTGATCCCCGGGTGTTACCGTATAGTAATGATATCTATCCCGTCTTCCTCTCACTTCCTTGCCGTACAAGGGTAATGTTTCGTTGTTCTCACCGAGCAGCACACCCATCTGTTGGACGCGTTGTGGTTTATACTCCTTGATTGGTGGCGCTCTAAATTCACGCTCTACGGGAATTTGAACCGGTACGGCGACGCGCTCTCGGGTGTGTACGCGTCTGACGGGCTGAGGCTTAGTGAGTGTGTACAAAATCACGAGCAACAACACGAATATCGTTATGAGCATGGCTGTGTGTTTAGTCTTTGCGTTCATCTGTTATATAGTGAGATTATAAAATTACACGCGCACACTTCTATTCTTTCTAATGATAATTGATGACTCTCTGACCACGCATGATCTGCAACACACCACCGTGGATTCCATGGTCACCGACTCGGGGCACGTGATTAATTTCAATCTTTTTCCCGTTTACGATTAAGAATTTTCGGGCACCGTGTAGGATGGAACGATCGGTGACCATGTTGGTTCCCGAACCCCATCTGTAATCGTAAACTGGAGCGTAAGAAGGCATTTTATGCGTTAATCGATGCACGCGTTTGTTTCACTTAGGTAATATCTATTCTACCTAATCTATACTGTACGAGAAGCCACAACGTAAACATGACCGTTTTCAAAAGTTTATTCGCATCAGTGTCGTCCATCTTATATATGGGTCCCACGATTCTACCAAAGAAGGTTTCCTCTTTTGCGTTACCCGTGACGTACATTTCCATTTGTGTGAGTGCACACGTATCGTCGTTTACGGACCAATGATAAAATATGAACGGTATGAGTATGCTATACATTTCAAGTAACTGCGTATTTTTCAGAAATGGCACGATGAGCACCGCCATGAATAATACGAGGTGGATGAAGAATATAATGTTCATCTATTAGTATGGAGCAAGAAATTATTAACGCGAATTCAATCGAAGGATTTCCAAAGGATATCGAAAAGTCCGACGCACCCAAACAGTGGCACACACAACAGGAAAAGGTCCTCAAGGAATGGGGTGAAGCGGCCGCCTGTTATAGATACATGAACTACCAAGCATTTTTGATGTTTCAAAAATTGAGTATGCGTTTTACGCTTCCCGTGATCGTGCTTTCAACCATCACGGGCACTGCGAATTTTGCACAGGAACAATTTCCCGTGAGTATTCGCTCAGCCGTACCATCGATCATCGGTGGTCTTAATCTCATCGCGGGTATTATCGCGACTATCATGCAGTTTCTCAAAATAAATGAATTGATGGAAAGTCATCGATCCGCGTCACAACTGTATGGTAAATTGTCGCGTAAAATCAGACTTGAACTAAACCTTCCATTGGTGAATAGAACACTCGATGGTAGCGACATGGTCCACGACTGCCAACAAGAGATGGACAGACTCATCGAACAAAGTCCACCCATACCAAAGAAGATATTAACTTCGTTCGACCGAGAGTTCCCAGATGATAACATATTCACAAAACCAGAAATACTACACGTCCATCCGATACTTCCATTCAAGGCTATAAAAGAATACTCCATCATGAGTCTCCTAAAAGATCCGAATCAAAGAAATATGACTGAAGAAGAACTGAAAGAAGAACTCGATGAATTGCGTGGACGTGTGATGCCCGGCAAGCGGGGTATAGTGGATCCATTCAAGAAGACTGGCATTCGTAATCGTGCATCCAAAGCAATCGAACTAGTAACTAAACCGATCAAACCTGCGGATGTCGATCTCGAAGTTGGCACCGAAGATAATCAAGAAGGCGAAGAATAAGTGAACATACGTTTTGCTATGAAAGCGACTAAAATAAACAATATTAAATTAAAGATACCAAAACATAGTAAGTAAGGAATCGCTTTCCTTTTTATAGGATCTATTACCCGAGTCTGAAGCGCATCATTTTCAAAAATAATATCTATAGCCTGATTAGCGAGATCATCGTTCTTATTTTCAGGCATGGACGCTTTCGTTAAAATAGTAAAACAAAAAAAGAGTACGGGTTATACGCTCCATAAAAAAGAAATCGACATTTTAAAATCACATATAAAAGATGGAAAAAACGTCATGATATGCGGTGCATCCGGCACGGGTAAAAGTTTTATAATAAATTCAGTCTTAGATGAAACGAATAGTATAGAAGTCGCGGACAACTTCAAGGTGTTGGAAGAATTAAAAGAATCGAACATGCACCTGATACTAGACGACTATAGACATGAAGTTCTGGTTCAAAGACAGCTAATAGAGCGTGTATCCGAAGGTGATAGGCTTACTAAAAAGCCGTTCATAGTTTCATCTAATAGTGTATATTTATTACCAAACTTCGAGCTCATACTCGTACCAAAGAGAACACCAGAACAAATCGCAACCCTCGATTTGAACAACAATGAGCGATCACTCGCGATCGCTAAAAAATGTAAAGGCAACTTGCACAACTTTTTTGATTATATGAATTGTTCCGATGAAAAAGATCATTTCATAGAACCAAAAGAATTGGCATCTTTAGTATTATGTGATGACTCTCACACGAAAATATCCGATCTGAGTTCGGAACATGGTCACGTGTGGGGTGTTATACATGAAAACTATCTAGACTCAAACGACGTTAATTACAAAAATATAGCATATTCGTTATCCGATGCCGATCTATTCGATACGAGTATATATCAGGGACATTGGAGTTCTATGTTATATTTTGAAAATGCAGTGATAAACATACCTAGAACAAATTTAGGCAAAAAACTGAATGCATCAACACTCAGACCGGGTAGTTTTTGGACTAAGTTTGGAAATTATAAGATGCGAAGTCAGAAATACAATAATATAAAACTTAGATCTGGGTGCAAGAGTCACCAAGAATTGTATCTCCTACGAAAATATGCCATAGAAAACAACGTGGAGATGTACACCCATTATAAACTTACTCCACAAGATTTTGATGTTATAAATCATTTATCGATTGGTAATAAACTGAAACCGCGTGAAGTATCACAAATCAAGAAAAAAATAAAAGAGTATACAAATGAGCAATAGCAATAGCAACAACAGCACAGCTACGAGTAAGCGTACCGTATCTGGGTTGGTAACCAGTGTACGCCAAGAGTTTAACAATCAAATGAAAACCATAATGAAGAGTGTTGTACAATTTGCCGTATCCCCAAAACCGAAGGTTATCTCATCCAAACGATCTGCATTCAAAAAATACGTAAAAAAACCTAAAATCCCATCGAGTGGGTCTGCATTTAAAAAGTACAAAAAGTAACTTAAAACATATCGACGCGATTAACAAAAGATGCCAACTCCGACTATCTTACCACTCGCAACCGGTGATGATGAATTTAAGACGACACGTATCATTGGTAATGAAATGTTCTTCTATAGCGACGTGACGACGGACGATATTTTGGAATTTACTGAAGAATTCAAAAAGCTTGAAAATAAGTTGCTTAAGCAGTCTATCGACTTCCCGGGATTTAAACCGGAAATTCGAATTAACATATGCAGTGATGGTGGTGAAATGTTTGCTGGTCTCAGTGCGATGAACGTGATCGAAAAATCACGCGTGAAGGTCATCACCATCGCACAAGGTGCATGCTGTAGTGCTGCGTCCTTCATTTTGCTTGGTGGACATGAACGCCGCATGGGTAAGAACGCACACGTTCTCATTCATCAATTGTCTACGAATGGTTTCTGGGGCAAGTTTGAAGATCTTAAAAATGAAATGGACTCGTGCTCCAAGTTTATGGACATGATCACAAAGGTCTACCTCGAGAAGACTGAAATTCCAGAAAAGGAGTTCAAGAAACTCATGAAAAAGGATATCTATCTAAATGTTGAAGAGTGTCTCAAGTATAACGTCGTGACCTCGATTGACTAACATCCACACTTCTTTTATATAAACCAATAACAGCTAATATTATTATAACTATACACGCAGTATTCGCATTCAATGGAATATTCGTAGGTGGGGGAGGCTTAAGTCGCTCCAAACGCTCGTAATTTACGACCGGAATCATATCTACCCTTAATATAATGGAAACAATTTTTAAAACCGATAAAAACGGCAGACAGAGGTACTTTGATATAAGTGTGGAAAGTGTGTCTGATGGAACGGCCCGTATCATAAAAAAGACTGGTCTGGTCGGTGGGAAAGAATCTATTTCTATAATTGACGTCAAGCTTGGATATGATAGCGCTCTTAAACGTGCAAAGACGATGTGGGAGAATCAAAAGCAGATACCTATTCTTCCTATGTTGGCGAATAAATGGGAAGATAGACATAAGTACATATCTGAACCATTTTATGTACAACCAAAAATAGACGGTGTTCGACTTCTCGTGTCTAACAAAGGTGGTATATCGAGAACGGGTAAGATTGTACCAGGAACTGAGTACCTAGGTATAGGACTCAAAGATGGAGAATACTTAGACGGGGAGTGTTACGATCCGTCTAAAAGTTTCGAGGAAATCACGAGTTTATTTAAGACAAACCCAAAATCGTTGGAATTTCATGTGTTTGATTACTTCGACACAAATCGACCAAATCTCACATTCGACGAACGCATATATAGGGTGACCGTGGAAACAAAATGGGTAAAATCAAAAAATGATCTCGATGCAGTTCATAAGGCGTACGTAGACGCCGGTTATGAGGGAACCATGATACGAGAAGCGTCGAGTATCTATGAAATCGGCAAAAGAAGTAATTACCTATTGAAGCACAAGGATTTTAAGACGGACGAATACATGGTCGTCGGTGTAAGAGAGTGCACGGGTAAGGATGTGGGAACGCCCGTGTGGGAGTGTATCACTGAAGATGGACATGGGTTTACCGTGAGACCGGAAGGAACCCAAGAAAAACGACGGGATATGTTCAAAAATAGTTCGAAGTATATGAACAAGATGCTCACGGTAAAATACCAGAATCTCACTGAACTCGGTGTACCTAGATTTCCGGTGGGAATCGCATTTAGAGATTACGAGTGATGTTATAATATATGCAGAAAATTGCGATAGATATAGATGAAGTGCTCATGCCTTTCGTAAAGCCAATGGCTAAATGGCGTGGTTTGAAAATGCCGGCATCTAACCAAAGGTATGAATACGTATACAAAACAATGTTTAATATCACTGAAAGTGAATCATCTAAAATGGTTGAAGAGTTCTATCAATCCGAAGATTTTTATAAAATTCAACCCATCGTTAGATCTCAAATTGGTATGGTTAAACTTAAATCCAAATATAAAAAGATTTACGCAGTAACTGGAAGACAAGATGCGGCTCGAACTAAAACTGAAGCGTGGCTCAATCGCCATTTTGAAGGCATCTTCGATGATCTCGTGATGACGAACAGTTACACTGATTTAGAAATAAGCAAAGTCGATATTTGTCGTTCACTCGCTATAAAGACGATCATAGATGATAACATACACATATGTCGCGAGTGCAAAAAAGATGGTATGAAAGCGTACAATTTCATGGGATACGAAGAAGTATATCCATGGTGTGAACAATCGGACATGTCGATGTACGGGTGGAAGTAATATAAAAGATAGAACCGAATGATAGGCAGGAACAAACATGGCTTCATATGGTATCATCGGTGTGAATCCGGATAGCCTTAAGGTTATACGTGATATGCAACAATTCAAAAGTGTACACGTACACGATAAGTATAAAACCTCACTCAAACCATTTAAAAATGTAAAAATGTATCCAAACGTTGCGGATCTGACTGTAAACATGGATATGCCGCGAACCATCGCGACGTTTGTAAATCCGGATGACTACGAACACGAACGAACCATGGATCAACTCATTGAATGGTGCGACAAAGAAGACACCATCGTAAACATGAACATGGAAAATTTCAAGACGAGTGAATTACACGCGGAAAAATGCAAAGACAAGGGTATACACTACATGGCTGGTGGTGTATCCGATAAACTTTTGATCATAGATGGTCCGAAAGACATCGTCGACGCACAAGAAATTTTCTTTCGAACATTCGCTAAAAAACTCACACACGTTGGCGAGGAACCGGGTTCTGGTCACTTGATTAAATCCGTACACGAAGCAATGGAATGTACATTATATCAAGTGTACGCAGATATCTATGCATATTTCAATCAAGATGCATCAATCATAAACATACTGAATGAACTACGAAAAACTGATGTAAATGGTCCAATTTTAAAACACACTATAAATCGAATGTATACCGCACCACAGTACGAAGACATCGCACACGAAAATTTGAGATCCACGTGGTGCTCTATTCAGGCATTAAATACGGGTGTGTGTGTGCCCATATTGCAGTCAAACGCAAACGCGCGCTCAATGAGTAGAGATTTGAAGTTGACTGAAACGTCGCAGGTGTTCAACAAATTTACCGACAATTTGGTCGCGTTACAAACCGTGCGTTTTATGTATGCGATGGTATACATTGAAGCCACGCGAGCGTGTCCACAACTTAAAAGTTGCATAGAATCGAGTGCGCTCGAGTGTGACATGTTCAAAGAAACAAACCCATACGAGGTCTTACAAGAGACTGCACTCTATGCGAAGACCTTTTCTATTCATTGTATGCACGCAGGTATACCGTGTCCGTCCATTCAGGCCGCGTTATGCGAATATTATTTTTGGGCTCAAACGAAAACTTCTATGAATTTCATCGCATCTCTGCGCATATAATTTTATATATATAAATTAAGCATGTTTATTGTAATATTTCTAATCGCTATACTTATACTCACAAAACATATATTAAATGCACCTCGTGTAGAATATAAGTCATACATGTTGACCACTGACCCCAATGGAAAACGTGCACGTAATTTCATAGACACATACGATCACACCGTACCTTTAGAAATAGTACAGGGACCCGATACTCGAACACCCGAATCCGCAAAAAAGTTTTCTAAACTCGTAGAACCTAAATATTACAGACAAGCTCTCAAATTATATTACGATAAAAACGCGGTGAGACCAAACATAACATATTTTAATTTAGGAGCCATAGGTTGTTATGCAGGTCACATGAACATATACGATAGATGTTTCAAATCCAAAGAAAAATATGCACTCGTGTTTGAAGATAATGTCATCATCACACACCACAAATTTTTTGATGAAGTTCAAGAAGTGATAAACGAATTGGGTGATAACTTCGAATTATGCTTTTTTCATTGCCTATCGCGATACCCCGCATCGGAAAAAAATAGAAGTGGGTTGGAACTCGTAAAATGGATATCTAGCACTAAATGTTATCTAATTCACGTTGAAAATATGAAAAAATATACGAAATATTTTGAAATCATGGATAATCACATCGACATGAAACACGAAGATTTGATTTTTGAAGGTGCGCGTATTTATTATAAAGATCTAAGACACTGTATGCTCATAGACAGATCACATACGAGTACGATAGGACACAGTGATTGGAATAACAAGCAATTCTTTTCGAAGAGATATCCGGATGCGACCGTGGACCTCCTAGAGAAAGGTTATTAATTTTTTTGTACCGTGAACATAAGATGGTAATCGCTGTACTTATAAATGAAAAAGTTGACGACATACACGAAATAAACGTAGACCTATCGCCCGATAAAAACGAGATATACAAGATACTCAGGGGAAATGCAACTTTTATCGGGCAATGGGAAGATGAACTTGTAGTAATACTAAAATGTAAGGAATCACCATTTAAATTATATAAAAACGAAAATGTATTACCTAGACCATTCTCTAACATGGAAATTGATGGAAGAATATTGCTCATACGAATGGACGCTGATTCGGAGCCACAAGATTTTGTGATAGAAGAATATCAAAAAATGTTGGAGGAAACTTCGCATAAAACAAGAACTCTCACTTCCAAGGTACATCCTGTGGTCTAAACCGACACGCACTCTTGAGAAACTCAACGAATAATTCAAAATCTTTCTTTGGATCTTCGAGATTGTCGATGGAATCGAGTACTTTTCCAACGTATGCATTGTATTTTAAATGACCACCGTGGTGTGTTAACCTATTTTGCCTGAGTCCAGGCGTTATATATCTGGGCATCATGATTATGTTTTTGCCATCATTCACATCGTATCTGAGAAACTTAACGACTGGATGCTTTTTAAATTGGCGTGGTATGACGTGATGATCTTCTATATTTTTTATACCCATGCGCATTTTAAAATTGCGTCGTAAAATGGAACCATATCTCATACTATTCTCTTGGATAACTTCTTCACCGAGACGCATGAGTGAATCTTCGAGTTCATCTACTTCGTACCACGCGTCGTAACACTCGCGACACGAGTCTTCCTCTGCGCATATTTTTTCTGCTTCGCGTATGGCTTCCCTGAATCTGAAACGTAAACGATCGTTACCGTGTATTTCAGATTTTACAGACACCGATGGTTTTTTATAGATAGTTTCAAGTATAGTGGTACGGATTTTGATACGCCTGTACTTGTAAATATCATGGGGTTGGTACGATGCGCGTATCATCTACGCTATTATGTATGGGTATTTTTTACGCTCTTCTTTTGTGCGCATGAGTTGAACCAAGCCAAGAAATGTCACGAGTACGAGTATCGCATCTTCGAAATCTCGAGTCGCGGAAAACGAAATCACGAATAAAGAGACCAACTTAAACCAAGTGCTCGATGTAAATCTCTTTAATATTTGTGGTGCTTCACTGATTGGATTAATACCAAACATCGTGTGCAACAAAATTAGTATCCCATACAACGTGTTATGATTCAGTGTACTATCGATAGATGGATAAAAATTCATGGACGCCACCTTCACACCCCCGTAAAGGGATGCAGCTATGACAGGTATGAGAATAGAGGTATTCTGGAGAAAAGCCATTTATATATACTAACATTAATTTTTACATATGGGGTGCGTATGTAAAAATTAATATGCTCTTAGCGGGGCTCGAACCCGCGACTTTGGCGTGCCTTTGTGAGAATGAACTCACGCGAGTATACTATCGTATAAGCACCACACTCTGACCAACTGAGTTATAAGAGCTTCATTTCATATCTACATTACACACCTAGTCTTTAAATTACTGAAATGTTGATACAACATCGTTAAACGTATCTTCGTCTACATACGTTTTCATTATGTCAACGATCGCTTGATTTCCACTGCACACCGCCCCGATGAGCGCTGGGCGAGCCATCACATCCATGTATTCGTGATAATAATTCCCGAGTGCAGTCTGACATGTATTAAGAAACATCATCATCATCTCGAGCGCTTGGACTTTGTTTTCATGAATCGCAATCCAATAAATACTAAAGTTCTCATATGTGTGTTTTTCACTTTCGTAATCTTCGTACACGTGATTCGCATGTTCGAGGATTTCGTGTTCGAGTGCACGGAGCGCGTGAATGTTACCGTCTCTGATAGCGCGTTGGAGTTCCATTTTATCGTTTAACGAATCTATTCTTGTATTGACTTAGGTTGTTTCTATTCTTTATATTTTTAAGGTCATTCGAAAATATCTGATAAGATTTATCAAATAACATCTTGTCTATGATGTACATTTTGTCGTTTTTACTGAGATTAGTCGTATTATTAAAAAAGAAATCCGCGACTTTCTTTCTACTTCTAAAATGCCTATTAAGCATGTTTATTGATATATTATTTCCATTTTTCGCTTCATTCCTGCGTGAATCTATCATGGAATACATCATGAACCCCTCTCTCATCAAGTCCTTTCTGTTTTCAGCTTTTTTGAGCATTTCGTCGAATTTTTTGTAAAATTCCCTGCGTTTTTTTCGTTCTACATTAACCATATTTAATATCTTGTTTTGTATATCGTTTGGTAGTCTATCATTCGTTACTCGACGAAACATATATTTATAGATACATAAAAATTACGCGGAGTTTGAGTTGGGACTATTTTCGTGTGTTATTTTAAGATGCGTATGTGGCTGGCCGCAAAACGATTCGTCACGCATGCGAGGATGCATCTCGTCATGAGTTTTATACAGGATGGTATATGCAAAACACTTGACAGAGTAAAAAAAGAATATATACGTTACATTAGATTACATGAGTGATTGGGGTGCTCAACAGCCAATTCGGTCAGAAGATGTTTGTCGTAACACGCGGAACGTATTATATTTATTGTCTTCAGTCGTATTGTTTATTGGTGTGATTTGGTATCTAAAATTAAAAGCTTAAAATTAAACACTCACACCCCTTGTGAGATCGAATGATTTCTTTCGCCCTAACCACCGGGTGATCGCATCCTTTACGCGATTATCAGCTCCGTATGTGGATGAATCTATCACACTCAAACCATTACACACATCGGGTTTATTTTCTTTATCAGGGAATTCTTTATTAAATTCACATATAGTGCGATATGGTATATCCGGAGCTTCATCCAATAGGCGATCATATTCAATGCGTTGTTTTTGTACAAAGTCTAAGGCATCGGTTCTATGTTCTACATCTAAAGAAAGCTCCATGTCTATGTTTCTGTAAAACTTTGAATATTGGATAGACATGACCGAATGTGCTTCCATCATGGTTGAACTGTTACTAAATTTAGATATGGATGTCAATATACCAACAACTACATTTAAAAAGGCAAATGTATATTGAAAAATGATAATGTTTCTCTTCATATCTGGCGAAACATTATCATCACTTGGATTAAGTACGGCAAACCCACCTACACCCGTTATAGATGATATTATGATACACGGGTACGTGAGTGCGTCTGTGAGCCACTTATAGTGCATCCTCGCATGGTTATGTAACCACCTATACCCCGCGGCTCTCTCTGCCCAGCGCCTGAGGAGTCGCTCTTCACGTTCACACCAATGGTGGGTGTTCATTATTTAACGCAGAGAAATTAAGTGCTTGACGCCTCGCGAGACGGTCGACTTCGTTGTTTTTTTCATTCGTAGAGTGTGCCTTGACCCACTCGATCGTGACACGAATGTTTTGATTCATGAGCTCTAGTAAACGCACCCATAATTCTTTATTGGCGACGTCATTACCGGTACTCGTTTTCCAACCGTTTGATACCCATTTTTTAGACCACTCCGTGAGTCCCAATTTTACATACTTACTATCCGTGTAGATAATGACATTACGTTCATTTAATTCAATACACTTTTCGAGAGCCCGAATAACAGCAGTCATTTCCATGATATTATTCGTACTCGTCTGAAATCCACCTTCGAGTGTGAAGTCTGGATCGTAACACTTCGCCGCCCATCCACCTGGTCCAGGATTATGTAAACAACTACCGTCTGTATATATTTCTATCATACTTACACGTGTATCGTTTTTTAACTTTAATATGCATTCGCTTTGTAGCCGTATCCACCATTATTTGATATGGATTGCGTATTAAGAGGTAATTGGTTACCGATGTTACGATTATAGAGAGGCATCGGTTTATATGTATTCATTTTAGCTGTACCGTTTTTAGTTTTATCGAAACGCACGAAATATACGATTACCAACGCTAGTACCACAACAGCCACACCGAGTACGATGACACCCATGTTACTTCTTTTTGGAACACCTGCAACGCCTGGTACACTCTGTGCTTTTTCAGTAACGATTGGTTCGACTGGAAGTTCTGGTTGTTCCGGTTGTGATTCAGACATGTTTATATTATGTACACAATAAAATTTAAACACGTGGTTTACGTTTTAAATTTTATGGTTTGATTTTGTCTATAATTAATTAAACTAAAACGAATTTAGTTGGAGAAGGCGAGGCCACCCATACCGGATTGGATGCGGAGGACGTTGTAGTTG